>Ga0180007_10000234_pt1 | contig 101834 bp, 96 predicted proteins | sample MM_PC_MetaG_FD_121122 | JGI IMG/M metagenome (GOLD analysis project Ga0180007, IMG submission 121122) | Groundwater microbial communities from the Aspo Hard Rock Laboratory (HRL) deep subsurface site, Sweden - MM_PC_MetaG | ecosystem: Environmental > Aquatic > Deep subsurface > Groundwater... | reverse complement strand
GTTATAACCGACTTAACTACGACCCCGCATTCCTGTCTTTGTCTTCGTGGTGGGCGGTACAGGGATCGAACCTATGACCCTCGGCTTGTAAGGCCGACGCTCTCCCAGCTGAGCTAACCGCCCCGTCCCGTCCAACGAGAAACAGTCTTTATAGAGCCACATGCCCGCTGTCAAAGACTTTTTTCGAAGATAATGAAAAAAAGCGAAATTTCCTTGAGGCCAGCCCGAGCAGAGGCGCGGAAGGCTGGGATGACCGTGCAAAACAAAAGGGCCGCCCTTTACGGACAGCCCTTTTGGTCTTCGAAAAGCTGGGTCTTAACCGCAGGAAGTGCAGGAAGTGCAGCCAGATCCCGAAGCGCTCGCCTTGAGGCCGGACTTGATGTTGAAGCCCATGTGCGGGTGGAATTCCACTGAAATGGGTTTCGATTCGTCCATCAGGGCAGTTTCAACCAGGAATTTGTATCCGTCAATTTCGTGTACTACGTCGTTGTCTTTTTGCTCATCCAGAGCAAGCGCCAAGCGAGGCCCGCCTCAACCGGCAGCCATGTAGACCCGGATCGGGGACACTTCTTTGCCTGCGAAGTGCATATCAAGCTGCTCTTTGGCAGCCTTTGTAAGTTCGAACATGGAATCCTCCTTTGATGTGGGTAAGGGATTAGTTATTGATTTTATCGATGTCAATGTCCGGGGCAGCGGGTTTTTGGTGATGGCTGCTTCTGAAATCCCGAGAAACGCCGTCAGCCGGGAACATCGTCATCCGGAAAAAAGATGCTTGTGTCTTACATCCAAGAAGGTTTATCAATAATACGCTTTATGTATCTGCAACCCCGGTCTGAATATGAGCCCACACAACGCCCGCATCCTGCTTGTCGATGACGAACCAACGCTGCTTGAGTTGCTCGGCGACTTTTTGCGCGAACAAGGTCACGAGGTCATCCTGGCTGATACGGGCACCAAGGGCCTCGACCTTTACAACTCTGAACTTCCGGATCTGGTGCTTCTGGATCTCAAGCTGCCGGACCTGTCCGGATTGGACGTGCTCAAGCATATTTCTTCCCGGGATGACGAGACGGGACTCATTGTCATTTCCGGGGTCGGGTCCACCGACGACGCCATCGAGAGCTTGCGCCGGGGCGCGTGGGATTTTCTGATGAAGCCTTTTCTCAATCTGGAATTCGTGCTGCATTCCGTGAACAAGAGCATAGAAAAGGTGCATCTGAAGAGGGAAAACAGGCTTTACCGGGAACATCTGGAAGAAGAGGTGCAGCGCCGAACCGCTGAATTACGGCAGGAAATCATCGCCCGCAAGCGCATCGAAGAAGATCTGCGGCGTAGTGAGATGCGCTACAAGGAGCTAAGCCTGACCGATGAACTTTCAGGGCTCTACAATGCACGTCATTTCTTCCGGCAGGTGCAGGCCGAGGTGGAACGTGCCATGCGCTACAACAGTCCGCTATCCCTGTGCGTCATAGATATCGACAGATTCAAGCAGTACAACGACACCTACGGGCATTTATGCGGCGATGCAGTACTCACGGAACTGGGCCGCCTCATTCAGAAACTGATCCGCGACGCGGACTCGGCCTACCGCTACGGGGGGGAGGAGTTCATCATCGTGCTGCCGGAAACTCCCCGCGAAGAAGCCGCCAGAGTGGCCGAACGCATCCGGACCACTTTTTTCGAACATTCCTTTTACCCGAAAAATGCGCAGGGCGTCCATGTCTCGCTGAGCCTGGGAGTGACCAGCTACTGCCCCGGAGAATCCGTCTCGGACCTCGTGGACCGGGCCGACCAGAATATGTACGCGGCCAAGAAATGCGGTCGCAACACAACGGTTTGCAAGTGATCAGATTCAGGGAGAGGTGAGCGGTCGGCACGAGCCACTTCATTCCCGCTTCACGCCTCCCGCTTTTACGCTTTACGCTTCTCGTCTCGTGTCTCACGCTTCCCGTCATCCTCGTTCATCGTCGCCGTCAGGCGACAAAAGCCGCATTCCCCGGCAGACGTCGGATAGCCGCAGGTCGTACAGGGCTGGATATCCACGCTCGTCTCGCCTCGCGGGGCAAAGCCCTGGCGGCCATCTTTTAAAAACCCGTCATAAAAACGGATCTTGCGTCCCGGCTGGATGTCTTCCAGATCGGCCAGCAGGTTTTTGTAGATGGGAAAGCTGGCCTTGGAGCTGTAGGGGCATGGCGCGTAGCCGTAGTCGATATCGGCCAGAAAGCAGAGGTTGGCGGTCTCGAATTCGGTCATGCGAAAAAGTGGCTTGACCTTCTTGGCGAACCCTCTCTCGGCAGGCATGACCGGCCCCTGGTCGCTCAGGAATTCCACATCCCAGCGCATGACGTTGGCGAAAAGCCGCGAGGTTTCATCGTCGAGATTGTGGCCCGTGGCCAGGACCGTGAAGCCGTTCTCCTGGGCGAACTTGTTGAACAGGTAGCGCTTGGTCTGTCCGCAGACGGAGCAGATGGGGCGTTTGACCCGGCGTTTGACGTCGCACATGGCCAGTCCCAAGCCAGCCGTCTCGATAACGTGCAGGGGGATCTCGTTGACCGTGCAGAAACGCTCGGCATAGGCGCGTGCGATGGGCGATGATTCGGGGATGCCGAGGTCGATGTGCAGGCCTTCGATAGTGTAGCCGAGATCCTTCAATTGCCAGGACAGGGCCAGGGAATCCTTGCCGCCGGAGATGGCAATGAGGATGCGGTCATCGAAGGTGAACATGTCGTGTTCCTTGATGGCCCGCTCCACAAGCCTGCGGGCGAAAAGGAGGAAGCAATCCTTGCAGAAAGCGGTGTGGTGGCTGGGCAGGGCAACAACGGCGGGGATCTGGCAGCGTTTGCATTTCATATGGCTATCCCCTGGATCCGACGTCGCGCACGATGACGTGGTCGCCGTCTTTGAGGTTCAGATCCGGAGTGAGCAGTCCGCCGTTGCGGATGACAAGGGCCCGGCCGGGCTTGCGCCCGATTTTTTGCAAGAGTTGCATGACCGTGGCGGCGCGGTCGATGGTCAGGTCGCGGTTTTCGGGTTCGAGGCGGACGGTGATCATATGTTTTACGTTTTATGTTTTAGGTTTTAAGTGGGGCCGTTCGGAAGTTTTTGCTCCTAAGATATCACTGCAAAAAGTCGTCATCCCCTTGAAAAAGGGGATCCATTATGCCTTTTTTACTATTTGAAAAGGATGGATTCCAGCCTTCGCGGGAATGACACTCAGGCTCTTTCGCGACTTTTTGCAGTGACGTCTCCTAAGTCGAGGTGGAGTGGAGATCAAGGTTTTTCGGATTTGTCTTGTCGGGATTTGTCCGTGCCATCGGTTCTCAGCACGAGAAAACCGTCCTCGTCCAGTCGGCCCGTGTCCTGGGTGACGAACCAGCGGATGCCGTCTGCTTCAATGATGGCTTTTGCGGTCAGGTCGTCGCGGCCCAGGTAGCCTTGCATGACCTGGGTTCCGCCGATGAGGATGCGGCCGCTCTCGCCATGGGGTAGGTCCGTCAGGGTCTGCGGGTGCACGATGCGCAGGGCGGAGCCGGGCAGGGGCAGCCCCACGGTGCCGGGTTTGCGGCCCTGCTGGATGTGCAGGTCCAGGGGATTGATCACGTCGGGGGCATTGACCGTCGCCACGGGAGTTGTCTCGGTGGTGCCGTAGCCGTCATGGACTATAAGCCCGAATTTTTGGCGGAAGGCCTGCACGCAGTGATCGGAAAGCGCCAGCCCGCCCGATAGCACGGCGCGCAGAGACGCGAACATGAGCGGGTGCAGCGCGGGGCTGGCCACGTACGCCTCAAGCATCGCAGGATCGGCGCAAAGCATGGTCGCCTCGAAGTCGAGACACAGCCGCCCCATCCTGCGGGCCTCGAAGGGATCATGGGCGCAGGCCATGGGCACGGATTCAAGCAACGGCAGGAACATGGTCGTGGTCAGCCCCAGGGCGTCATGCAGGGGCAGGGCGGTCAGAAGCACGTCGTCGCCCCGGGGCGGAAAGAGAGACGCGATCTGGCGGGCGTTGGTGATGATGCTGGAGTGTCCAAGGCACACGCCAAGGGGCATGGGCTCCTCCCTGGGCACGAAAACGATGGCGGCCGTACTCTGCGCCTTGACACGCAGAGGCAGAATAAAACGCAGCAGAGCCATCGGCAAGAGGCGGATCAGGGTGCGAGTCAGGGCTGTGTCACGCAGGGATGTCCGGCAATCTTCCACGAACTGGAAACGCAGGTCGTCATGAAGCCTGGCGCATCCCTGGTCGCGCAATTTTTCAAGATGCTTGCGGGTGCTCAAAAGCGTCTTGATTCCGGCCTGATGCAGGCAGCTCGCAAAGGCCGCAGCGGACAAGCCCGGATCAAGGTTCACGGTTGTCTTGCCGGCCATGAGCACGGCCATGTTGGCCGCCGCGCCGTGGACTCCCGGCGGCAGCAGAACACCTACCGCCTTTTCGGGCAGGGCTTTGAGTTCGCGGGACAGGCACAAGGCGGAAAGGAACAGCTCTTCGCCGGTGGCCTGGGCTCCGCTGGAGTCGGCCACGGCCAGCCTGGTCGGGGCGCGTTTGACCGCGCGCAGCCATCTCTGCGGAATGGAGGGCTGGGTGCGGGCGAATTCCTGCCAGGATCGGATGGACTGGCGGTGCACGGCGTCCTTGACCTCCTGAGGTGTAGCCGAGGCAGGCAGGGCAGGGCCGAAGCACAGATTGACATCACGCGCCAGAACGCCGTTGGTGTTGCGGCGAAAATGCCTGCTCACGGCGGACCATCTGCTGCCCCACAGGCCGCGCAGATAGAAGGGCACGATGGTGCATTCGCTCTGGACCGCCGGGATGCAGTAGCCGCGCCGGAAGGCCCCGAGCTGGCCGTTGCGGCTGATCGCTCCCTCGGGAAAAAGGACCACGCATTCCCCGGCTTTGAGGTTTTCGGTGATCTTGCGCAAGGCGGAACTGCTGGCCGCGGACGCGATGGGGATGACACGGTAGAGATCCAGGAACCAGCGCAGATACCAGCGGCTGTAATAATGGCGTGACATGACAAAGCGCACGGGCCGGGGTACGGCCAGATGCAGCACTGCCCAGTCGATCCAGCTGGTGTGGTTGCCAAGGAGCAGCACCCCGCCCTGGGACGGAATGTGCTTCAGGCCGGTCACAACCAGCCGGTAGCGCTGAGCAAAGATGATGCGCAGCAGGAAGCGCATGAAGGATTGGGGCAGCTTGCGCAGGGTGTTGACCGAGCCCAGGGCCATGATGGCGGCCAGGGTCAGGATGATCGGCACGCTGGAGAGCCCGGTCAGTGAGGCCAGCACCGTGATGCACAGAAAAGCCAGCATGAACACGTTCTGCAGAAAATTGTTGCCGGCCAGGATCGTGCCCAGGTCCGAATCCTTGGCATTGAACTGAATGAGCGCGTTAAGCGGCACCACATAGAGACCGCCAAAAAATCCGTACACTGCCAGTAGACAGCCTAAGGCAGGAATATTGCTGATGCCGGGGATGGTAGCCAGGCAGATGGTCATGCCGAGCGCGGCCAAGGGGATGATCCCGGTTTCGATATAGGTCCGCGAAAGGCGCCCGGCGGTGATGGAGCCGACGATGATACCTACGCCTCCGATGGCCAGCAGCCCCTGGGCCACGACGGTGGAGGTCACGCCCGCGAAATCCTTGAGGTGCGCGCCGAAGGCGGCAAAAAGCACCTGGTTGACCGCCCAGAAGAGCGACAGGCCGAGCACGCACAGCCAGATGGTCTCGTGGCCATGAATATTCTTCAAGTTGTTCTTTAGGTATATTCCACGGACGTACGTTTTGAAATCAAGGCGCAGGGTTGCGTCGCCGGGCTTGTACTGCGGGATACGCAGGGCCACCAGGGATTGCGCCACGGCGCCCGCGATGAGCAGCAGCCCGCTTGGGGCGATGGCTTGCAGGATGTCTTCCTTGGTCGTGGCGTCGCCGATGAGGGATTCAAAAAGAAGGGAAAAGAGAACGCCGCCCAGCAGGATGGCGACAATGGTCACGGCCTGAACCACGCCGTTGGCCATGCCGAGGTTGTCCTTGCCGGCCATTTCCTTGATGTAGCCGTATTTTGCCGGGGAATAAAAGGCGGACTGCGCGGCCAGGATCAGGGTCAGGACAAAAGCCGCTTCGAACCAGCCCAAGAGATAACTGCCGTAAATGAGCACGGTCATGGGGATGGCCAGACTCGCGGTCCAGCGCATGACCCGGTGTTTGGAGAAGCGGTCGGCCAGAAACCCGGCAGGAGTGAAAAACATGATGAAGGGCAGCAGAATACAGGCGTTGACAAGGGCTGTCAGTGCAATCTGCGTGGATCCGTCATAGCATTTGAAGACCGTGTTCTGGATGATGATCTTGTGCCCCAGGTCGAGGATGGCGTTGACCAGAACGACAGTAAGGTAGGGCAGGAATCCGCGGATTTTCAGGAGACCAAGGCGGTTTGAGTTGCTTGCTTCCATGGCTCAGCACAGCCCCAGCATGCGCAGGCAAGAGGCAGTGACCTGCGCGGGCGTGCGGGCGGTCAGTTCGAGCTTGCCGTAGCGGTGCAGAACAAGTGGCTGCATGATGGCTCCCATGAGCAGCCCCGCATACAGATCGGCATCGCAGGGTGGAATTTCGCCCGAGCCCATTGCCTGACCAACGAAGCGTTCAGCCATGGCCATGGGCTCGGTCTCGCGGCTCAGGAGCTTGTCCTCTGGAAAACCATGCTGGGTCAGCAGGATGAAGGCGAATTGGTCAGCATTATATATGTAATAGTCGTATATGGTCTGGATCGCGAGTCCCAGACGCAGATCGAACAGCATTCGCTCGTCAAAGAGGACCTCGGATACGAGATGGGTGAATTGATCCAGTTCGCGGTTGAAAAGCTTCCACGCCATCTCTTCCTTGCCGGAATAGTAGCGGTACAGCGCACCCTCGGTGACTCCCGCCTCGCTTGCGATGTCTTTTACCGTGGTTCGCGCCAGCCCTTTGGTGGCAAAAAGGCGGATGGCTGATTCTTCTATGGCTTCGCGCTTTATGACTGGTCGTGACATGGATGGTCCTCCTTTCTTGTGTGAGTATGTATTTACTCATTGCCGTTTCAAGTCAAGAAAAAGGGCGTGCTCACAAGAGCACGCCCGGGGAGGGAGAGGATTACCGGAGCCTGGGGTTAGTTATGGCGTCCGGCGATCAGATCTTGAATGACGGAAGGATCGGCCAGGGTCGAGGTGTCGCCAAAGTCTTCCAGGGCCGTGGAACCAGAGGTGATCTTGCGCAGCACACGGCGCATGATCTTGCCGCTACGGGTCTTGGGCAGACCCACGGTGAACTGAATGACTTCGGGAGAGGCCAGCGGCCCGATCTCCTTGCGGACGTGGTTGCGCAGTGCTTTTATGAGCTCGTCGGATTCGTCCGCGTCGGCACGCAGGGTAACGTAGGCATAAATGGCCTGGCCCTTGATTTCGTGAGGCATGCCGACCACGGCGGCCTCGGCTACCGCCGGGTGCGAGACCAGGGCGGACTCGATTTCGGCCGTGCCCAGACGATGGCCGGACACGTTGATGACGTCGTCAAGACGGCCCATGATCCAGAAATAGCCGTCCTCGTCCTCGCGCGCGCCGTCGCCGGCCTCGTATCGGCCGGGAAACCGCTCGAAGTACTGCTGCTTGAAGCGCTCGGGATCACCAAACACGCCGCGTAGCATCCCCGGCCAGGGGCGTTCGATGATCAGGTGGCCGCCTTCGTTGGCAGAGGTCGGGTTGCCTTCGGCGTCCACGATGCGGGCATGCACGCCGGGCAGAGGACGGGTGGCGGAGCCGGGTTTGAGTGGCGTGGCGAAGGGCAGGGCGGAGATGAGGATGCCGCCCGTTTCCGTCTGCCACCAGGTGTCGACCACGGGCAACGCGGATTTGCCGATGTTCTTGTGATACCACATCCACGCCTCGGGGTTGATGGGTTCGCCAACGCTGCCGAGCACGCGCAGGGAGGACAGGTCGTTCTTCTGTGTCCACTCCGAGCCGTCGCGCATCAGCGCCCGAATGGCGGTGGGCGCAGTGTAGAAGGAGGTGATTTTGAATTTTTCGACCAACTGCCAGAAACGCGACGGATCGGGGTAGGACGGCACGCCCTCGAACATGACCGAGGTCACGCCCAGCGCCAGGGGACCATACACGATGTAGGTGTGTCCGGTGATCCATCCGATATCCGCCGTGCAGAAATGGATGTCGTCGTCATGCAGGTTGAAGACCAACTGCGTGGAGTGGGCCGCGTAGGTCAGGTAACCGCCGGTGGAGTGCATGACCCCTTTGGGCTTGCCCGTGGAGCCGCTTGTGTACAGGATGAAAAGCAGGTCCTCGGAGTCCATGGGTTCGCAGGGACAGCTCGTGGCGATGTTTGGATCGGCCATGACATCGTGCCACCAGAGGTCCCGGCCTTCGACCATGTTGATGTCGATGCCGGCCCGCTTCAGGACCACGCAAGCGGTCACGGTGGGACAGCCGAGCAGGGCTTCGTCGACATTGCCCTTCAGGGGAATCTTCTTGCCGCCGCGCAGCACCGCGTCGGCGGTGACCAGCACCTTGGCCTCGCAGTCCTGGATGCGATTCATGAGACTTGCGGCCGAAAATCCTGCGAAGACGATGGAGTGCGAGGCTCCGATGCGCGTGCAGGCCAGCATGGCCACGGCCAGTTCCGGCACCATGGGCATGTAGAGGGCCACGCGGTCACCGCGTCCGACGCCGAGTTTTTTGAGGATGTTGGCGAATCGGATGACATCGTGCAGGAGCTCGCGGTAGGAAATGTGCCGGACATCTTCTTCGGGTTCGCCCTGCCAGATGATGGCGGTCTTGTCGCCCAGGCCGTTTTCCACATGCCGGTCAAGGCAGTTGTAGCTGACGTTGAGCTGACCGTTCACGAACCAGTTGATCTTCGGAATGGTGAAATCACAATCCATGACCTTGTCCCAGGGTTTGCTCCAGCTGATGAGTTCCCTGGCGCGGTCGGCCCAGTAGCCTTCGGGGTCCTGATCGGCGCGGCGATAGTGCTCTTCGTAGGTGGCCATGTCGGGGATGTGGGCCCGTTTGGCGGTGGGTGGGGTGAAGAGGCGCAGTTCGTGCTGCAGGCTCTGGATATTCTCAGGTGTCATGGTGATTCCTCCTTTGCTGTTGGGTAGGCGATGTCCTTGAAGGACGTGTTCTGCAATAGGATGTAGAAGAAATGAATTTTGTTTTCCCCCCTTTTCTGGTAAATGGCTGATATTGGCGGTTAACGGAAACGCCACCACCTTCAAGTCGGTAAACGGAGCTTTTCGGACGATGAGCGTCAAACACCTGGATCTGTTGTTCAAGCCCAATTCCCTGGCCATCATCGGAGCGTCCCGCGATCCGAATTCAGTCAGCGCGATCCTCATGCGAAACCTCATGTCCGGCAAATTTCTCGGGCCAGTGCTGCCTGTTTCCGGAGCCCAGGAGGCCATTTTCGGCGTCTTGTCGTATGTGGACGTGGCCTCCCTGCCGCTGACCCCGGACATGGCCATAATCTGCTCCCCTGCGCATGAGATCCCGGATCGGCTTGTCGAGCTGGCCGACAATGGCACTCATGTGGCCGTGATCATGGACCCTGGTTATGCCTTGCTTGAAGCAAAAGAGCGAGCGCAAATGGATGAAAAGATCCGGAAAGTGCTGCGCGAGAAAGACATTCGCGTGCTCGGTCCGGGCAGTCTGGGCATGATCGTCCCGGCGAGCGGGGTTAACGCGAGCCTGTCCCGAGTGGGCGCCAAGGAGGGCCGCATCGCCTTTGTGACCCAGTCCGACAGCCTGTTTGAATCTGTTCTGGACTGGGCCAAGACCAACAACGTCGGTTTTTCCCACTGCATCTCCCTGGGCCGTCAGCTGGACGTGGATTTCAGCTCCGTGCTCGACTATCTGGGTTCCGATCCGGCCACCAAGGCCATCCTTTTATATGTTGAAAACATCCAGGATGCGCGCCGCTTCATGTCCGCAACCCGCGCCAGCGCGCGCAACAAGCCCATCCTGGTCATCCGTCCGCGCCGTCTGCCCTGCGACCTGCGCGATGCTGCCAGCGACCTCACGGAAATGGACCAGGACCAGATCTACGACGCCGCCTTCCGCCGCGCCGGCATGGTCCGCGTGGACGACATCGACTCCCTGTTCGAGGGTGCCCGCACCCTGGCCAACTACAAGCCCCTGCGCGGCAACGGTCTGGCCATCATGACCAACGGCCAGAGCATCGGCCTTTTGGCCGCCGACACCCTCATCAACGGAGGAGGGGAACTGGTGGCTATCAACGAGGAGACCCAACTCAAGCTGGAGGAGATCCTGGGCCAGGAGCGCTGCTCCGACAACCCCGTGACTCTGCCCTACAATGCCACACCCGACACCTATGCACGGGTCCTCAGCGTGTTGATCCGGGCGGCGGATGTGGGCTGCGTGCTCATTCTGCATGTCCCGTTTCAGGGCACGTCCAGCCTTGAAATCGCCCAGGCCGTAACCCAAGTAGCCAAGACCAGCCGCTGCCTGGTACTGGCCAATTGGCTGGGCGAGGAGACGGTGCGCGATACCAAGGACGTCTTCGAGGAGGCGTCCATCCCGGTCTTCGATCGTCCGGGCAAGGCCATCATGGCCTATCTGCACATGCTGCGCTACAAGCGCACGCAGAAAATCCTGATGCAAACCCCGGATTCCCTGCCGGCGGACTTTTTTCCGGACACGGAACATGCCCTTCAGATCATCAAGGCCGCCCTCAACGAAGACCGCAACCACCTGACCGAGGACGAATCCAGGCAGGTCCTGGCCGCCTACGGCGTGCCCGTGGTCGAGACCAGGATCTGCAAATCGGCCATGCAGGCCGTGGAGGCGGCTTCCGATATCGGCTATCCGGTCGCGCTGAAAATCCGCTCTCCGCAGATCACCCAGCCTTTCGACATTGGCGGCATCGCCCTCGACCTGACCACCCCGGATCTGGTCTTCGAAGCGGCGGCAAACATGTCGGCGCGTGTCCATGCGCAGGTTCCCAACGCCTACATCGAGGGCTTCACCGTCCAGAAAATGGGGCGCAGGCCAGGGGCGCATGAACTTTTCATTTCCATCTTCACGGACAAGGTCTTTGGTCCGGTCCTGCGCTTCGGACACGGCGGCGTTTCCGCGCCGGTCATCAACGACCACTCCGTGACTCTGCCCCCGCTGAACATGGGGCTGGCCAAGGATCTCATTTCCCGTACCCGCATCTACAAACTGCTGCAGGGTTCCAGACGTCAGGCCGCGGCGGACATCGACGACATTTGTCTGGCCCTCATCCAGATCAGTCAGATGGTCATTGACCTGCCCCAGATAGTGACCCTTGAGATGAACCCGATCTTTGCCGACGATCTGGGCGTGCTGGCACTCGGAGCGCGAATCTGGATCCAGCCTGCGCTGGTCTCGGGCCCCGAGAGGCTGGCTATCCGTCCATACCCCCGGGAGCTTGAAGAATCCGTGCGGCTCAAGGACGGTGCACAGGTTTTGCTGCGCCCCATCCGGCCGGAGGACGCCCAGGCTCATCTCGATTTCATCCACAACCTGCCCGAGGAAGACCTGCGTCTGCGTTTTTTCGGCCTGGTCCAGAACTTTGTCTTGAGCGACATGCCCAAGTTCACGCAGATCGACTATGATCGCGAGATGGCTTTCATCGCGACCACGAACGTCGACGGCCAGCCCAAGACTCTTGGTGTGGTGCGCACGTCGACCAAGCCCGACAACTCGTCGGCCGAATTCGCCATAATCATCAGCGCGGACATGAAAGGATCGGGCCTTGGCTCGGTGCTGTTTGAAAAAATGATCCGCTATTGCAAGGGGCGGGGGACCCGCTACCTTGAGGGGCAGACCATGCCGCGCAACAAGGGCATGATCGGTCTGGCCAAGCGCTTTGGCCTGAAAGTGTCGCATAACTATGAGGAAGAATTGGTGGAAATGCGTTTGCCTCTGTGGGAATGGGAACCGAAAACCTAGCCTTTTGCCGTCTGGATAATTCAATCGATTTCCGTTAAACGATTTTTCTCGCGAGACTGAGCCTGCCCGCGCGTGAGCGTGGGCAGGCTCGGAACGTGTTCAAGACTGGTCTTTTGCCTGGCGGGGGGAAAGATTGCAGGAGGATCTATGCAAAAAAAAGATACAGCCACTTTGACCATTGACGGTCAGACCTACGAGCTGCCCATCGTGCGCGGCACCGAAGGCGAGATAGGGGTGGACGTGAGCTGTCTGCGCGCCCAGGCCGGGGTCATCACCCTGGATCAGGGCTATGCCAATACCGGTTCGTGCTACAGCTGCATAACGTTCGTGGACGGGGAGAAGGGGATCCTTCGCTATCGCGGGTATCCCATTGAACAGCTCGCCCGGCACAGTTCTTTCGTGGAAACGGTCATGCTGCTTGTCTTCGGCGAACTGCCGACCCGCGAGGAGCGCGCCGCGTTCCGTACCATGCTGGGCGATACGGCCTTGCTGCATGAGGATCTCATGCATCACTTCGAGGGTTTTCCACCCAACGGGCACCCCATGGCCATCCTCTCGGCGGTCATCAATTCCCTTGGAGCCTACAATCCCGATCTGCTGGACATCCAGACCGAAGTGGAGTTCCGCAAGGCCGTGGCCAAGCTGGTCAGCAAAGTGCGCACCATCGCGGCTTTCAGTTACCGCAAGTCGGCAGGGTTGCCCATCATCTACCCGGACCCCAGTCGCTCCTACTGTGAAAATTTTCTGCACATGATGTTTTCCGTGCCCTACAAGGAGCACGTGCCCACCCCCGAGGCCCAGAAAGCTCTGACGCAGTTCCTGCTGGTGCACGCCGATCATGAGCAGAATTGCTCCTGCTCCACGGTGCGCATGGTCGGATCGAGCGAGGCCAATCTTTTTGCTTCGGTCTCGGCCGGCATCTGCGCCCTGTGGGGTCGGTTGCATGGCGGGGCCAATTCCGCCGTGGTGCAGATGCTCGAAAATATCCGCGACGGGGATTTCACCGTCAAGGACTGCATCGAAAAGGTTAAACGCAAGGAATTCAGGCTCATGGGCTTTGGACACAGGGTCTACAAGAACTTCGATCCCCGGGCCAAGGTCCTGAAGGAATGCGCCACAAATCTGTTGGCCTCATTGCACATCAAGGACCCGTTCCTCGATATCGCCCAGGAGCTTGAAGAGATCGCATTGCATGACGATTATTTCGTCTCGCGCAAGCTCTATCCCAACGTGGATTTCTATTCCGGACTCATCCTGCGCGCCCTGAACATCCCGGTGAACATGTTCCCGGTCATGTTCGCCATCGGCCGCCTGCCGGGCTGGATCGCGCACTGGCACGAGCAGCACCTGGAAGAGAACACCCGCATCCACCGGCCCCGTCAGATCTACGTGGGCCCGAACATACGGGACTATATCCTGATGAAGGATCGCTAACCTGAAAAAGGGGGAGTCAAACGGCTCCCCCTTTTTCGTTGGAAGATCAGAATCGCTGGGTCATGAGCACGGAGAAGAGGACCACGCAGGCGGCAGCCATCTGGACAGGGTTCATGGTCTCGCCCAGGAAGGCGAAGCCGCAGCCCACGGCCACCACGGGGATGAGGTTGATGTGCGCCGAAGCCGTGCTCGCGGGCATGCGCGTGATGGCCCAGTTGTAGAGGGAGAATGCGCCCAGCGTCACGCCCGCGCCGAGAAAGACGAGGATCAGGACCAGTTGCAGGTCAAAGATGCCCGCCGGAACCTCCAGCAGATAGGCGATGCCGGGTGAAAAGAAGAGGCAGCCGGTGACGACCTGCATGACGGTCAGGGTCCAGGCGTCATAGCGCCTGCCCAGAATGCGGATGAGGATCATGTTCGCGGCCGCGCAGACCATGGCCAGAAACTCCATGCTGTTGCCCAAGAGCGGGGACGGGGCGGACTCGGTGGCCTGGCCGCCGAGGGTCAGGACCGCGACGCCGGCCACGGAAAGAAGCAGCCCGGCGGTGATGCGCGTGCTCATGGGTTCCTTGAGGATCAGCCAGGCGGCCACGGCGACCAAGAGCGGGACGGAGGCGGAGATGATCCCGGCCTGGGCCGAGGTGGTCAGCCCAAGGGCCGTGGATTCCAGCCAGAAGTACAGGCAGGGCTGAAAAATGACGGCGGCCAGGAGCAGCTTCCAGTCGCCCTTGCGATACGCGGACAGACTTACGGTCCGGTACAGCGGCAGGATGCAGGCGAGGGCGATGATCATGCGCAGCCACATCACGCTCAGTGGATGCAGGTCCATGAGGGCGATGCGCATGGTCGAAAAGGACGCGCCCCAGAGCACCACCGCGCCAAGCACGGCCAGACGGGGCAGCAGGGCGACAGGGTTCGCGGCGGTGATGGAGAGGGATTCGGATTTCATTAAGGCTCCTCAATTCTCGCGGAGCAGCGGCTATTAGATCGTTTTTATTCGATATGTTCTCCGCTTGCAAAGGGCGGAAGATACGCACAAGCAGCCTGTCTTGAAAAGGTAAATTTTCCCCTTTATTCTCTTGACCGGCAATTAATGAGCCTATAATTGAACAATTGTTCAAATATGATTTTAATACCGAAGAACATGGTTTATGGATCAGGGAGGCGAGATGGTCGATGTGTGCGAAGTCCGCTGCATTCATCAGGACAGCGTGAACCGGGCTCTTGTGGGCAGGACCGACGATGGCGTACTGGACGAAGCTGCCGCGCTTTTGGGCGTGATCTCCGATCCAACGCGGCTCAAGATCATGGACGCCCTGCGCCTCGGAGAATTGTGCGTCTGCGACCTGGCGGCGGTGCTTTCCATGTCCGTTTCGGCCATATCCCATCAGCTGCGGCTGTTGCGAACGGCCCGGCTGGTGCGCGGCAGGCGGGCGGGCAAGGTGATTTTTTACACGATTCACGACGGGCATGTCGAAAAACTCATTGATATGGCCCTTGATCACTGCAGGCAGAGGTGCGGGGAATGAACGAATTTCTGCAAGCGTGCTGGAATATCCTGGTCGATTCATCGTTCTGGATGCTGTTTGGCTTCTTCATGGCCGGACTGCTGCGCGCTTTCGTGCCGCCTGATCTGGTAGCCAGACACCTGGGCAAAAACCAATCCGGAAACATTTTCAAGGCGGCGCTCTTCGGGGTGCCGCTGCCCCTGTGCAGCTGCGGGGTCATTCCGGCTGCGGCGGGGCTTCGGCGGCAGGGTGCGGGCAAGGGGGCCACGGCCTCATTTCTCATTTCCACTCCCGAGACCGGCGTCGATTCCATAGCCGTGAGCTGGGCGCTTCTAGACCCGCTCATGACCGTGCTGCGGCCTCTTTCCGCCTTTCTGACGGCCATGGTCACGGGGTTCTTCATTGACGCGGCGGACAAGGACAACACACAGGAACCAGCGCCGCCGCAAACCCCACTGGGCGCGGCGCAGGGCTGCGCTTCCGGCTGCTCCTGCGGCGGGGAAGCGGCAGCGCGCTCACCCTGGAAGCGCTTTCTTGACGGCCAACGCTTCGCCTTCGACGATCTGCTGGCGGACATCGCGCCCTGGTTCGGCCTTGGGATTCTGCTGGCCGGAATCATCACGCTCTATCTTCCAGACGACCTGGGCCAGACACTGCCGGGCGGGGGATTTACCTCCATGCTGGCCATGCTCCTCGTGGCCTTGCCCATGTACGTCTGCGCCACGGCCAGCACGCCCATAGCCGCGGCCCTGGCCATGAAGGGCTTTTCTCCCGGAGCGCTGCTCGTGTTCCTGCTGGCCGGACCGGCCACCAACGCGGCCACCATGGTCATGGTCGGCAGGTTGCTGGGCAAGAAATCCGCCTTCATCTACGTGGGGTCCATTATCGCAGTCACCCTTGCCTGCGCCGTGGCGGCCGACGCCCTTTACCTGTGGCTTGGATTCGAAGTGCACGGCTGGCTCGACAATTCAGGCTCCGAAGAGGGCGGATTGCTTGCGATCCTGGCAGCCCTCATCATGCTTGCGATGCTGGCGCGTTCGGTACTGCAACTGGCGGCCCGCCGTTTCAGGCTGCTGCGGTCATGAAAAAAATAGTCGCGCAGCCTGGTTCGTACTCGTCCGCTGAATCGCAGGTATAAAAAAATCCCCCGGTCGCTTCGGGCGCCCGGGGGAATCATCAGTCAGGCTCTAGGCAACGCCTATTTCTTCAATCTGCCGATACACGCCAGTCCATCCTCTTCCAGTGCCACAAGGTCATTGTAGACCTCGCGCTTGCGGACAAGCACGTGCTTGTCACCCTCAACCATGATCTCGGCGGCGCGCGCTCTGGAATTGTACTGGGAGGACATTACGAACCCGTAGGCCCCGGCCGAGAAGGCGGCCAGCAGGTCGCCCTGGGCGACCTTGGGGAAGGTCCGGTTCTTGGCCAGAAAATCGCCGGACTCGCAGATGGGGCCGACCACATCGGCGGTCATTTCCTCGCCGTTCCCTTCACGCACCGAAGCGATGCGATGGTAGGAGCCATAAAGCGATGGGCGAACCAGGTCGTTCATGGCCGCATCGACAATGACGAACGTCTTGTCCTCGTTGGTCTTGGTGTACTGCACTTCGGTCACCAGGATGCCAGTGTTTCCGGCGATGACCCGTCCGGGCTCAAGGATGAGGGTCACATCCAGACCCTTCAGGGATTCGATGAGGGCCTTGCCAAGTTCCTCCGGATGCGGCGGAGCTTCCTCATTGTAGGTGATCCCGAGGCCACCACCCAGATCCAGATACTTGATCTTGATACCCATCTGCACCAGTTGACCATGAAATTCTTTAAGCTTTTCCAGCGCTTCCATAAACGGAGAAAGCTGGGTCAGTTGGGAGCCGATATGACAATCCATGCCGATGGGTTCGACATTGGGCAGGCTCTGGGCCAGGGCGTAGGCCTTCAGGGCGTCGGCCCGGGACAGTCCGAACTTGTTCTCTTTGAGACCGGTCGACACATAGGGGTGGGTCTTGGGGTCCACGTCGGGGTTGATGCGCAGGCTCACCCGCGCAACCTTGTCCAGGCCGCCAGCCACTTCGTTGATGCGTTCAAGCTCCTGCACGGACTCCACATTGAACATGAGGATGTCGGCAAAGAGGGCTTCCTGGATCTCCACGGTCTTCTTGCCTACTCCCGAATAGACGATTTTTTTTGGGTCCACCCCGGCTCTGAGCGCCCGAAAAAGCTCGCCGCCGGAGACGATGTCCGTGCCGGCTCCTTCCTGGGCCAAAATCTGGAGGAAGCTCAGGTTGGAGTTGGCCTTGACCGAGTAGCAGGTCAGGTGGTCGATGCCGTCAAAAGCGGAATCAAAGGCCTTGTAGTGGCGCTTCAAGGTGGTCGCGGAATAGATGTAGAGCGGCGTGCCGTATTCTTCGGCCAGATCGGCCACGGCTATGTCCTCGGCGTGAAGTTGACCGTTCTTGTATTGGAAATGGTGCATATGTGTTCTCCTTTCGGGATTAAGGGGCGGATGGGGTGAGCGTGATGATTTCCGAAAACGCCGGCGCGATGATCTGGTGCGTGTTGTCCGCCTTCAGACGGACGCGCAGGGTCTGGCCCGGCAGTGGTTCGCAGACGGTGAAAATATAGCTGTTTTCCTGGCGGTACACCTCGGAACTGAAGGGGTAGTATTTGCGCACAAAAGACGGAGTGAACGGGCAGGTGGGGCAGCCGTCCTGCTCTATCTCGACCATGAAGTGTTCGAGATTGACGAGGCGCCCGCCCAGCTTCGCATTGATCAGCACGCAGCCCTCTTCCATGCGGACTTCCATGTGGTTGATCTGGATCATCTCTTCGCTGGCGATGGGCTGCGGCCATTCCTTTTTGCCGCAGGCGGCGAGCACGAGAACAAGAAACAGGAAAAGAATACGTTTCATGACAATCCTGCCATTGCTTTCCACTGGTGGAGCAGGGTCAGTGCGTCCAGGGGGGAGAGCTCGTTGACGTTGAGTTTTTTCAGGGCCTGAAGAACCTCATGTTCCTCGGGTTGTTTTTGTGAGACCGGCGCCTTGGTCATACCGGGCAGAGAAACCTGGCGGCTGATGAAATCATTGCGTTTGGCTCCGCCGGGAGCGTGACGCTCCAGCACCGCCAGAATTTCCTTGGCCCGGGTCACAACCGAGGCCGGGACGCCTGCCAGCCGGGCCACCTCGATGCCGTAGCTGCGGTCTGCCGGTCCGGGAACCATGCGGCGCAGGAAGACGATCTCGCCCTTCCATTCCTTGATGGCGATATTGTAATTGCGCACCCCGGGCAAGCGTTCCTCAAGGACGGTCAGCTCGTGGTAATGGGTCGCGAAAAGGGTGCGGATTCCGCCTTGGCGTCTGACCAGTTCTTCGGCCACGGCCCAGGCCAGGGAGAGACCGTCGAAGGTGCTTGTGCCCCGTCCGATCTCGTCCAGAATGACCAGCGAGCGTTTGCCTGCCTGGCGCAGGATACGGGCCGTCTCCGTCATTTCGACCATGAAGGTCGATTGACCCATGGCCAGGTTGTCCGATGCGCCGACGCGTGAAAAAATGCGGTCGCAAAGTCCAAGCCGGGCCTTCGCGGCGGGAACGAATCCACCCATCTGGGCCAGGATGCAAATGAGCGCCACTTGCCGCAGCACCGTCGATTTGCCTGCCATGTTCGGGCCGGTGATGAGCAGCACCCGGCCCGAGTCGTCCAGGGTCAGGTCGTTGGGAATGTAGCCCGAGCGACCCTGCACCGCCTCGACCACGGGATGGCGCCCGCCCTTGATGGCTATTTCCAGCCCGTCATGCAGCTCGGGTCTGCTCCATTCCCATTTGCGCGCGGCATGCGCGAGCCCCTGGGCAAAATCAAGCTCGGCCAGGATTGTGGCCATATGCATGAAACGGGCGCGATGCCCGGCCACTTCCTCGCGCAGGGCCAGAAAGAGCTGGTACTCGCGGGTTTTGCGCCGATCCGAGGCGCTAAGAAGCTTGTCTTCAAGGATTTTAAGTTCTTCGGTGATATAACGTTCGGCGTTGACCAAAGTTTGGCGGCGGATGAAGTGGGCTGGCGGTTCGGCCACGACTGCCCGGCTCAATTCGAAATAATAGCCGAAGACCTTGGTGTATCCGAGCTTGAGTTTGGGGATATTGCAAGCCGTGCGCTCTCGTTCGAGCATGTCCGCGAGCGCCGCCTCGCCATGGTCGGTCAGATCCATGAGTTCGTCGAGGGTGGCGTCGTAGCCGGGCCTGAAGAGCCCCCCCTCGGTGATGACCGGCGGCAAGGAATCGGCCAGCGCGCGGGTCAACAGACTGTGCACATCATCCAGATTGTCCCAGCCGCGCAGCAAGGCGGCAAGCCGTGGCGGCGGGGACTCAAGTTCAAGAAGGGCCTGCTGCAGGCGCGGCAGAACGCCCACCGACGCCTTGAGCGCCGCAAAATCCTTGGGCGTCGAGCGGTTGACGACAATACGCGTGCACAGCCGTTCCAGATCGTAGACCGTGTCCAGCGCCCGGCGCAGATCCTCGCGGATGCTATCGCCATCGTGCAGATAGGCGACCAGCTCCTGCACGGGCAGGATGCTCACCAAGTCCTTGAAGGGCTGGTGCATCCGGGTCTCCAGCAGTCTGCCGCCCATGGGCGTCTGGGTCTGATCCAGGACCTGCCACAGGGTGCCGCGCCCCTTTCTTCCGTCCATGGTCCTGAAGAGTTCCAGATTGCGCTCAGTGACTTCGTCCAGGAGCAGTGTGGCGGAGAGGTCCAGGGGAATGAAAGGCGACAGGTGGCCAAGGTCGCGCTTCTGGGTCAGCTCCAGATAGGTCAGGAGCGCTCCGCAACAGCGGACCAGGGCCGGCTTGTCGTCCAGATCGAGGGTCTGCAGGTTGGGGACGGCCTGGGCGCGCAGGAGCTTGTCCCGGGCGCCGCGCTCGTCGAAATAGGATTTCTGCGGATAGCGCGAGAGCCTGGCCTGCCATTGCTCGAAGCCCTTGGGCAGGGCCTGGGTCTCGGTCAGGAGCAGCTCGCGCGGGTTCATTTTGACCAGCCATTGCCAGAGCACGGCCTCGCTTCTGGTCTGAATGCCGGACCAGACGCCGGTGGAAAAATCTACCCAGGCCAGACCGCCGCCGAGATCGGCATCCCAGTACAGGGCTCCCAGAAAATTGTGACCCTTGGCGTCGAGGTTGATATCCTCCACCACGGTGCCCGGGGTCAGCACCCGTGTCACCTCGCGCTTGACCAGCCCCTTGGCCTGCTTCGGGTCCTCGACCTGATCGCACAGCGCCACCTTGTAGCCCTTGTCCAGCAACTGGCGAAGATATTCGTCGATGGCGTGATGCGGCATCCCGCACATGGGCACGGGATTCTCCGCGCCGGGGTTGCGGCTGGTCAGGGTGATCTGCAGCTCCCGGGCCGCGACCTGGGCGTCCTCGAAGAAAAGTTCGAAAAAATCTCCCATGCGAAAGAAGACCAGGGTGCCCGGATATTCTTCCTTGACCCGCAGGTACTGCTCCATCATGGGCGTGATCTTGACTGTGCTCATTACGCCTCGTCGCTCAAGAGCTGGCGGATGGTTATGGAGTGCCAGGACATGCATTTGGGGCAGCAGAAGAAGATCTGCCCGCGCTTCAAACCGCAGCGGGCGCAGACAAAGCGTTTCGCCTCGCGTGCGCGGCGCAGCAGAAATTCCAGTTGCAGTTCGAAGACCGGAGTCATCTGCTGCTCGGGCAGGGACATGGTCAGAAGCTCCAGGCGGGCGGGCCAGAAGGCGGGGCTCATAAGCAGGGTCTTTTCCTGCCAGGTCTTGGCTTCCTCGATGCGGCCGTGGGCGCGCAGCAGGCATCCGGCATAATGCAGCGGGGCAAGATCGGGCGGATGCCTGTCGATGACGGTCAGCAAGGCGTCCAGATGTGCCGCCGGCAGGATGGCCTTCACGGGCGCGCCCGAATCCTCGAAATCAAGCAGGGGGTCGAGCAGCACAAAGCCCAGATGCGTGCCGATCGAACCAAGGCCCTGGTCGAGGAGGGAGATGACATCACCCCAGGATTCCCGGTTGATCTGGAACATGATCGCTTCGAGCCATGCTTCGGGGGAGGCGGGATAGATTTCCCTGGCCTCCGCCAGCAGCCCCTGATCCGTGACCTCGGTTCCGGTGGTGGCGGCACGGACCAGATAATGGGCGGCTTGCAGACCATGTCCCATTTTCCGGTATTGACGGCTGGCGGCCAGAAAATCGCCGCCTTTGGCATGCAAGAGGGCCAGCTCCAGATCCAGCGCGGGATTATCTCCGCCGATGTCGCGGCATTTCCGCAAGGCCTCCAGGGCGCGGTCAAGAATACCGGCCCGGGAGTAGTCGCGTCCGAGTTCAAAATAGATACGGGCCTGATCCTCGCGACTCAGGTCCGCGCGGTGCAAAAGCGAGCTGCGCATCTGAATGGCCCGGTCAAGCTCCCCGCGCATGCGGTAGAGGTTGCCCAGCGCCGAACAGATCTCCACCGCGCCCTGATGGTTGCGCATGGCACGCGAAAGGTCGTCGATGGCGGCCAGGGCGTCCTGAGCCGGGTTGGGCGGCACAGGAGAAAAAAGGTCGGCGTGGTCGGCGCGCATTCCCAGCAGGGATCGTAGCCATTGCATTTTTTTGCTCCTAGATCAGATGCCTGGCGTACCATTCGCCGGCCATGGCCAGGCCTTCGCGCACGTCGTAGGCGGGGTCGTAGCCGAGCAGCCTGCGGCTTTTGGAAATATCGGCCAGGGAATGCCGGACGTCCCCGGCCCGGAAATCCCGGTGCGAGGGCAACGCTTCAGCGCAGGTCGGCATGAACTTGGCGGCCTCGTCACGAATGAGATAAAACAGCTCGCCAAGCGTGGTGCGCTGACCAAAAGCGACATTGAACACGCTTCCGGCAACGTCTGGACCTGTGGCGCATGCTGCCAGGATGTTGGCCTGCACGCAATTGTCGATGAAGCAGAAGTCGCGGCTTGTCTCACCGTCGCCGTTGATCCAGACCGTCTCGCCGCGCAGCAGGCCCGCGAACCATTTGGGGATGACCGCCGCATAGGCGCCCTCGGGATCCTGGCGTTTTCCGAAGACATTGAAATAGCGCAGCCCCACGCTGTCCATGCCGTAGGTTTTCAAAAACACCTCGGCGTAAAGCTCATTTACGTATTTGGTCACGGCGTAGGGAGACAAGGGCTTGCCGATGGTGTCCTCGACTTTGGGCAGGCCGGGGTGATCGCCGTAGGTGGAGCTTGAGGCCGCGTATACGAAGCGCCTGACCTTGCTGTCCTTGGCGGCGACCAGCATGTTCAGAAAGCCGGTCACGTTGTTGGCGTTGGTCAGCAGAGGATCGACAATGGAGCGGGGCACCGAGCCAAGCGCGGCCTGATGCAGGACATAAGTTGCGCCCGTGCAGGCCTCCATGCAGGTGGGCAGGTCCCGGATGTCGCCTTCGATGAAGCGGAAACGGGCCCACTGCTCAGGAGTCACGCTGCCTTGGACTTCGTCCAGATTGTGCTTGTGGCCGGTGGAAAAATTATCGAGACCCGTGACCTCGTGATCATGGCGCAGCAGGGTTTCCAGCAGGTTCGAGCCGATGAATCCGGCAACGCCGGTGATAAGCCAGCGGTGTTTGGATTCCAGAAGAGGGAGTATTTTTTTATGCATGAGGTACTCGATATAAGGAAAAAAATTGCGTCCCGAAGGGGTGATCCTTGGGACGCACTACAGCAGGGTGGACGACGGATCGTTCCGGATGCTTCAGTTCTGGATGTTTTCGGTGGATTCCGTGGTGGTGTACTCATCCATGGTCTTGGGACGCAGGGATGCTACTTCGCGCTCCAGGGCATCAACTTCCTTCTTGTACTGGCGGCACTGCTTGGACAGGCGGATTTTTTCCAGGAAGAAGTAGAAGGTGCAGAGCAGGGAACCGATCACGAAAGCCATGAGAATGATCAGATAGAAAGGCACCGCCTCGGTCTGGTAATGCCAGCCGAAGACTTTAAGTTCCAGCGCCAGTTCCTGGATCAGGATCTCATGGTTCTGAACAAAGAAAAGCATGGAGAAAAAGAAAAGGGCTACCAGGCCCAACACCTTGAGATATCGCATCCGTATCACCTCTACCGTTGAAGGTTGTTGAAAAAGGGCTTCAAGCGCTTGTACGTCTCGCGCAGATGCTCAGGCAGAACGCTCGTTTCCGACATGACAGCCATGAAAGAGTGATCTCCGTTCCAGCGCGGCACAAGGTGCACATGAAGATGTTCCTTGATCCCGGCGCCGGCCGCTTCGCCTATATTCACGCCGATATTTATTCCGTGTGGATTGAAAGCCTTTTCTAGGATAAAAGAGCACTTTTGTACATAGTCCATGATCTCATGACTTTCTCTCGCGTCGAGCGCGGTGATGTTGCTGACGTGCCGATACGGGGTGACCATGAGATGCCCATTGGAGTAGGGGAAGATGTTCATGATGACAAAACAGTTATCGGCGCGGTGCAACACGAAGCGCTCCTCATCGCCGTCCGTGGACTCGGGCAGACAGAAGACGCAAGAGTCGGGTTTGGGGCCGAGAATGTAGTTGATGCGCCAGGGCGCGTGGAGTGTTTTCATGTCTACAGGATCTGGCTCAGGAATTTCTGGGTGCGCGGATGTTCGGGGCTGGTGAAGAAATGCTCCGGAGTACCCGTCTCGACGATCTGGCCGTGATCCATGAAGATGACGCGGTCTGCAACTTCGCGGGCGAATCCCATCTCGTGGGTAACCACGACCATGGTCATGCCTTCCTTGGCCAAGGTGACCATGACATCCAGAACTTCGCCGATCATTTCCGGATCCAGGGCAGAGGTCGGTTCGTCGAAGAGCATGATCTTGGGGTTCATGGCCAGCGCCCGGGCAATGGCCACGCGCTGCTGCTGGCCGCCGGAGAGCATGGCCGGAAAAACCTCCGCCTTTTCGCGGATGCCGACCTTGTCCAGCAGGCTTAAAGCCTGTTTCCTGGCCTCAATCTCCGGCACTTTTTTCAGCTTTATGGGGGCCATGGTCAGGTTGCCGAGCACCGTCTTGTGCGGAAAAAGGTTGAAGCTCTGGAACACCATGCCCAGCTCCTGGCGGATCTGGTTGATATCATTTCCCTTGGCGTTGATATCCTGTCCGTCGACCACAATGCTTCCGCTGTCGATGGTCTCCAGGCGGTTGATGGAGCGCAGCAGGGTGGATTTTCCCGATCCGCTGGGGCCGATGATGACCACCTTCTCCCCGGAATTGATGGACAGGCTGACATCGTGCAATGCCTGCAACTGGCCAAAGAACTTGTAGATGTTCTTGATCTCGATGATGGGCCTAGTCCCGTTCATAATAATTCAACCTCTGCTCCATTTTACTGACGGCCTTGGACAAGAAGAGCGTGATGACCAGATACACCAGGGCCACCATGGTGTATGCTTCAAAATACATGAAGGATTCGCTGGCGAATTCCCGACCTCGGCGCAGTAGGTCCGACACGGCCAGGATGGAGACCAGGGAGCTGTCTTTCAAGAGGGCGATGAACTCGTTGCCCACCGGCGGCAGGATGGTCCGCCAGGCCTGGGGCAGGATCACGTACATCATGGTCTGGGCGCGGGTGAAGCCCAGGGACCTGGCTGCCTCGGCCTGGCCTTTGTCGATGGAATCGATGCCGGCCCTGAATACTTCGCCCATGTAGGCGCCATAGCAGATGCCCATTGCGGTCACGGCCGCGGCCATGGGAGGCAGATCCTTGAAAAATTCGAGGCGTCCGAGAGCGTAGTAGATGTAAAAGAGCTGCACCAGAAGCGGGATGCCGCGAATGACTTCGACATAGGTCGAAGCGATCAGATTCAGGATTTTGTTGCGGGACAGGCGGCCAAGGCCCGTTATGAGTCCGAGCACCAGGGAGAGCATGATGGACAGGATCGTGACCTGGAAGGTGACCACGACGCCGTCGGGAAGAAATTGCAGAATCCGCCAGTATGGTTCGGGCCTGGTCACGCACAGATAGGTAATGATGCCGATGGCGCCGAAAAAAGTCAGCCACCATGCGTTGAAAAGGCCGGAATCCTTTTTCAGCGGTATGGCCGCACCGTCGCCGATATCGATTTTAACAGCTTTTTTGGAAAATTGTGGAGTCATGAGTGGCCTTGTCGTGGTCGCTTGGAAAAAGGAAAACCGGGGCGATTGCCCCGGGTATAATTATTTGGCTCCGAACCATTTGGCGTAGATCTTGTCATACTCGCCGTTGGCCTTGATGGCGGCCAGAGCGGAGTTGATCAGTTCCACGGTCTCCTTGTTGCCCTTGTTCACGGCAAAACCCAGGTACTCGGGGGCATCGGGGGCGATGAGGAAAGCCAGGGTCAGCTTCTGGGAATACTGCTCGTGCTGCAGGGCGTAGTTGGAAGCGACGGCGTCGTCGGCGATGACGGCGTCGATACGACCATTATAAAGGTCTTCCACGGCCAGGCCGATTTCGTCATAGGACTTGGCGGTGGCGCCTTCGATCTTCTTGCAAACGAAATAGCCGGTGGTGCCCATCTGGGAAGCCACGGTCTTGCCGGCCAGGTCGGCGACGGAAGCGATGGCCGCGCCCTTGGTAATAATGACACCCTGCTTCACTTCAAAGTACGGGTCGGAAAAATCCATGCTCTGTTTGCGTTCTTCGGTGATGGAGACCGAAGAGGCAATGGCGTCGTATTTGCCGGAAGCAAGACCTGCGAAGATGCCGTCCCACGCGGTGTTCTTGAGGATAGGGGTGAATCCGCCGGCCTTGCCCATGGCCATGACGACCTCGGGACCAAAGCCCACGATGTTCTTGTCGGCGTCAATCATTTCCATTGGCGGATAGGTGGCATCCACCGCAAAGACGACATCCTTGGCCAGGGCATTTGAGGCCATGAGAAAAAGAGCCAGCAAAACAAGTGCAATCCGTGTACGCATACGTCCTCCAGAGCTGGTAAAATGATGATTTCCCGAAAATTTGTCCGACAGACCAAAATGACATAAAATCATTAAAGAATTGCCGTGATTTGGTCAAGAAACGGCTTTGGGCGCGCGCCCCTGGCCTTGCAGCGATCCCGCCATGCGTTTGGCGTATTTGAGCTGTTCTTCCCTGGTCCGCACTTCTGCGTTCAGGACGGCCCGCTTCACTGCCCGCAGAATATTCGCAAACTGCGGTCCCGGTTCCAGGCCCATTGCCTTTATATCCGAACCTGTAACGAGGATGCCCACATCCTGCAAATGAGTCAGGTAGTGGGAGACGGCTTTCTTTTGCTCCAGCTTGCGCTGCTTGGCCATGGTATAGAGCAGTCCTTCCAGAGACAAGGGGGACAGGATCTCGTACAGATCGGCCGGTGCCCCTTCATTCTTTCCCCACTGCGCCAGCTGCATGGCCACATAGCGCAACTGGCGGCGGGTGGATTCCACCAGGTCCGTCCTCTTGGGCGGAAATTTCAGGCGCGAAGTCAGGGCCTGGACCTGCTGCGTGTCGAAGCCCGAGACCAGCCCGAGAAAATAGACGATCCAGATGTCCGGGGCTTGTTCGCGGAACAGCAGCTTGTACCAGGTGATGACCTTTTCAATCTCTTCCAGCAGGGCTTCTTTTGTTTGCGGGAAGTGAAGCAGGGGATGGATCTCCTGCAGGAGTCCCAGGTCGCGCATGCGGATCAGTGCGTCAAGAGGAGCGCTGTCTTCGGCCAAAAGCCGAAGCTCGTGCCGGATGCGCGCCCCGGAGAGCTTCTGGAAGATGTTCAGGCGCACGGCGTTTTTGATGAGTCGCTCGGTCTGTCCGCCGATTTTGAACTGAAAACGCTGCTCGAAACGGATGGCGCGGATAATCCGTGTCGGATCTTCCACGAAAGACAGGGAATGCAGGACGCGGATGATGCCGTCTTTTAAGTCCTGCTGCCCGCCGAAAAAATCTACCAGGCGTCCGAAGTGGGGCGGGCAGAGATGGATGGCCAGGGTGTTGATGGAGAAGTCGCGGCGGTACAGGTCCATCTTCAGTGACGAGAGCTCGACGATGGGCAGGGCGGCCGGATACTCGTAGTATTCCAGACGGGCCGTGGCCACGTCGATCTTCTGGCCGCTGGGCAGGATGAGCACCGCGGTGCGGAATTTGAGGTGCGATCGCACCCGCGCCGAGAGCTTATGACCAAGATCCTGGGCAAAAGCGACCCCGTCGCCTTCGACCACCAGATCGATGTCGTCATTGGGGATTCCCAGCAGCATGTCGCGCACGAATCCGCCCACGGCATAGACTTCCACGCCAAGCTCTTGGCCGGTCTGTCCTGCCAGCTGAAGCAGGGAAATAATGTCCTTGGGCAGCCGCTCAAGGAGTACCTGGCGGATGTTCTTTTCCTGGCGCTTGTCCGAAAGCAGGGACTCGGGGATGCGGGCCGGTTCCTGAATCATGAGATTGATGAGGTCCGTGCGCGTGATGACCCCGACCAATTCCTGTTCACGCAGCACCGGCACCAGACGCTGGCGATGCCCCAGAATGATCTCCATGACCTGATAGAGATCCTGGGCCTCGGTCACGAAAAGAAAATCCTCCAGCATGTACTCCGTGACCCTTTCCGTTCCCAATCCATGTCCGACAGCTTTTTCGGCCACGCTGTTCTCAATGATGCCGCAGACCTGATCTGCGTATTCGACCACGGGCAGAGCTTTGAGTCCATAACGGATCATCACTTCCGCCGCATGGGCCACGCTCTGCGTCGCCTGGATGCGGACCACGGGCGAGGACATGAAATCCTTGACCATCATCTGAGGATTTATGAGCGAGTAGAGTAGTGCGAATAGCTCATCCTTTACCTGAGAAATCGTGCGATCCTTGATGGAGGCCGACGCGGCATAGGCATGGCCTCCACCGCCGAAAGACGAGCAGACCACGCCCACATCCACTTCCTGAACCTTGCTACGGGCTACGAGCTGGATACGGTCGCCCATGTGGCCGACGGCAAAAAGCACGCGGATGTTTTCCATGTCCATGAGCTTGTGGGTCAGCAAGGCGAAATCACCGACATAAGCATCAAGCACGACCTCGGCGATGACGATATCTACGCCGTTTATGGTGTGGGTGGTGGCTGAATCGATGAGCTCCGACAGGATGGCGACCTGCTCCGTGGACAACTCGCGGCTCATGATGTCGCGTATGACATCAAGATCCATGCCCATGGTCCGCAGCCAGCCCGCAGCCTTGAAATCGTGTTCGGTGGTCGATTTGAAGGTGAATCCGCCCGTATCCTCGAAGATGCCAAGGCCCATGATGGTCGCTTCGTCGGGGCTCACGGTCAGGGATTTTTCGCGCAGTTTTTCAACGATGATGGATGTGGTCGCGCCCCAAGGCTGATAAACGTCGAGACTCGCTTGAAGAGCGTCATCGGTGGCCGGGTGGTGATCGTAGAGATGAATCGATATATCAGGCAAGGCCAGCAGGGGTTCAACATGGGTGAGCCGTGAACGTTGCCTTGTGTCTACGACCACCAAAAGCCGCACCGCCTGCAGGTCAATGTCTTTCAAGCTTTTGAAATTGAAGAGATACATGGCGCTCTGGATAAAATAATCCTTGAGCGAGCTTTCCTGGGTGCCGGGGAAGACCAGGGCGGCGTCCGGATAGAGCTTGCTGACCGCAATCATGGCGGCCAGGGCATCGAAATCCGCATTGGCGTGGCAGGTGATGACCGTTTTGAAAGAATTTGGCTGGGTCATGGCTCAGGACCGGGGATGGAATTTGCGGTGCAGGGCGACCATGCGGGCGGATTGCACGTGGGTGTAGATTTCCGTGGCCATGATGTCGCTGTGGCCGAGCAGGATCTGCACGGTGCGCAGATCGGCCCCGCCTTCCAGCAGATGCGTGGCAAACGAGTGGCGCAGGGTGTGCGGCGAGACCGGACGCGTTATGTCGGCCTCCAGCGCGTAGCGGCGCAGCAGCTTCCAGACGCCCTGACGGGACAGGCCAAGGCCCGAGCGATTGAGAAATACGGTGTCGGTCTTGGGGCCGAACAGAGGTCGCCACTGGCGCAGGAACGAGAGCATGAAACTGACCGCAGACTCGTGTAGGGGCACGTATCGTTCCTTGCTGCCTTTGCCCAGCACGCGCAAAAGTCCGGCCTGAGGATCAAAGTCGGGTGCGGTCAGGGAAACCAGTTCGGACACGCGCAGCCCGCAGGCGTAAAGGAGTTCAAGCATGGTCCGGTCGCGAAAACCCAAAGAGGTGTTCAAGGCGGGGCGACCCAAAAGGGCGGTGATCTCATCCCGGGACAGGACTTCCGGCAGTTTGCGGACCAGTTTGGGGCTGTCCAGCAGGGCGGCGGGGCTGGAAGCGAGGTAGCGTTCCGCCACCAGAAATTCGAAAAAACCGCGCAAACTTGAGAGGTTGCGGGCCATCGATGTGTTTTTCAGCCCCTTGCGCCGCAGGTGTACCATATAAAGGAAGAGGGTGTGTTCATCGATTTGCTGCAGACTGCCGCCGAGTTCGGTCATAAATTCCTGGAAAAAAAGCAGATCCGAACCATAGGCCTCGACGGTTTTTTCGGCCAATCCGCGAATGACGGTCAGATGCTGGAGATAGGCGTCGATTTCTTCGTGCATTACCGGCAAGGTACATCTGCCCCCTTGCCTGCACAAGCTGAAAAAGGTAGCTTTTTCAACCAATGCCCAATCCAAGCGCCTCTCAGGCATATCTCAGTCTGGGGTCCAACATGGGGGACCCCGTGGCCAATGTGAAGCATACCATTAAAGCCCTGGATAGTGCCCCCGGCCTTGAGGTGGACGCGGTGTCCCCGATTTTTCGGACGGAGCCGCAGGGGGTGCGTGACCAGGACTGGTTCGCCAACTGCGTGGTACGTCTGAATGTTCTTGTACCGTATTCCCCCGAAGAGCTGCTGGGCGTCCTGGCAGGCATTGAAACACAGATGGGCCGGGTCCGCACGAAGCGTTGGGGACCACGGATCATAGATATCGACATCCTCCTTTACGGAGACGTGCAGTGCGATTCGCCCACGCTGCAGATTCCTCATCCGCGCATGACCGAGAGGGCTTTTGTGCTCGTTCCGCTCATGCATCTGGCTCCGGATATCCGCATCCGGGACCTTTATCCATCACAGTGGCTGTCCCGGATTCCGTATCGCCTTGAAGGAGATCGGATCTTGCAGGCCCCCAACGTTATTTCCGAGGTGAATAATGCTTAAATTTGTCATTCTGGCTGCCGTCTGCTTCATCCTTTACAAACTCGTGACCAATGACAAGAAGAAGAAGGTCGAGGTCAAGCACAAGCAGGAAGAAAAACTGGCCAAGGAAGGGGTGCTGGTCAAGGACCCTGTCTGCGGGACCTATGTCTCCAAGGATTCGGACATCAGAATCAAGGAAGGAGAAGAGGTTCGTTGTTTCTGCAGTTACGAATGCCGGGATAAGTATCTGAAAATGATCGACTAGAAGGAAGAAGCTATGAAATTTTTCATCGATACAGCGAATTTAACCGAGATCAAGGCCGCCATGGAAATGGGGCTCGTGGACGGGGTGACCACCAACCCCTCGCTCATGAGCAAGGAAGCGGATGACTGGCGCGAAATCGCCAATAAAATCTGTACACTGGTGCCGGGGCCTGTCAGTCTTGAGGTTATCGCGCTCGATACCGAAGGCATGGTCCGTGAAGCCAAGGATCTGGTGCAGTACGGACCCAATGTCGTGGTCAAGGTGCCCATGACGGCAGAAGGTCTGAAAGCCGTGCGCATTTTGAAGTCCATGGACATCGAGACCAACGTGACCCTGATTTTTTCCGCTGCCCAGGCATTGCTCGCAGCCAAGGCGGGGGCGGCCTACGTCAGCCCGTTTTTGGGTCGGCTCGACGATGTCGGTCAGGACGGCATGGAGTTGGTGCACCAGATTATGGGCATCTTCGGCAATTACGGATTCACCACGCAGATCATCGCGGCCAGCATACGCAGCCCATTGCACGTGCTTGACGCAGCCATGGCCGGAGCCCACATCGCCACGGTCCCGTACAAGATCCTGACCCAGCTGATTGACCACCCCTTGACCGACAAGGGTATTGCCGCGTTTCTCAAGGACTGGGAGAAGAAAAGCAAATAACGACACCTGCACGCAGTGAAGCAAAATAGCCCGTGGCAAATGCCTCGGGCTTTTTTGCTTGTGGGACGTTGCTGAATTCCCCGCAGGCGGAAATGACAGTCTCAAAACCGTGCCGTGGAGTTAAGATGGATTCCCGCCTGCGCGGGAATGACGGATGCGCCTGTCGGAACGTAGCGCTTTGAACACAGAGCGGAAGAGATCAAAATTTTAGTGTAGCTTCATAAAAGTCATTTTTTGGCAGAACGATCAAAATTCTCGTATAACTCCAGAAAAGTCATTCTTTGGCAGGCGGAAGTCCATGTCCGGTTAATCGTTGTTCCTTATGCGGTCCGCCTTGCCCGGAGTCATTCCCGCGCAGGCGGGAATCCATTTTGAGTTGGGAATGACGGATGCGCCTGTCGGAACGTAGCGCTTTGAACACAGAGCGTGAGCGACCAAAATCAACCCGGCACATTCGATTGCGAGAGGGGCCCGGCGTTTTCGGCCACCTTTTCATCCGTTTTTTTGTCTCATAATGAAAATTATGTTAACTTTAAAAAATCCATGGTTGAGCAATGTCACGGCATTGCCTATGTCGCTTCTCTTTTGTTATGAACCAGATCGCGGCATGGCAAAAAACGACCGCTGTTTTGGACCACCCGCTGATCCTGTGCAACTGACTTGAATGAGACTGCCTGAAATGAATCTGCAACCTGAGGTCTACCCATGAAATGCTGCGTCCGGTTCCTTTTGATCGTCTTGACGGTGTTGCTTGTCGTCGTGCCTGCCTGGGCCGAGACCCAGGACAATTCAACCCCCGGTATCGCCAGGCCCATGCAGGAACAACAGCCCAAGACTATCCCTGCGGCCGGTATTCCCAATGAGGATATGACAGGCAAGTTTCCTCTCGACATCCAAAGCAGAGGCTCCGATCAAAGCGGTACCCTGCTTTCGTACAAGCTGAAAGAAGAGGTCATTGCCAGCAGGCTCTTTGAACTGAAAGTTTCGGACAAAAAGAAATTTGTCCTGCATATACTTACCCAAGCCGAATTTCCGGATCGCCCCGGCATAGCCTCTCAGTATTCTATTGTTCTTGTATATCAGGAAGATGCAGGTACGCTGGCCTATTATTTAAACCATTTTCAAGGCCAGGTTCATACCGAAGGGGTCACGGCGGAGATGCAGAAAATTTTGGAATGGACGTACGCGAATCTCAAGCGATACAATTATCTTCTTGAGGAATGACGCTCATTTTCCGAACGAAAAAAGGTTCCCGGACTTGGCCGTGTCGTGCTGACTGACGCAGAAATACAATGGTCGTCCGGGACAATTCATACCCTTCCGGCACCATGGCGACTTCCACGCCGTCACGAATACCGATCACAGCCCTGGCCAGAACCATGCCTGGTTGCAGGCTGTCCAGGCTGAGTTCGACTTCGCCTTGATCCAGGTCGAGCAGCACCGCTTCAAAGGCCTTGACCAGAGTTTGCGAATACAAGCTGTTGCGGCGCATCCGGGCCAGGATTTCGGCGTTTTCGAGCTGCGCATAGCCAGCCAGGCGATACTCCAGGACCATGGCCAGGAGCGTCGCTTCCATGGAGATGGCCGGCCGCTCCGTGGGTTCTGCGGATTCGGGCAGCAAACTCAGATGCAGGGCGTTGGCATATTCACGCAGAACATCCGCAACCTCGTGCAATTGCGGCAGGTGCCGAACCCATTCCACCGCGTGTTCCGGGTGGCCCGCAAAAATCAGGAGTTCTTCGTCCGTGAGCGTTTGCCCACGGACTATTTTGTCCAGCAAAGCCGGCGGCAGTACGATAAGTCCTATGATGGAAAGCAGGAGCGCGGTCTCGGTGACTGTCGGCATCGGATTTTGAGCTTTTTGCCCAAGGCTGCGCAACAGGGGCAGTAACGGACTGATAACTCCGCGAACGTCACCGCGCAGCCAGCACACAAGCTCGTGCACGGCCTTGGCGAAGATGGCGTGAACTTCGTGCATGTTGCCGGCTGAAGTCGATATGCGCTTGTAGTGATTGACGCCATCCTGCACGACTGCGACAAGCGCGGCCTCCTCGCAGGATGCGGGCAGCACGTGTTGAATCTTCCCCTCATTGATCGCTCTCATAAGGCTCGCAACGTCCATGGGTGTGCGGCTGACAAGTACGCGGCTAGTCTCGGGCTGAAGCTTGCGGACCTCGGCCAGAAAATCGATACCATCCATTTCAAGCATGGAAAATTCGGCCAGGACCACGGCATATGGCCCCTCTTCCCTGATTCGCTGCAAGCCGAGTCGGGGTCCCAGGGCGATATGGGTCTCGAAATTCTTGCGCAGCTTACGTTGTATGAGTGTCAGGGACTTGCCGTCTGAATCCACAATTAAAACGGAACTCATGAGTTCACCTCTTTGCTGGACCTTCTGTCCGAAACTACCGGGCAGGCTGGGGGCCGCACGTTGCTGCCCTTGACCCGGCTCACTCCGGAACTGACCATCTCCCGGACCTGGTGCATGAAGACGCCGTATGCATAACCGCCCTGTTCCATTTCCTTAAGTCTTTTCTCCCACTCACCGGTCAGCTCGGGTGAAGCCACCTGCGGGATCATGGAGCAGACCACGTCCACCGCCCAGCAGCCGAGATCCGAGGCCACAAGACGCTTGCCATCCTTGCCTATATACTGCCTGGCGAGCAGGGTTTCAATGATCTGGGCGCGGGTGGCCGGGGTGCCAAGTCCGCGCTCTTTCATGGCGTCCCGGAGCTCCTCGTCATCAATCAGTTTGCCCGCCGTTTCCATGGCCGCCAGCAGCGTGGCATCGGTGAAATGCGCCGGGGGCTTGGTCTTGTGCGCGACCAGATCAAGGCTCTGCGCCGTGACAGCCGCTCCCTTGCGCAGGTTCGGCAGGGGGTTGTCCTCCGACGCGCGCCAGGGCTCGGCTTCAAGCCAGCCCTTGTCCTGGAATATCTTGCCCGTGGCCCGGTAGCGATGCCCTTCCACCCCGATCCACAGTGTCGAGCTGGCAAAGGTGGCGTCATCCATGAAGGCCGCCGCGAAACGCCTGCAGATCATTTCATAGATGGCCCACTCCTCCTTGCCCAGCGTCGCCGGATTGGCGCGCAGAGTTGTGGGGATGATGGCATGGTGATCCGAGACCTTCTTGTCGTTGACGCATTCGAATTTTTTCTTTCCGTCCTTGATATTGGCCGCGGCCGACTGGGAGATTTCAGGAAAATGGGCGTAGACCGCGCGCAGGTTTTCCAGACATTCGGCGAAAAGTTCTTTGGTCAGATACCGGGAATCCGTTCGCGGATAGGTGATGAGCTTTCTTTTTTCGTAGAGATCCTGGGCGATGGTGAGCGTCTGCTGGGCCGAAAAACCAAGCCTTGAATTGGCTTCCTTCTGCAGATTGGTCAGGTCAAAGAGCAGGGGCGGTTTTTGCCTGCCCTTCTTCTTTTCCATTTCAAGAACCGCCCCATCCTTTCCGGCGCAGGTCTGGACCACGGTCTGCCCTTCCTCCACCTGCCAGATCTTGGAGTCCTTGAAATCGGGAGCCTCGAACCAGGTCGCCTTGAACGTCTCACCCTCGTGCGCGAATTCGCCTTCCACGGTCCAGTAATCCCGGGGCAGGAAGTTTTCAATCTCGCGCCTGCGTTCAACCAGCAATTTGAGGACCGGCGTCTGCACCCGTCCGACAGTGATGAGGCTGCCCGCGCGCAAGGTAAAGAGGCGGGAGAAATTCATGCCCACCAGCCAGTCGGCCTCGGCCCGGGCAAAGGCGGCGTGCCCCAGATTTCTTTTTTCCTCTCCGCTGACCATGCCGGCGAAGGCCTTTTGCAGACCTTTTTCGGTCATGTCGTTGGCCCAGAGGCGTTGTATCGGCTTGGTGCTTCCGGCCAGCAGGTAGATACGGCGAAAGATGAGCTCCCCCTCCCGCCCCGCGTCCGTGGCGTTGACGACGGTCTCGATATCGTCATCGAGCAGGAAATTGCGGATAATCTCGTACTGCCTGGCCGTGGTCGGAAGAATTCCCAGCGTGAAGCGGGAAGGCAGCATGGGCAGTTGGCGCATGGACCAGCGGCCGGACCATGCCGGGTTCTGCTCGGCCGGTTCGGCGATGTTGACCAGATGCCCCACGGCCCAGGTGACTACGTGTCCCGGACCTTGCATAAAGCCTTCCCCGCGTCCCTTGACACCAAGGACACCCGCCAGCTCGCGGGCCACGGAGGGCTTTTCGGCTATGATCAGCGTTCTGGGCACATCGACCTCTTTACCCACAACTGACGAGCAACCCTGCGCAGCGGCTTGATCGCAGCAGGATTTTCATCGAGAAAAAATCCCTGCGCACGCGAATGCGCAGGGATCTGAAGGGCTGTGCAATGCATTTAGGCGAACAGTTCCGGCCGGCCGGTGATCTTGCGCACCAGGTCGCGGTAGTCCTGGGATCCGTGCGAACCCGGCGCGTATTCAAAAATGGTTTTTCCGTATGCCGGGGATTCCGAGAGCCGGACATTGTAGCGGATGGGCGTGCAGACGTATTCCCCGTACAAATCCTTTAGTTTTTCCAGGATGGCGTCGGGGTTCTTGATGCGCTTGTCCAGAAAGGTCGGCAGGATGTAGTTCAAGGTCACTTCGCTGCGGTATTTCTGGATGGATGAGAGGCTCTTTAAAAATTCAACCAGTCCTTGAAGTGTCATAACCTCCAGGGAAACAGGCGTAATCAGTTCATAGACATAGAAAAGAACGTTGACCGTCAGCGGGTCCCAGCCAGGAGAGGTATCGACGATGACGAAATCGAAATCCTTTTCAATGGGCTCCAGGGCCTCGGCCAGGGTCAACTCGCCGCCGAAATCCTTGCGGTCGATCATGCGTTTTACGCCCGCAAGCGACCTGCCTCCGGCCAGCAGCCATAAATTTTCCCGGGCCTGAACGATGGTTTCGGCAGCAGGCAGTTCGCCCGTGACCAGCTCCGTCAGTCCTGCCTGGGGTTTTTGCCCCAACAGATAGGAAGCCTGGCCCTGGGTATCCGTATCGACCAGCAAAACCTTGTAACCGGCCAGGGCGAGGCCTGCGGCCAGGTTGACGGAGGTGGTGGTTTTTCCCACGCCGCCTTTGCTTAATGTTACGCCTATTCTGCGCGGCCCGGTTTTGGGCGATTCCGGTTCAGGGGCTGGCTCAGGAACCGGTTCAAAAAGCGGGAATCGATGGCCGCAGGCTCTGCATTGCGCCACAGTGGCACCCACAGGTATCTTTGATTCATCGATGTTGTGCTCTTTTTTGCACTGCGGACAGATCACCTTCATTGACAGCCTCCTGCCGTAACTTCATTTTATCTCGAGAATTTTTTTGATGATGGAGCTCTGGGCCCCTTTTTCCTCGATTTCCCTGAGCAAAGTATTGACCGCGTAATTGACCAGATTGGATTTGGACGCCCGCCCTTTTGCCCCGTCAGGCAGCAAACGCTTCAGGATCACCTTGGCCTGGGTCAAACCGTCAAAAACGTCTTCACGCAGATAATGGGTCGTTTTCTTCGTGCTGGCTCCGGCCTTCGATTTTAAGGGCAGGACTTTTTTTCTGCCTGCAGGCTGCGGAGCTTTCGGCGCCAGGCAGGCATGAATCAGTGAATCGAGTTCTTCCAGGCCGGGCACGGCCGCAAGGTTCCTGTCTTCCCGAAAAAGTTCGCCGAGAATGTCGTGTTGCTCGCTTGTGCTCATCTGCTTTCCCGCTTCAGGACTGTTTTGCGACGTTTGAAAGGACTGAACTCTTGATTTCGCTGACGACCCTGGTCATCCAGTCTATGTACCCTGAGTCATGTGTGTTTATTATCTCCATGCCGCAAATGAGGGTATCCCCTTCGTAGGGCGAGATATGCACGATCCTGACGTCGACGTGGAACGAGCGGTCCGGAAAGATGATCTGTACCCCGTTCAGAACGCTGCCGATGACGAAGGCGTCGGGGCTCGTCACCAAGAGTCCGATGCCGTACATGGACAGGTCCTTCACGGAATGTTTCAGCCCCTCATGGTTCATGGTCACAAGCCCATGGGGCACCGGTACGCGAAAAGATTTGCGCACGACCTTCTTTCCTTCGTTATCGCAGGCAATAAGCAGGCTTGTCTCATCGCCTGTCTGAGCCATTTTCGCGCTCTGATCGCCTTGTCCTACCTTGCTGTTCATGCAACACCTCCATTATCCATGACCCGATGCCGGGCCGATGTATTTCGGCGGGCAACGATTGGCAATGCTATATTATTGCCCTTGATTTTATTGAAAATCAATCCCTCGACGCAAACGTAAAAAATCGCGAAAAGCACAGTTCGGCGGCCGTGAATCTGCGGAAATACCGGAGGAACATGTACAGACTCAAAATTATAAGCGTCGGCAAGCTCAAGAAAAATTACTACCTTGAAGCTATTGCTCACTACGCAAAAATGCTCACGCCAGTCCTGCGTATCGATGTCCAGAATGTCAAGGATTGCCCGCAGGCCGAAGGGGCAGAAAGAAAACGCCTGGAGTCCTTGCGTATTCTGGAGAAAGTAGGCCCCAAGGACACCCTGGTGGCCCTGCACGAGGCGGGAAAGCTCTTCACCTCGCTGGATTTCGCCTCATTTTTGCGCCCGTTGCTTGAAAATCCCGCCGGGGAGTGCTGTTTCGTTATCGGCGGGGCGCTGGGCCTGTCGCCGGAGCTGTTGGCCCGATCCCAGGTCCAGCTCAGTTTGAGCCCTCTGACCATGCCTCACGAGCTGGCTCAGGTCGTGCTTTACGAGCAGCTTTTCCGGGCCACGACCATCATGGCAGGCAGGACGTATCATTATTGAGCGTCATTGTCTGGCAGGCCTGGAGGATGGATTCCCGCCTTCGCGGGAATGACACCAGAGTGACACGTGAATACGTTGTCATGCCATAAGCTGCCAACGCACCACCATGATGACACCAGAGCTACAGTGAATACGCATCATTTCAGAACAGCCCAAACGCACCACCAGGCGTCATCCCCGCGAAGGCGGGGATCCATGCCTTTTCCGCTTTTTCCCGGCTCACGCCAGTTCTCTGAACCCGATCCCCTGCTCCCCAAGCTCCACGCGCAACTCCTCCACCGCCGCTTTCAGCAGAGCCGTCCGCGCCCCTGCCTCGCCGCCGGTGACGGTCAGGGGCATGCACTGAGGTCAGGCGCATTGCGGATGGCCTTCGTTGCCTCCAGCCCGCCCATGACCGGCATCTGGATATCCATGAGTACCATGTCAAACTCTCCGTTGCGCAAGAGTTCAAGCGCTTTCAAGCCATTTTCGGCCAGGGTCACCGCATGCCCGGATTTTTCCAGCATTTTGCAGATGACAACCTGATTGGAATGGTCGTCTTCGACCATCAGGATGCGCAGGGTTCCAAGATTAATATTGTCAGCCATTTTCCGCATCCTTGCCTTGACCATCCCCTGCGGTGGCTTGAATGGCAGGGCAATGTGCACCTCGGTCCCCTCCCCCAGCACGCTTTCCATGTAAATATGTCCACGCATGAGTTCGACCAGACGCCGCACGATGGCCAACCCAAGGCCCGCGCCCTGGTATTTGCGGTTGTAGGAACCTTCGACCTGCACGAACGGCTTGAACAGGTCTTTGAGCTTTTCCTGCGGAATGCCAATCCCGGTGTCGTAAATGGAAAAAAGGACTCGCAGTTCGTCTTCGCGGGGTGAAGAAAGCGGCGTCATCTCCAACAGCACCCGGCCGTTGTCGGTGAATTTCAGTGCGTTGCCGACCAGGTTGAAGAGAATCTGGCGCAACCTGGCCACGCCGCCGACCAGAAGCGGAGACAGCTCAGGATCAATAAAATACTCCAGATACACATTCTTTTCACCTGCATTAACGGCAAAAAGCTCGGTCACGGCATCGCCCAATTCCTTGATGTTGAACTCCTCATCGACCACATCCATCTTGCCCGCCTCGATCTTCGAAATGTCGAGCAGATCTGTCAGCAGACGCGCCAGGCGGTCCGAGGACCGCATGGCCATGGAAACGTATTCGTGCTGTTCGGCGTCCAGTCGTGTGGTCTGCAAAAGCTGCATGAGACCCATCACGCCGTTCAAAGGGGTGCGAATTTCGTGGCTCATATTGGCCAGAAATTCGGATTTGGCCTGGTTGGCGGCCTGGGCCGCGTCCCTGGCCTTGATCAGCTCTGCTTCGACCTGTTTTCGCTCCGTGTCGTCCCGGAATTCGACAGTGCGAACCATGCGGCCCTTGTATGGTACGTTTCTGGCCTCCAGGCGCAGCGGGTATTCCTCGCCGTTCTTGCGCAGGCCTACCGCTTCGTAGGGCTTCTCGTACTCGGCCAGAATGTTCTTCATGACCATTTTTCGCGACTTTTCAGCGATAAGCAGCAGGCCGTCCATGCCGATCAATTCATCCACGGAGTAGCCGGTGATACCGGACAACCCCTGATTGCAATCGAGAATGATCCCCTTGTCGTGGATTGTTATGCCGCCGAAAGAGGCATTGTGCAGGGCTTTGAAGCGCGCTTCGCTCTCCATGAGCGACTTTTCGGCGTGCTTTCTATCCGTGGTGTTGCGGTAAATAGCGTAGGCGCCGATAATGTGGCCGTCGATGACAATGGGGTACCCGATGAGCATAACATCAAGAGGCGTGCCATCTTTTTTGCAACGCACTGTTTCCGTCTCGACGATATTTCCTTCTTTATAAACGAGATTTGAATATTGTCCTGCCTCGTCATGATACCTGCCATGGGAAACGAGATCGTCTATTTGCTTGCCATGCGCTTCTTCCCATGCGTACCCGAAAAGATCGGTGAAGGATTTGTTGGTCTGTAAAATGTAACCGTGGTTATCAACAATGGCGATGGCCTCCGGAGAGCTTTCGAACAAATGCTCGAGCATGGCTTTTTGCTTGCGCAAATCCGCTTCGGATTGCTGCCGATCCGAGATGTCGCGCATCACAGAGAGGTGCAGACCTGGCAGGAAATTCGCCACCGCGCTGTATTCAACGGTCAGGGTCGCGCCGTCCTTGCAGATGATGCCATACTGTCCGAACTGGCTTCCCCTGGTCATGAACTCCCGCCACAGCCCTTGGCTTTCGACTCGAAATTCAGAGGAAGCCAGGTTAAGGATGGTCTGCTGAAGAAGCTCTTCCCGGTTGTAACCCGTTAGGCGGCAGGCGGTGGGATTGACGTCCGTTAGCCTACCCTCGTTGTCGGCAATCATGATGGCGTCGAGGGCGTTGTCGAAAATAGCCTTGAAAAGCGCCCGACTCCTGCGCAGATCATCCTCGGCCTGCGTCCGGTCCACAACGGCCTGGACGCTGCTCAGGAAGGCATTGATCTGTGCCACGTCGTCCTGCCCGTAATCTCCCTTGCGATTGGAGACCGCAGCTATGGCCATGATTTTCCCTTGGGAAAAAAAGGGCACTACAAGCAGGTTGCGCAATTCCACATGGCCCTGTGGCAGTCCCTTTTTGGCGGGGTGAAACAAAGAAAAGTCATTCATGAGAAGCGGTTCGCGGCAACGCACCGCTTCTCCCCAAACCCCGGCTTCGGTGAATGAATAATGCAGTGGCTGGGTTTGCACGAAACAATCCCGCGTGGCGTTGCCTGACCAGGAGTGCAGAGTCATGCTCTGCTCACCTTCATCGACGAAGCCGTAAAAACCGTGCTCGCTTCCGGTCATGCGCGTGAGGAATTCGAGGATGTGGTCGGAAACCTGTTTCAGATCTGCGCCGCTCAGGGAGGACACGCTCCACAAGGCTTCAAGTCTGGCGTTGGCCGAAGATATCGCCTCTTCGGCCTGTTTGCGCTCGGTGATGTCCGTGGTGAAGCCTTGGTAATGGGAGATTTTGCCCTGCGCGTCGCGTACTGCCCTGGCGTTCCTGGACACCCAGACAAGGGACCCGTCCCGCCGCTTGAACTTGCTTTCAAAGTTGACGACCTCGCCGTGGGCTTCAAGCAAACGCTTGAATTCCTCCCTTTGGGCCGGATCGACATAAAGCTGTGAGCCGATGTCGGTAATCGAGACAAGGACATCCTCTGGCGAATCGTAGCCGAAAATCCTGACCCAGGCAGGGTTTACGTACAGATACCTCCCTTCGGGAGTGGAGGAGAACACGCCGATGGGAGCGCTCAGCAGCAGATCGTCAACATCCTGAAACTCGGAAAGTTGCGAGGATTGTCTGACATTCAGATCAGGGGCCATGTACACCTCCGCAACGTTGCGACATCATAACCATCACGGACTTCCTGCGAAGGACGTATATCGAGACAGCACGGGAGAATAATTTCGAGCACGCCTTTTGCTGATAAATTAGAACGTTCGGCTACAACCCGTAAGATGCCACTGACGATCGCTTGTTCGACCCGATTTTGGATACGATCTCAAATCATTGTGTCATAGTGACGCGAAGCAAACAGATTTTTGATTCTGAAACATTTCTGTGAATACAATAAGGTAGCCTAATTTTGTGAGAGACATGTTCTGTAAGACATTTTTTATTAAGATGCTCTGGAAGTCAAAATATTTCTCGAAAATAACTTCTGGTGCGGCTGATTTTATCCTTGTGAATGACATTCGCCTTTGGTTAATCCGCGATGCGAGTCTTCAAGCAACGCAAATATTCATCCAAAAAGTTGTCTTACAATAAATGTAAGACAACTCGTCCTCCTTGCTTCCTGCGTCATAAATAAGGACACTGCAAAAGTCGTCATCCCCACCTGCGAGGGGATGACGCACAGGTTCCTCGCGACTTTTTACAGTTGCCTCGTAAGCGCTCAGGCCTCCGCATCTTCCACGGACGCGCCTGATCTGCGATAGAAGCAGGACTCTTTACTTTTTGAGCGGCTTTGGTTTGGGGCGGTCCGTCTGCTTTCCTAACGCCGCTGTTCTGTGTGCGTTTCGGACATCATCTGCATGAGGCTCTCCATATTTACGGGCTTTGCTACATATCCGCTCATGCCCGCAGCCAGGAACTTCTCCTTATCCCCGGCCATGGCGTAGGCCGTCAGGGCAATGATCGGGATATCCCGTTTATGGGAGTTTCTAGAGCCTCGAATGCGCTGGCAGGCTTCGATGCCATCCATGACCGGCATCGATACGTCCATGAGAATGAGATCGAAATCGTTCGCTGCATGCATTTCCAGGGCTTCCTGTCCGTTGTGGGCCACGGTCACGCTGTGCCCGGACTTTTCCAACAGCTTACTAACACTGAAAGCCGTTGTCTCGTCGTCTTCGGCCAGAAGGATGCGGAGGGACACTGGCGGCGTAGTCCGGCTCTCTAGCGCAGCCTCGTCGTCATGAGGCCGCACTTCATTGCTGAAGGTCATGCAAAAAGCAAAGGTCGTGCCCACTCCCTCCTCGCTTTCCACGGCCATGTTCCCGCCCATGAGGCTCACCAGTTGCTTGCTGATGGTCAGGCCCAATCCGGCACCCTGGTGGTTTCGAGTATATCCCTGGCTTACCTGGGTGAAGGGTTGGAACAGATTTCCAAGTTCTTCGTCCGCAATTCCGCACCCTGTATCTTCGATGGCGAAGAAAACTCTTAAGGTATCGTTGCTGCGTGACGGAAGCGCATAGGCCTCGACGTGCACGTGCCCGGTCTTGGTGAATTTGAAGGCGTTGCCGATCAGATTGGTGAGCACCTGCTGTAGCCTGATGGAATCTCCGACAACCCAAATCGGGAGACCAGGGTCAAGATGACGTGTTATTGCGACACCGGTCTGGACGGCGACAGGTTCGAAAAGATCCAGAGTTTGAGTCAGTGCGCTGTGTAGGTTGAACCGTTTGGAGCGGATGAGCATCATACTCGCCTCCACCCGGGAGAGGTCCAAAATGTCTGAGAGCAGGGTGGTCAGACGGTTGGTGGACTGGATGCCGAGAGAACAGAACTGCCGTTGCTCCTCATCCAAAGTAGTTGTTTCGAGCAGTTGGAGCATGCCCATTATACCGTTGAGCGGAGTGCGGATCTCGTGGCTCATGTTGGCCAGGAATTCGGATTTGGCCCGGTTGGCGGCTTCAGCCTGTTCCTTGGCTGCCAGCAATGCATCTTCAGCATGTTTACGGTCGGTGATGTCGGAGGCTTGAACCAGGATGAAGCGTATGTTTCCATCAGAGTCTCGGATGGCCTTGTACGCGGCTTCTGCGAATGCGATACTCCCGTCGGCTTTTTGATACACATCCTCTACAAGCAGAACGTCCTCAATCATTTTAGCACGTTCCACTTGATTCCGGATAATGGGGCGCCACTCCGGAAGATCCCGCCAAGCCGGCGTTTCCCAAAATAGTCGTCCAAGTCCATCTTCCTTCGTGAAGCCTTGCACCTCCAAGGGCAAACTGTTTATGCTCTCCAATGTGCCATCTGGTTGCAAAATGGCCATGAACTGAAACTGTTGATCGAAGATCATCCTATACCGATCCTCACTGGCTCGTAGCGCCTCTTCGGTCCGCTTGCGCTCGGTGATGTCGGTGTGGGTACCAACCACCCTTACTGCTTGGCCTTTATCGTTAAAATTTGCTTCCGCTCGCGAGAGGATGTCAACCCAATGCCCATTTTTGTGCTTCATTTTAAATTCTACGACAAATCGCTCGATTTCCCTCGAAACAAGCTTGTTCTGAAGCTCCCATGATTTTTTTACATCCTCAGAATCTGTAAAGTTTTCCCAAATTGAAAAATCGTTCGGAAGCTCATGGTCTTCATAGCCGAGCATTTTTTTCCATGCAGGAGAATAGTAAATTTCGTTGGTTTCAAGGTTCCAGTCAAACAAGCCGTCGCTAGAAGCCCTCATTGCAAGGATAAACCTTTCTTCGCTCTTGCGCAGCGCCTCCTCGGCCCGTTTGCGGTCGGTTACATCACGGAACACGCCCAGGATGAGCTTGCTTTCCCCGATCTCAAATGTGCTGGCAGAAATTTCCACGCACCGCACTTCCCCGCCAGCGGCCAAGACCCTTAAATTATGGAGAAATCCTGGACTAGCTACCTGGCGTTTGAAGTCTTCGGTCACGCCCTCGACTTGGAGTGTTTCCGGCGGGTGCAGTTCGCGCTGCGGCAAGCCGATGAGTTGCTCCCTGCTGCGCCCAAAATAGTGCACCGCAGCCTCGTTGCATTCCACCAGTATGCCCGTGTCCTTGTCGGCAACAAGCACCGGGTCGCTTACGGCGGCGAACAAGGCGCGATGGCGCATCTCGCTGCGCACGAGGTTTAATTCTGTCTGCTCTCGTGCCGCCACCTCTTCCTGCAAAGACCTGTTCAGATCAGTCAGACGCACCGTGCGCAGGCGTACCTGCATGCGAAGAAAAATGCTCAGGCCAATAGTCAGGATGATGCCGGCAATCAGGCTGCCCAAAGCGTAGAGGAGCCAGCGAGGCATTTCCTCGCTGGTTTCAGCCGTTATCCATTGCCTCATGCTGCGTGTGTAGGCGGATTCTTTTGCTTGCATCAGGTCCGTTATGACTTCGTTAATGCTAGGCAGCAGAGAGCGTGGGTCGCCTTTGGGCACGGCGAAGCGCATCTGAATGGGATTGAATATGATCGGAGTGCTCATGAGGCTGTGCTCCGACTTATTCCGCAGTCCGAACATGCGGTTTGCAACTGCCGCGTCGGCAATACCCGTTGATACCGCCTGGAAGCAATCTGCGTAGGTGGAGAACTCCATGGCAGTAAAAGGCAGCCCGAACCGCTGCATGAGTTCGGTAAACGCCATATTGTGAGTGTCACCCTTGAGCAGCGCAATGCGTTTATTGATGAGATCGGGAAAGCTTTGAATTCCGGAATTGCGGGGAGCGAAAATTTCGCCCCAGTTGGTGAGCAATGCTGACTCTGAAAAATCTAAGATCGTTAAACGGTCGTCCCGCAGGGCCACGGCGGGCAGGAGGTCCAGTGAGCCACTAACGGTCATTTCATAAACTGAGTCCCAACTGCCGGGGACGATGACAAGCTCCCATCCAAGTCTTTCCGCGACTTCCTGCAAGACATCGCCAAAGAGGCCGGATGGCTTTCCTGCCGACGAGAGGAATAGCAGCGGATTGTTTTCATACACGCCCACGCGCACCGTGTCGGCGTGGGCAGCACGGGAAGGGGCCATGTTAAGCAGCGTCCAAACTAGGCAGGCGATTATGATGAGCTTATGTTGTGGCATTGCAAGGCTCCTTCTGCCTAATCTGATCGATAGATTCAGTAATTCTTTGTGGACGCGGTCAAAGAGAAATCTCCAGAGCTACGGTATTTCGAGTGCCGTGTTGCAACAACGCAAAGGCTCAGCTTCTATCAGTGGAGCGATCCGTCGTGGTGTCAACGGGGGATGGGCTTGTTCTTTTCCTTAAGCCGCTCCAGCGCCTTCTTGAGTTCTGCGACCTGTAACGGCTTGGTGATGTAGTCGTTCATGCCAGCTTCAAGAAATCTCTCACGGTTCCCGGCCATGGCGATGATGGGGACCTGTGTCTTCTATTTTATCACGTCCGGATTTACAAAGGATATCTTATGAAACGCTTGAGGGGATAGGTGCAGGAGTCTTCACTTTTTGCGTTGCTTTAGCTTGGGAAGGCTTGGGAGAAGGGATTTGTCCACGTGCTGGGGCATGAGTGCCTTTATTTCTTCCGTGGTCTGCGCTGCGGGGAAGCGTTCGAAGAGGAATTTCAGGTAGGCTTGGGGCTCGATCTCGTTGGCCTTGGCGGTTTCCACCAGCGAGAACAGCATGGCGCTGGCGTCGGCACCCTTGGGTACTCCGGCGAAGAGCCAGTTTTTCCTGCCCAGGGCCACGGGACGGATGGCGTTCTCGGCCGCGTTGTTGTCGGGCGTGAGCAATCCGCAGTCCACGTAGCGCACTGCCCGGCTCCACTGGTTTCGGGCGTAGGTCATGGCCTGCCCGAGGAGGCTCTTGGGCGGGACGTGATCAATACGCTCATCGAGGATGGCGCGTATCGCGTCGAGAATGGGCACGGACTGTTCCAGGCGTTTCAGGACCTTTTCCTTCGGCGACAGCTCTTTGATATTGTGCTCGACTTTGTAGAGCAGGCCGATGAGGTCCAAGGGTTCTGGCGGATGCGAGATTTCATGAGGACCTCCTTGGATTGAAGGTCCTTTATCTCATAGCTTGAAATTATTGGAAGATAGGCTCTATTGAGCGCTTACGTTGCCTCATAATTAATATTGATTACATTGACCCGCCTTTCGCTACTGTCCGGATCATGATTGTTCATTTGATCCCGAGGGCCGGTTCCGGCCGTAACGCGCGGGTACACGTCTGCGCCAATCCTTGAAATTCGCCACCAACTCGACTACGTTGCCTCATCTTCACATTTCAAGCAGTTGGAAATAATTTTGTACACAGATCTCTTGCAGTATATTTTCAGCGGACTGACCGGCGGGGCCATCTACGCGCTTATCGCCCTGGGCTTTTGCGTGGTCAGCAACACCATGGGCATCGTCAACTTCATCCAGGTCGATTTCGTCACCCTGGGCGGCATGTTCATGTTCTCGGCGCTGTTCGCCCTTGGCCTGCCCACGGTCCCGGCGCTGGGCCTGTCCGTCTGTCTTGTGGCGCTGGTGGCCATGGTTGTTGAACGTGTAGGCCTGCGCCCGGCGAGATCGGACAATCATCTGGTGCTCATCTTTTTGACCGTTGGACTGTCCATCATTCTGCGCGGGATCATAAAGATCGTGTGGGGCAAGAACCGCATGGCGCTTCCTCCGCTGACGCCCGACGTGCCGGTGCAGATCCTGGGCGCGAGCGTACTGCCGCAGGCTTTGTGGATTCTGGGTCTGACCGTGGTCGCCATCGCAGTCCTGACCTGGTTCTTTCACCGGACAGCGCTTGGCCTGTGCATGCGCGCGGTGGCCTCCAATCCCACGGCTGCGGCCGTGGTCGGCATTGCCTCGGGCCGCATCCGCCTGACCAGCTACGCCATCGCCGGAGCCCTGGGCGGCCTGGCCGGGGTGCTGGTCACGCCCATCACCACGCTCAACTACGATGTCGGCGTGCTGCTGGGCCTGAAAGGGTTCGCCGCCGCCATCCTCGGCGGCTTCGGCTCCTTCCCCGGAGCCATTCTGGGCGGCCTTGGCCTTGGACTTCTTGAATCCCTGTCCGCCGGATACCTGTCCAGCGCCTACAAGGACGTGGTGGCCTTCGTGGTCCTGCTGCTTGTCCTCTTTGTTCGCCCCAAGGGTTTGTTGGGGAAATAGGGGCGCCTTGCGCCTCAGCCTTGATTAACAGTGAGTGCTTGAATTTTTTTTCGAAAGCCCCTTGACGAATTCGAACAACAAAGTTCTCGAAAAGATGGATTCCCGCCTGCGCGGGAATGACGCTAAACTTGGACGCCACGCCGAGGTCATTCCCGCGCAGGCGGTAATCCATGCCAAGCCACAGCCAAAAAAGAAGCCCGAAGTTTGCGGAGGTCATTCCCGCGCAGGCGCGAATCCATGCCTTTCTGCTCGGATTAGCTTGGCGGCACCCGTGGCTGCCCTCTCTCCGCTCTCGACTTCTTTACAGCAAAACACTAATTTCTATACTTTACCCCCGGCCAAATCGATTATACTTTCCCGGCCCAGATGACACCATTCTTCAAGGACGCGCATGACCGGCAGACAAAACATTATCTACTTCCTCTCCCTGCATCGGACAGGACTCTTCGTATCCCTCATGGCCATGGCGCTGATCCTCTTCCCCTACCTTGAGGACAACCCCTACACGCTGGGCCTGACCAACCTCATCGCCATCAACGCCATCGTGGTCCTGGGCCTGAACCTCTTCATCGGCTATGCCGGACAGATTTCGCTTGGCCATGCCGCTTTTTTCGGGCTTGGCGCCTACGGTTCGGCCATCGCCACCGTCACCTTCGAACTGGCGCCCTGGCCGGCCATGTTTCTGGTCGCGGCGCTGGTGGGCCTGGTCGCGCTGGCCGTGGGCATCCCGGTCCTGCGCCTCTCGGGGCACTATCTGGCCATGGCCACGCTTGGCCTGAACTACGTCGTGCACACCGTCCTTTTGCAATGGGACGAGGTCACGGGCGGCCCCAGCGGATTCGCGGGCATCCCCAGCCTGTCCGTTGCCGACGTGGTCTTCGATGACCCGGTCAGCCTGCATTATCTGCTCTGGGGCTTCACCATGGCGTGCCTGCTGCTGTGTCTCAATCTGGTGCGCAGCGGGGTCGGCCGGGGTCTGGCCGCCCTGGCCGGGGACGAGACAGCGGCCGCGAGCCTGGGCGTCGACACCCGCGCGGCCAAGGTCAAGATCTTCGTGCTCTCGGCCGTGCTCGCCTCTCTGGCCGGAAGCCTTTTCGCCCACTGCTATTCCTACGTGAGCCCCGACACCTTCGGCATCTTCACCTCGACGGACCTCGTCATCATGGTTGTGGTCGGTGGGATGGGTTCCATCTGGGGCTCGGTCTTCGGTGCGGCTTTTTTGACTCTGCTCCCGGAATGGATGGAGGTCTTCGATACCTATAAAGACTTCGTGCACGGCGGCATTCTCGTGCTGGTGCTGATGTTCCTGCCGCAGGGCCTGATCACGGGCCTGACCGACATGATCCGGGTGCGCCTGGCCCTATGGAGGCGCGACCATGCTGCGGCTTGAGGACTTAAGTAAATTTTTCGGGGGACTGCCTGCCCTGCAGGATGTATCCGTCAGCGTGCCCGCCGGGCAGCTGACCGCGCTCATCGGCCCCAATGGCGCGGGCAAGAGCACGCTCATCAACTGCATGACCGGCGTGCTCCCCCCAAGCTCCGGGTCCATCCGGTTTCTGGATCAGGAAATCGCGGGAGTTGCGGCCCACCGCATCACGCGTCTGGGCATCCACCGCACCTTTCAGAATCTGCGTCTTTTTCCCCGCCTCTCGGTGCTGAACAACGTGCTGACCGGCCTGACCTGCGAGGGCGGCGAGTCCATGTTCATGGCCATGCTGCGTCTGCCCTATCTGCGACACCGTGAACGGCAGCTCAGGCTGCGGGCCCTTGAGGCGATGGACCAGTTCGGACTGGCCGACAAAGCCCAGTGGCCGGCCGGAGTGCTGGCCTACGGCGACAAGAAGCGGGTCGAGCTGGCGCGGGCCATTGTCGGCAAACCGAAGCTGCTTCTTCTCGACGAGCCCGTGGCCGGCCTCAACGCCGAAGAAACGGCGGCCGTGGGCGATCAGCTCAGAATCCTGCGCCGCGCGGGACACACCATTTTACTGGTCGAACACGACATGGACCTGGTCATGAACATCGCTGATCTGGTGGTCGTTCTGGACAGCGGCCGCTGCATCGCCACGGGTACTGCGGGTGAAGTACGCCGCAACCCGCTGGTGCTTGAAGCCTATCTTGGAAGAATGGAGGCCACGGCCTGATGCTGAGCATAAAGAATCTGACGGCGCACTACGGCGCGGCCCAGGCCCTGTTCGGCATCGACATGGAGGTCGGGGCCGGGCAGACCGTGGCCCTGGTCGGGGCCAACGGTGCGGGCAAGAGCACCCTGCTCAAATGCGTGATGGGCCTGGTCAGGCCCACGGGCGGGGAAATCCTCCTTGATGGCAAAACCGTGACCGGTTCTAGTCCGGCGCGCATGGTTCGCCATGGGCTGGCCTTGTCCCCCGAAGGGCGCGAGGTGTTTGCCCAGCTCTCTGTGCTGGAAAATCTGCAGCTCGGAGCCATTCCCCTGAATCTGGCCAAGGCCGAGGAAACCCGGCGCATGGAAGAGATTTTCGCCCGTTTTCCAAAACTTAAGGAGCGTCGGCAGCAGTTGGCCGGAACCCTGTCCGGCGGCGAGCAGCAGATGCTGGCCATGGGCCGGGCGCTGATGGCCGCGCCGCGCCTGCTGCTCCTGGACGAGCCGAGCCTGGGTCTGGCCCCGCTCATCACCGACGAAATCTTTTCCATCATCCACCAGCTTGCCCGCGCCGGCACAACCATTTTCATCGTCGAACAGAACGCTGCCCGAGCCCTGTCCGCATCGGACACGGCCTATCTGTTGGCCGGGGGCAAAATTGTCGAGCAGGGCAAAAGCCGCGATCTGCTCCTGGACCCGTCCCTGCGCGCCGCATTCCTGGGCGCGGCCAGCCAAGACAACCCATCCGCCAGCCGCCTGGGAGCGGCCGGGCTGACCAATATCCGTCTGGAGAAACCGTCCATGCACAAAAACTTCATGTACTCCTTTAACTCTGACGAAGAACTCAAAGCCCATCAGTTGCAGGGGCTGCAGTGGACCGTGCGCCACGCTTTCGAGGGATCGCCCGCCTACCGCGCCAAGCTTGAAGCGGCGGGCGTGACCCCGGATTCGATCCAGAGCCTGGACGATCTGAAGCGCCTGCCCTTTACCACCACCGACGATTTGCGCGACGGCTATCCCTTCCCGCTGAAAAGCGTGCCCTTCGAGCAGCTGGTGCGCGTGCACGCCAGCTCCGGGACCACGGGCAAGCGCAAGGTGCTCTGCTACACGCAAAAGGATCTGGACGACTGGACCGACATGTTCGCCCGCTGCTACCAGAGCGCCGGCGTCAATTCCCTCGATCGGGTCCAGATCGCCGTGGGTTACGGAGTCTGGACGGCGGGCATGGGCTTTCAGCTCGGCTGCGAAAAGGTCGGCGCCATGGCAGTGCCGGTGGGGCCCGGCAATATCGACATGCACATCCAGTTCCTGCTCGATTTTCAGTCCACGGTCTTCTGCTCCACGGCCTCCATGGCGCTGCTCATGGCCGAGGAGATTCACAAACGCGGCATAGCCGACAAAATCGCGGTCAGGAAAATCATTTACGGCTCCGAGCGCTCCAGCCGGTCCATGCGCAAGAAGATCTCCGAGCTCTTCGGCGGGGCCGAGCTTTTCGACATCACCGGCCTGACCGAACTCTACGGGCCGGGCGCGGGCATCGAATGCTCCGATCACGACTGCATCCATTACTGGAGCGACTACTATCTGATGGAGATTCTCGACCCCGAAACCCTCAAACCTCTGCCCGACGGCGAATGGGGCGAGATGGTCATCACCACCCTGTGCAAGGAAGGCTCGCCGCTGATCCGCTACCGCACCCGCGACATCACGCGCATCATCCCCGAGCCCTGCACCTGCGGCAGCATCATGCCCCGGCATTCGCGCATCAAGGGCCGCTCCGACGACACCATCAAGTTCAGGGGCGTGAACATCTACCCCAGCTCCATCGACACCATTCTCTCGTCCGTGCCCGGACTTGGTTCGGAATACCAGATCCACCTGACCCGGGGCGACGGCGGCCGCGACAATTTGCGGCTCGTGATCGAACGCGCCGAGGGCGTGGCCGCGGGGCGTGGGCCGGAGCTGGCGCATGAGGCTGGACATCAGATAAAAAAACAGCTCATGGTCACGGTGGACCTGGAACTTGTGGACTACGGCGCTTTGCCCCGTTCGGATCGCAAGAGCCAGCGGGTTTTCGACAGCCGGATTCAGGACGAGATCGTTTGATTTTACGACTGGGCCATATAGGCATCAATCAATCTGAAGAGGAGAAAATGACATGCGCAAGATTTTCTGTTTTTTGAGCTGTCTCATGCTGCTGGCTTCCCCGGCCCTGTCCGAGGACACCATCAAGCTGGGCGCGTTTTTCGACCTGTCGGGCCGGGCGTCTTTCATCGGCACCCCGAGCAAGCTGGTCGCAGAAATGCTCGTTGACAAGATCAACGCAGAGGGCGGGATAAACGGCAGGAAGATCGAGCTGATCATGGCCGACACCGAGGGAGACCCGGCCAAGGCCGCCAACATCGCCACCAAGTTCATCCACAAGGACAAGGTCGTGGCCATTGTCGGGCCGACCCTGACCGATACGGGCATGAACGTGAAGAAGATCGTGGACTCCGGCAAGACACCCATCGTCATGACCGTGGGCGGGGATCCGGTGATCATGGGCGGCAAGTTCGGCTCTTTTGAATGGGTCTTCAAATCGCCCCAGCGCTCCAAGATCGCGGTTGAACGCCTCTTCACCTATCTCAAAGACAAGGGTCTGACCAAGGTCGCCCTGCTCTCGGCCGATGACGGCTTCGGCAAGGACGGCCTGCGCTGGATGGAAGAGCTGGCCCCCGCTTTCGGAATTGAAATGCTGGTCAAGGAATCCTTCGGCGCCCGCGACACGGACATGACCGCCCAGCTGACCAAGGCCAAGAACGCAGGTCCCCAGGCGCTTGTCGTCTGGACCACGGGCCCGGCCGGGGCCATCAGCGCCAAGAACGTGGCCCAGCTCGGCATCGATCTGCCCCTCTTCCAGTGCCATGGCCTGCCCGATCCCAAGTACATCGAACTGGCTGGCCCGGCGAGCGAAGGCAACCGCATGCCCGCCACCAAGCTCATGGTCGTGGACGAACTGCCGGACACGGATCCGCAGAAGGCCGTGATCCAGGACTTCGTCAAGCTCTACATCGAAAAGGGCTACGACAAGCAGTTCCCCATCAATACGCATTCCGGATATGCTTGGGATGCGATCCGGCTCATCGTCGACGCCATCGCCAAAGTCGGAACCGAGCCCGAAGCCCTGCGCGCCGAAATCGAGAAAACGCAGAACTATGTCGGCATCTCCGGCATCTACAACCTCACCCCCGAAGACCACAACGGCCTGACCGTAGATTCCATGGTCATGGTCCAGGTCAAGGACGGCAAGTTCGTTCTGGCCGATTGATCAGGGTGCGCTTCAGCTGTATTGTTGAGCTCAACGTTGGGGAATGAAAGGCATGGATCCCCGCCTTCGCGGGAATGACGCACAGGCCATGCGCCCCGTATCAGTGTCATCCCCGCGAAGGCGGGGATCCATACCTTTCTCATTCCACTCGGCAACTCAATGCCGCCACTGCCTCCCGCAAGCAATCGAGCCTCCCCTTCACCGGGGAGGCTTTTTTACGCCCTCGCGCCTAGAAGTAGTACCATATGCTCGCATAATCGGCCGGATCCTCGCCGATTGCGGCCAGGCGCTCAAGATACTTCAGTATCGGCACGTCCTGGCCGATGTAGGAGTCGCGCTCGATAATATTCTTCTCCCAGGGATGGAACTCGTAGACCCTGGAGCCGTCGGAGAGGATGGACACCACGTCGCGGTTCTGGGCTGCGCGCAGGTGGTTCTTGCCCAGCCCCGGCACGTTGTAGACAGGCGCGTCGGTGCGGCGCAGGCCCGGCAGCAGGCGCGCCTCCTCCTGCTGTTCCTGGAGGATGCGGGCGATGGGCACGCGGTAGTCGTCGGTCTCTTCCTTGCCCTTGGTCGCGAAGGTGTAATAGGGTTCCACACCGCACGTGCGCAGCAGGCGGCGGAGAGCGGCGGCCTCGAAGCGCCGGGAGACGTGGAAGGTGAAGACGTGCTGGTTGTAGACCGCGAGTCCCTGCCGCCTGAGCCTGTCCACCGCGGTCACGAAATCCGGCGTCACTTCCGAGACGTGCTCCACATGGGTGACCAGACAGACGTCGCGCACCCCCGGCTCGCGGAAGGAGCCGAGCATGCGGGCAAGCGCCGGCGTGATGCGCATGGGCAAAGTCACGGGCGTGCGCGTGCCGATGCGGATGAGTTCCACATGGGGGATGGCGGCGACGCTTTTCAGGATGCGCCTCAGGGGCGCGTCGCCCATGGCCAGTGGGTCGCCGCCCGTGACCAGGACCTCCTTGATGGCCGGATGCGCCCTGATCCAGTCCAGGGCTTGTGCGAGGTCGGCCTTGGCAGCCATTGCTCCCGGTGCCATGGCGCGATCGATTTCCCAGTTCCGTTGGCAGTACACGCAGATCTGGGGGCAGGTGTTGAAAGGCTTGAGAATGGCTATGGCCGGGTAGCGGCGCGTGACGAGATCAACGGGTGACGTGTCCGTCTCGCGCATGAAGTCGAAGGCTTCGCCCCTGTCCCCGCTATGCGCGGCCATGCGCTCGACGTAGAACGTCGACGGGATGACCTGCGCCCGCACGGCCCGGTCCCGGCCCGATTCGGGGTCATTATCCATGAGGGCAGCGTAATACGGGGTGATGCCGAACGGTTGCCTCTTGCGGACCGCCATCTCAACGGCGCGGCGCTCGTCATCGCGCAGGACGACTGCCTCAGCCAGGCGTCGCGGGTCATCAATGATATTGCGCACCTGCCAGCGCCAGTCCCCCCATTCCTCGTCGGTAGCCCCGAAGGCGTCCCGGATCTGCCGCCGACGTTCCTCGCGCCGCTGGACGGCCGGGGGAAACAATCCGGTCTCGTAGCGCCCCATGGCCTCCTCGATGCCCGCCCAGATATGGTCGAGTTCCCGTGAACGGGCCATCGCGGCCTCGCGGCCGCCGACCTCGGGCAGTGCGGACGGCTCGGGCGCGCACCCTGCTGGCTTGCCGTGGAGTCCCGCCAGAAGATGGGTCATCTCGGCAAAGAAAGCCGCTGAGAGGTCCGGCCTGTCCACCCCCCTGGCCAAATCCCAGAGGGCCTGGGTCACGCTGAAACCGACGCGCAGGTCGGATTTCCTGGCCAGGATGCCGCGCATGGCGCGGGCGCAGTCTCTGATGATGGTCGTTTCACTGGGCGAGTGATCATCCTCCTCGAAGTGAGTCCTGTATTGAAGCTCCGTGGCGTGATGATAGAGGCGCCTGCGGGCCGCATCCACGTCCGTGGCGTTCCCGGCGACGGCGAGAAAGTCCTTGTGCTCCTCCTTGAATGACCGGGCGCAATAGCGTGAATGATCAAATGCCATAATGAACCTCACAATGTGAAAAATGGAAGAGAAGCCTTGCGTGATCCGTGGCAGGCCGGGAAACTGAAAGCTCATGATGTTGGGTGAGGGTGCGTTCGCCATCCCGGCTGTGCGGGTTGGGCCAGGGCGTCGGCCCGGATGCGGATAAGACTGTTCCATCAATGCTTTCCCAGTTTAGCACATGCCGGACCATCGGTCCACCAAGGAAGAGGATATCCTTCCGATTCGGAAAAGCGGATTGCGGGCCAGAGGCAAAGCGGCTAAAATTAAAAAAAACGACAACGGCAGGTAGAAAAATGAAAGAAATCAGCAAACTGCTCGATAATAACAAGACTTGGGCCCAGAACGTCGAAAAGAACATCCCCGGTTTTTTCCGCAAACTGGAGAACCAGCACAAGCCCAAATTCCTGTGGATCGGCTGCTCGGACAGCCGGGTCCCGGCGGACCAACTCATCGGCGTCATGCCGGGCGAGGTCTTCGTGCACCGCAATATCTCGAATCAGGTCATCAACACCGACATCAACCTGATGTGCGTGTTGCAATACGCCATCGACGTGCTCAAGGTGAAGCATATCATCGTCTGCGGTCATTACGGCTGCGGCGGCATCGAGGCGGTCATGAAAGACCAGACTCCGGGCCTTTTGGCCCATTGGCTGGAAAACGTGCACGATCTCATGGAGCGCAAGGGCCGTCCGAACCTCGACGACATGTGCGAACTCAACGTCAAGCTGCAGATCCGCAATCTGGCCCTGAACAGCATCGTGCGCAAGGCATGGCAGCGTGGTCGCAACCTGTACCTGCATGGCTGGATCTATTCCATTTCCAACGGCCTGATCCACGACCTGTGCATCACGCGCGGCCCGGACAAGCAGGAAGAGGATAATATTGAAACGGCACTGCGTCCGAAATAAGAGGAGAATGCAGTGAAAAAACTCATTCTGATGACGATTTTAGCCTGTGCGGCGCTGTGGGGATGCGTGCATGCCGACGGAGGAAATTCCGACGTGTCGCACAGACAGACCGCCGCGGTGGAGGACCTGACGGGAAAATGCATTCTGGATATCCGCTGGAGATTGGTGGAGCTCATGGGGAAACCCGTTGAGACGGATGAACGTTTTCCGTTCATCCACCTCAATGCCAAGGAGGGTCGCGTCTCGGGCTTCGGCGGTTGCAACAGCATCGGCGGCTCCTATGAGCTCAAAGTCGGCAACCGCGTTCGCTTCACGAACATGGCCAGCACCATGATGGCCTGTCCGGACATGGACTCGGAGCAGGAGTTTTTCAACGTGCTTTCCATGACGGACAATTTCGCCTGCGATGGAAAAACCCTTGCCCTGCACAAGGCGCGCATGGCCCCCTTGGCCAGGTTCGAGGCCGTGCGCTGACACCCGGGACGCGAGGGCTCCGCATGGGGCCTTTCGTTTTTCGTCCCGACGCGCCTTTTTGCTTGCTCTGTTCCCGCGTTCTTCCTATTTGTTCGCCCATGCCAGAAAACAGCCCCGTTCGCTTGAACAAATATCTTGCCGATGCCGGCATAGCTTCCCGTCGTGGAGCCGATGCCCTGATCCAGAGCGGACGAGTCTGCGTGAACGGCCTTATCCAGCGCGAGCCCGGGACCAGGGTCATTCCCGGCCAGGACACTGTGCTGTGCAACGGCGCGGCGGTCTCAGCCAATCAGGATGCACCGTCCTCCTACATCATGCTGCATAAGCCGGTGCATACGGTGACCACGGTCAATGATCCCCAGGGCCGCAAGACCGTCGTCGACCTGCTGCCCGAAGAACTCCGCACGCTGCGCCTCTTTCCCGTGGGACGACTCGATTACATGTCCGAGGGCCTGCTCCTCTTGACCAATGACGGCGAGGTCACCCTGCGCCTGACCCACCCCAGCTACGAGCACCCGAAAAAATACGAGGTGCTGGTGCGCGAGGCGGTGACGGAGAAATCGCTTGGCCTCATGCGCCAGGGCATGCGCCTGCAGGAAGGTGAACGCCTGGCTCCGGTGGAGGTCGAAACCGACCCCGATGCCACAGGCGCGACTCTCATGCGCATGACTCTGCGCCAGGGCGTGAACCGTCAGATCCGGCGCATGTGCCGCGATCTGGGGCTGACCATCCTGCGGCTGCGCCGCGTCGAATTGGGACCGTTGTTTTTGGGGAATCTTGAACCCGGAAAATGGCGCGCCCTGACCGACGCCGAAATAAAGACCCTGAAATCAGGCCTTGGTCTCGACTAACCCTGGAGGCGCATGAACAGTATCGCAACCAAACCAATCATCGGATTTTTCTGCGCGGTTCTGCTGTTGCTGCTGCTGGAGGCGGGTGCTGCCATGCTGCTCGTGAGCAGCGTCGGCTCGGCTGATGATGCCCCGGCCCTTCCGCCCATGACCCGGCTGAGTGATCTGCAGGGAACCTTCTCGGATCTGAGTGGTCAAAGCTTCACTCTGGCCGATTTGCGGGGCAAGGTCGTGGTCATCAATCTGTGGGCCACCTGGTGCCCGCCGTGCCGGGCGGAGATGCCTTTTCTGGAGGGATTGTGGAAGAAATTTCAGGACAATGACCAGGTCCGGGTGCTCTGCATCAGCAAGGAGACCCTGGCAGAAGTGAGCAAAGACCCTCTGGCAAAATCACTGACCATGCCCCTTTATGTTTTCACCTCGCCCGTGCCGCCGGAGCTTGACCCCGAAGGACTGCCGACGACATACATCTTCGATCGCGAAGGCCGGGTGGTTTTCGGACATACGGGCATTGCCCAGTGGGATGCACCGGAAATCGTTGCCTATCTGGAAGCTCTGGTTAAGGCGACGAGCAATTAGGGGCGGGTGTGGGCCAGAACCTGACGAAACGATTCGCGGTTGGAATCCCAGTGCAACTGGGCATGGACATCCCGGGCATCAAACCAATAGTAGCCGATATGCTCCGCGGAGAGGACCACTTTTTCGACTCTGACCCGGGCCAGATAGATGGGCTTGCGCAACTCGATGCGCGCGTCGGGGATGCAGAAAGAGAACTCGGGGATGACCACTTCCAGCTGCTCCGCGGTCAGCGTCACGCCCGTCTCCTCTTCCACTTCGCGCAGACAGGCATCGATGCAGGGCTCGTCGGGGCCTCGTCCGCCGGTCACGGGTTGCCAGTATTCATCATGGCGATGGGTCACGGGGCAGCGCAAGAGCAGAAATCGGTCTTCCATATCATTGTAGAGCCAGCATTCGATACTGAATTTTATCATGGGACAACTCTTTTGCACCACCGCCTTCCCCCGTCAAGCAAAACAAGGCCCATCCGCCCGCTGGAGCGCCCATGAGCTTCGCAACTCTTGCGGAATATGGCCGCGACTATTGTGTCATCGACACGCACAATCTCTTTGTCGGCACCACTCTCGAAGATGAAATTCTGCTTCTGGGAGCGGGCGAAAAACTTTTTTCCGTCATTGCCCAGGAGTGCTCCCGCTTCGGCCTGCAGCTTGAGCCCGGCCGCAAGCTTCCCTCCTATTCAGGCGGCGAGCAGAGCATCATCTGCTGCCTGCTGCTCATGAACCTGCTGCCCAAGGAAAGGCTTTGCGTCCTCCTGGTCCATGTGCTGGAGACCCTCTCCCCGCGCAACCGCAGCCTGCTTCTGGACAGGTTTGCCGTCCTTCTTCCGGCCGCTTCGCTCGCTGTTCTGACGAAAGATGGACCCGAACCCGTGGCCGATCATGTTTGAACTCGCCGCCCGGACCTATCCCGTCGCGCAGGCCGGACTGAACTTCGTCCTTGATCGCGCCCTTGAATTGCCGAGGCACAGCTGCCTGTATCTGAGCGGAGACAACGGCGCGGGCAAGAGCACCTTTCTGGAACATGTTCTCATTCCCAGCCTGCGCACGAAGCACAGCCTGCTTTATCTGGCCCAGGACATGGACCTGCAGCAGAACACCATCCGCACCACTCTGGCCCTGCTCGGACACGATGTCCCTGATTCTTTGGCGGACATGGCCGTGGCCTGGGTCAGGACCAGCGGGTGCCGGGACATCATCATTCTTGATGAATTCGACAAATACGTGAACACTGAGCAACTGGAGGCCCTGAGCCTGCCCGAATTCGACTGGGTCGTGCAGGTCTCGCATCTGCCGCGACGCGAAAGATGCACCGAATTTTGCCATGGTTTTGAGCTGACCTTCGAGAAGCAGGAAGGAACGGACGTTAACTTAAGGCTCGCACAGCTTTGGCCACGTTGAAACTGCTTGGCATCTTCGGGCTTCTCGGGGCCTATTTTCGGTTTTTCGTCTTCGGGGCCGGATATGAGCAGGTGGACCTCCAAGCCGGTTTGCTGCTTGCGTTCCTGGCTGTCAGCGTCTGGAGGAATGGCCCGAGAGGCACCGTGCAGGCCATGTGGTTCATCCTGCCCTTTGTGTTGTCTCTGATTCTTTTCGGCGCAATCTTTCAGTGGGTCGGACTCATGGGCCGCACCGACTGGATTCACGATTCGCTCATGAAAGCGCTGGTCTTTCCCAACTCCTTCCTGGCCGTGAAGCTTGGCCTTGAAGCCATCACCTTTCGCGACATTGTTCATCTCCCACTCGGCGCGGGAGGCCGGCGCAACGCCATCGTCTTGAAGGCCGTGATGGAAAAATGCACTCCACTGCTGCACCGTTACCGTTTTTTCATGGACCTGACCCCGCATTTCGACGGCCGACGCTTCCGCAGGTTCCAGCGACTGTGCGCGGTCATCGTGGCCGCCTACATCAGCATCTATGGCCAGGCCGAAAAGACCCAGGCCCTGTTCGACCACCGCACCAGATATCTGAGGAAATAAAGATGAAGAACATCAAGATAGCCGCCCTGTCCATCGTGGCCCTGACTTGCCTGACCACCCTCTTCATACGCATCCCGCTGCCGAGCCGTGGGTATTTCAACGTGGGAGATGTGGCCGTGGTCTTTGGTGGGCTGGTCCTTGGCTTCATGAATCCGAGACAGGGCATTTTGTGGGCGGTCGGAGCCTGCGGCATCGGTTCGGCCCTGGCCGACATCCTGGGCGGGTTCGCGGTCTTCGCTCCCCTGACCTTCGCCGCCAAGGGCGCGGAAGGGGCGCTGGCCGCCGTGGCCGCAGGCAGGACCGGGGCGGCCCGCTACACCGTGCTCGCCATTGGCGGAGCGGCTATGGTCGGAATCTACTTTTTCGGGGAAGTCATGATGCCCAACATCGGCCTGCAGGGAGCAGTGGCCGAAATCCCGGCCAACCTGATCCAGGCCGTGGGCGGCGCAGTAGGCGGCATGTTCGCAGCCACGGCGCTCAAAAAGACGAAAATGATCTGATTCTGCCCTACTCGTCAGCGACGTCTCGGCGCAAAGCATGGGCCGGGTCGTCGCTCTCGGACGAAATAGACTCCCCTTCCTGCTTCTGCAATTCGTACAGCTTCAACTTCTTGTTGAACTCGTACAAATCACTCAACTGCGCCAGAACAGTTTCAAGCTTTTTCATGCATTAGCCTTCCGATAGTGATTCCACGTTGGCGGCACCTGCCCTAAGCAACCCCCGCTTCAAGCCTCAGCCATCTGCTTGACCTCTTTACAAATCCTCGGAAGTTGTCTGTCTTCGGCAATTTCGAGATCGTAATCCATCCGCAGGCCGAGCCAGAATGACGCAGAATTCCCAAAATAGATGGACAGTCTGAGCGCCGTGTCGGCGGTGATGCTGCGTTTGCCGTGAATGATCTCGTTAATGCGACGCGGGGACACGCCCAAATCGCGGCCGAGCTGGTTTTGGCTGATATCCATGGGTTTCAGGAATTCCTCAAATAGAATTTCGCCTGGATGAACAGGTTGTATTTTTATCATGATTTCACCGAAGCTTTGTGCGTTAGCAACCCTTTAAGTCGGCTACGACCTTTTCGAGATGGGCTTGGTTCTGAGCACTGTAAAATGGATCTCCGACTGGTCGAAAGGGCAATCCGTTTTCTCGGACCATGTGCGTTAAAAAAATACGAACTGCCGATGGCAAATCCATCCCCATGCTGTTCGCAACAGCCTGAGCCTGGATGTGTAGGCTGTCGGCAACCTGGACCTGAATGTTGGCCATAATAGTACCTCTTGAATTATTATCATTCTCTTCAGAATTGTTTTCAATACACATGCACCCGTATATCGGCAGTCAAGGCGGATCATACCCCGGAGTGCCGTTTGACATTGCCCTGTCCAGCTTCATCCCTTTTCACGCAGGAGATTCTGGAAACACGCGATCGTCACCACAACACAGGCCCAAGGTCAGATCTTGAATCTTGAATTTTCCTAAGCATCCCTCATTTCAAGCCACAGCCACCTGCATAATCCTCTTTACAAATCCGCGGGAGCAGGCTGTCTGCGGCTATTTCGAGATCGTAATCCATCTGCAGGCCGAGCCAGAATGATGCCGAATTACGAAAATAGATGGACATTCGAAGTGCCGTGTCGGCAGTGATGCCGCGCTTTCCGTGAATGATTTCGTTAATGCGACGTGGAGACACGCCCAGATCGCGACCGAGCTGATTCTGACTGATGTTCATGGGTTTCAAAAATTCTTCAAAAAGAATCTCGCCTGGGTGTACGGGTTGCATTTTATTCATGATTTCAGCTGAATGATACTCGACAGCGCAACTTTGTGCTGGGAGAATTTTACTGCTTATCGAGCAGGGACTGAAGTTTGGAATGCAGGGCCGCCGCCTTTCTAGGCCCAAATCCCGGCAACCGGGCCAGATCCTTTGCCGTCGCCTTGGTCATGGCCTCGATTGAGTCGAAATGCTCCCACAGAAGTCTTGCCGTCTTGGGGCCGACTCCCGGCAGGTTGCCCAGATCCGAGGACAGCTGAGTGGTGCGTTTGTGGCGGCGCAGGCGGGAGATGACGAAGCGATGGGCTGTGTCACGGACGTGTTGCAGAAAAAGGAGTTCCGGGCTGCCGCCTTTAAGGTTCAGGGGATTTTTGCGGCCGGGCCGGAAGATGACATCGCCCAGCTCCCCCGCCCTGCGGCTATCGCCTTTGGCAATGGCAGCCAGGGGGACAGCGGCCAGTGCGTTTTCGGCCATGGCGCGTTCCACGGCGCTAAGCTGTCCCTTGCCGCCGTCGATCAGAAGAAGATCGGGCCAGGGCGGACCTGATTTGGCGCGCCTGACGGCAAAGGAGGCCAAAGCCAGATAGTCGTCCGCGGTGCCTTCCAGCTCCGGAAATGAATAGACGCGGTAGGCGCTTTTTTCCTCACGGCCATCGACAAAAACGACCATGCCCACGCGCATGCCTTCGCCCTGGATGTGCGAGGCGTCGACGCACTCGATGCGTTCCACCTCCCCTGCCGCGCCAAGGGCACTGGCCAGCTCCGCCGGAGTGGGATTGGTGCGGCGCTGGCGGATCGCGTGGGCTTTGGCGTTGGCCGTGGCGATGTCCACCAGCTGACGCTCCTGGTCGCCACGCGCCTTGGCCACGCTCGCCTTGCCCCCGCGCATGTCCGCCAGGGCGTCTTCCAGAGCCGGATCCTGGCTGCCGAAGGCAGTTACGATGCGGGCCGGGATGAAACGCTCCGCGGTGTAGTACTGCATGAGAAAGGAGTCCGTGAGGCCGGCTTCGGTTTCCGGAGTATCCACCAAAGCGTCCGCAAACCAGAAGCTCTGGCCGTCGATGATGCGGCCCTGACGTACAAAGACAATGGCCAGCGCCGCGCCGTTTTCATTGCCATGCACACCGATGACGTCCAAATCGCGGCCGTCGGAGAGTACGGCGGCCTGACGTTCCACAGTTTCGCGCAATGCTCGGATGCTGTCGCGTAGCCGGGCCGCACCCTCGAAATCAAGAGCATCGGACAGACGCATCATCTGGGCATGCAGGCCGGCCATGAGCTCGTCGGATTTTCCGGACAGGAAAAGTTCGACCCTGCGTACGACCTGTCGGTACTCCGCTTCGACCACAGGCAGACAGCACGGTCCCAGGCAGCGACCGATATGGTACTGCAGACAGGGGCGGGTGCGGTTGGTGAAGACGGTGTCACGGCACTTTCGCAAGGGGAAGAGGCGGTCGATGACCCGCTTGGTCTCGCGGGCGGACAGGGCCGAGGTGAAGGGGCCGAAATAGATCGAGCCATCGCGCAGCACCTTGCGCGTCAGCCGCAGGGCCGGGAAGGGATGGTTCCGGGACAGACAGAAGAGGACGTACTGCTTGTCGTCGCGCAGGACGATGTTGTACTTGGGCCGGTGCTTCTTGATGAGGCTCGCTTCAAGCAGCAAGGCCTCCTTTTCCGTGGAGGTGCACAGAAAATCGATGGCTTCGACCCGGGTCATCATGACCCGCACCTTGGGGGCGAGGCGATGCTCGGGCTGGAAATACGAAGCCAGGCGGCGGCGCAGATGCTTGGCCTTGCCCACATAAATGATTCTGCCCGCGGCGTTCTTCATCAGATACACGCCCGGGCAGGTCGGAAAGGTCGGCAGGATTTTTCGCGAGATCATCTGCGACGTCTGCGCGGCGGCCGCTTGCGCGGCGGACGTCCCTGCTGTCCCCGTGGATCCGTACGCAGGACTTGGGGATTTTCCGCTTCCATTTCGCTGCGCAGACTGCCCCACATTTCCGCCGGTCCCAGATCTGCCCCGCTGACCAGCAGGCCAAGTTGATAGAGCGCCAGGGTTTCGGGAAAACATTCATGCGCCACGAATCCTCGCTTGGAGAAGCGCTTGCGTTTGTCCGGCTCGAAACGGGTCTGGTTGGCCATGATCTGGATCATGCGCGAACACATCCATTTAGGCATGCTCATGCGCACGCAGATGGGCTGCAAGAGGTCCTCAAGCATGGCGTTGTAAACGACCCGCTCGCCCTCGGCCGCGTATCTGTCCGCGATGTGCTGCACCGGGGCGGAAAAAAGGGCCGCAAATACCAGCACCGGCTCGACCTTGCCCACGGTCCGGATGCGGCTGTCCATGTGCTCCAGCCAGTTCCACAGGATCGAATCCTGACCGTGATCGTGATCGAGAAAATCCGCGATCTCGGGCAGCAGGTTGTGCAGCAGCCCGGTCTTGTAGAGCAAACGGACGGCCTTTTCCCCGGATCCGTAAGCGAAAAGCTTCTGCAGTTCCTCGAAGACCCGGGGCGGGGAGGCTTTGAGGATTTCCTCGTGATGGCGCATGATGGCGTTGTAGGTCTCGGGCTCGATGTGAAAATCAAGACGCGCGGCGAAACGCACGGCCCGGATCATGCGCACCGGGTCTTCCCGGAAGCGGATGTTCGGGTCGCCGATGCAGCGAATGAGGCGGTTCTCAATGTCGCTCAGGCCCCCGACGTGGTCGATGATGGAGAAGCGCTCGACCTCGTAGAACAGGCCGTTGATGGTGAAATCACGGCGCAGGGCGTCTTCCTCGGGCGTGCCGTAGCAGTTGTCGCGCAACATGTACAAATCTTCATCGCCGTTCTCCTCTTCCTGGTCCGGACAGCGCCGAAAGGTCGAGGTCTCGATGACGTGGTCGTCGAATCGGATGTGAGCCAGGCGGAACCGCCGCCCGATCAAAAAGCAATTCTGGAAGATCTTCTTGATCTGACTCGGCGTTGCGTTGGTGCTGACGTCAAAATCCTTGGGCGTGCGTCCAAGCAGCAGGTCGCGGACTCCTCCGCCTACCAGATAGGCGGTAAAACCCTTGCGCACCAGACGGTACATGACCTTGAGCGCATCGGGGTGGATGTTTTGGCGGGAAACAGAATGTTCTGATCTTGAAATTATAACTGAAGTCATAGGGTTGTAAAAAATCCTGTGCGCAAAATGTTATTCCCGGCCCCTGCGCAGGAGCCGGTTCGATATCGTGCAGGGCTTAGACCCTGTCGCAGGGAAAATTGGCCAGATACTCTTCCAGCAGGTCGTCAAGATTGGTTCCAAACTCCTGCAGTCCAAAGGTAGCGCCGCAAGACTTGCAGCGAAGCTCCACGGCCCGTCAGGTGCGACGGACCTGCAGCATGCCGTGGCATTTTTTGCAACGCAGCCGTGTCCGGAATTCATTTTGACCGGGCATCATGCGAATGCCCCCTCGATGCTTTGGACGCACTGGCGCACGTCGTCAATGATCTGCTCGTAATCAATTTCCGTCGAGGGCAGCTCTGTCCCGTTCAACCAGAAATCAGCAGGTTTTTTGGGGTGGAAATTCGATTCCGTCATCATGATCACGTGCCTGGAGAGGCGAAGCAGATTGTGCAGTTCAGGATATCGACCTTTGAAAATCTCGTTTCCAAAGCCGTATTGGGCGACGACCTCGCAGATGGGCAGCGGAAAACCCCAACTTTTTAGCACTGCATGGCCTGCTGAAAAATGATCGAATCCGTCAAACCAGAGACGCTCTTCCTCGAAGAAGGAGGGCAAATTCTGTTCGTCGTCATGGGTGAAAAATTCCAGAAAACGATCCTGAAAATTGACCAGCAGCACCACATAGCCGATATTGTGTATAAGTCCAAGACATTCGAGGCATTCCATGCCCTCGGCATCAAGGGTGTAGGCATCCGGAACGGAGGAGACGAATTTCTGCATGAACACATTGGCGGTCAGACTCTGCTGCCAGATCCGGCGCAGGATGCCGCTGATTTCCGATGATTCATGGAAAAAAGCCGATCTGAGCACGACCTGATACACGATGCGTTTGATTTCCCGCTGTCCCAGGCGGACCAGGGAGGTCAGGATATCGGTGGAATTGTTGGCCTCGTGATACATGGGCGAGTTTGCGCAGGCGATGATATTGCCGAAGATGACCGGGTCAAGCTTGGCCTGGGCCGCGATCTGTTTGACCGTGGCATTTGATGTGTTCAGCAGCGTAATGAGGTCAAGACCGACCGGGCTGATACCGGGAAGATCAAAACTGAGTTTGTCCATGTTTTCCGTCTGAATTATTTGAGCGCGGGCATTGCCCGCCACCCAAGTTGAACCGCGGCCCACAGTCCGATGAGCGCGGCTTCAGCCGCGTCGTGGCCTGGAACGGTCGGAGAAGACCAACCTTCGCGTCGTAAAATTGTGGACACCAGTGCGCAGGCTGCCGCCTTTGCCTTCTGTCCGCTGGCACGTTGCCGTGGGAGCAAAAAATGCTCCCGCCAGTGCTCGGCCTGGATGATCCTGCAGGGCAGATTTCTTTTGGCAGCGGCGTGTTCCCAGATACCTGCCGTCTGCCCGCCCCCTTCCACTACCAGAAACTGTAAATGGGGCAATTCAAAAAGCACCCGGGCCGCGGCTTTTTTGAGCCGTGTCGTGGTGCCCAGATTGTGCGACCTGCACCAAAGCAGGCGTCCTTCGCGATCCAGAAGAGCGAGGCCCGTACGCACCCCCGCGTCCACGGCCATTAGCGCGGACATCAGAGATCCACGATCTCCACATCGGCAGGATCCAGCGGATGGTGCATGAACACCCCGCCGACCCTGGCAAAGCGCCTGGCTCCGTCCGTGGCCAGAAAGGTCAGGCAGCGCTCTTTCGTGGTCGAGCAGATGTCGCGGCGCTCCAGCATGTCCTGCACGAATTCCGCCGTGGTGCGGGCGGAGTCGACCAGGGTCACGTCCGGGCCCACGACATCCTGGATAGCACCGGCCAAAACCGGGAAATGGGTGCAGCCAAGCACCAGCGTGTCAATGCCGGTCTCCCTGACCAGACCGCCCAGATAGCGTTCGGCCACAAGGCTTGCGATCTGTCCGTCGCACCATCCTTCTTCGGCCAGGGGCACGAAAAGCGGGCAGGCCTGGGCAAAAACCTGGGCGTCAGGCCGGATGCGCAGGATTTCGCGCTCATAGCCCCGCGCGTTGACGGTGCTCTCCGTGCCGATGACCCCGATGCGGCCGTTTCTGCTTGACCTGCAGGCCGCTTCGGCACCGGGACGAATGACGCCGATGACCGGCAGTTCCGGATAGGCTTCCTGCAAGGCTTCCAGGGACACGCCTGTAGCCGTGTTGCAGGCGATGACCAGGAGCTTGATGCCCCGGGCTTTGAGCAGAGCCGTGGTTTGCAGCACGTAGCGCGTCACGGACTTGGCGCTTTTGGTGCCGTAAGGCAGCCGTGCCGTGTCTCCGAGATAGAGAAAACTCTCTTTGGGCAACGCTTCGGTCAGTGCCTTTAAAACGGTCAGTCCGCCGATGCCGGAATCAAAAACCCCGATGGGCAGAGTGCATTCGGATTCGTACATATCAATCAAAAGCAGCCGACCGCAGGGGATCGCGCAGATGGGCGCGGACTTCCTCCAGATGGCGCTGGTTGGTTCGTTGCATGGACAGGGGCGGCAGGTCCCCCAGGTCGAAAAAATCGACCTCCAGGGTTTCCATGCTGCCTCTGGCCTCTCCCCCGAGAAGTTCGCAGAGGAAAATCAGCTTCACGGCATGAAAAAATATACTGGCCTTCTCGCCCCGGTTGGCGTCGAAGGCACCGATGAGTTTCGTGGTCCGCACCACGAAACCGCTCTCTTCAAGAGTTTCGCGTTCGGCCGTCTCCGAGGGGCGGTCGCCCACGTCGGACCAGCCGCCGGGCATGGCCCATTTTCCGTCGGCACTTTCCCGCACCAGCAGGATGCGACCGTCACGAACCACGGCCGCGCGCACATCGACCTTGGGCGTGGCGTAACCGGGTTCCAGGGAAAAAGCGCGTTTTACGATCTGGGCTTCGAGCTGAGAGTGTTCCGCCAGAATTTCGGCCGCAATGTCTGAAAGGCGACTGAAGCTCACCCGGTCATAAGGACTCTTGGTGAAAGCCAGACCTGTCTGGGCCAGGGATTGGATCTCCCGCGCCCAGTCCAACCAGCGCGGATTGGAATCAGCGGTCATGGGTTCAGGCCGAGGCCAGGTAACGGGTGATGGCGTCGACAATGGTCCGCCAAGTGAACAGCCTCTTGGCGTCGTCGGTCTCCAGGAGCGTGACGCGGAACCCCTTGCGATTGCAACAGAAGCCCGTCAGCGGCACCACGCAGACGCCGGTAGCGCCGAGCAGATAGTAGACGAAGCGCTTGTCCACTTCCACTCCCTGCACGATCTCCTCGATATGAGCCTTTACTTTGGAGTTCTCGATTTCAAGGGTCTGCTTGCCATTCAGGACCCCGTCCTCGAACATGACCGACATGTAGAAGGCGCCCTGAGGCTTGATGACCTTAACCCCTTTGACGCCCTGGAACGCTTCCCACGCCTCCTGGGCGCGGTGTTCGAACATCCTGCGCCGGGCGTCGAGGTGGGCCGGATAGCGCGGATCACCCATGATCGGCGGGATGGAGAGCTGGGGCAGGCTGGTAGAACAGACTTCAAGCATCTTGGCATTCAAAAGGCTCTTGATGTAGGCGCGAAAATCCGGGTTCTTGTCCTTGTTGTAGACTTCCATCCAGCCGCAACGCCCGCCCGGCCAGGGATATTCCTTGGAGATGCCGCGCAGGGCCATGCCGGGAACCTCGCCGATGACCTCGGATAGGCTGCAGGTCGGATGGCCGCTGTAGACGATGTTTGCATAGATTTCATCGGACAGGACGAAAACATTGTAGCGCCGGGCGATGTCCACGATCTTTTCAATCAGATCGCATGGATACACCGCGCCCGTCGGATTATCCGGGTTGATGAAAAGAATGCCCGCGATGGAGTCGTTGTAGCGGACCTTGTTCTCCAGATCGACCAGGTCCGGCATCCAGCCGTTATTCGGGTCGAGCTCGTAGGTCAGGTGCTCGTAACCGGAATGCGCGGCTTCGGCCGATGAATGGGTGGAATAGGCCGGAGAAGGCCCGATGACCCGGGCTTCGCGTTTCAGGAAGCCGAAAATCTTGGCCACTGCGTCGCCAAGTCCGTTGAAAAATATGATGTCGTCGGCCGTGACCTGATAGCTGCCTCGCTTGTTGACCAGCTGAGCCACGAATTCGCGGGTCTCAAGAACCCCCTGCGTCGCGCAATAGCCGTAGGTCCTGTCGTCCATGGCCAGTCCGGCGATGATCTCCTTGATCCAGAGGGGCACTTGCTCGCCCTTCTCGATGGGGTCGCCGATGTTTTCCCAGATAATCTCAAGGCCCAGATTGCGAAGATCCTGAGCCACGGCCACTATTGCCCTGATTTCATAGGTCAGTTTTCCCCATCCCACATGTTCGATATCTCTACGCATATGCATTCCCGAATGCTGCAAAATCCGCGCGGCCGGATTTCACAGGATGATGACTGCTCCCAAAGAATGGGAAAGAAAGGAGTTTTGCTTATGCCAGGGGCCGGGGATTGTAAATAGGGACCTAGCGCAAGGCGGATTGCAGGATCGTACGCAGTTCGTCGACATGAAAGGGTCTGGGCACCACGGCCACGGTCCGGTGTCTAAATTCCGTCTCCAGGGATGAGTTGCCGAATCCCGTCAGAAGAATAAGGGGAACCTCTGGAATCTGGAGCAGGCAGGTGCGGATCAGGGCCTCGGGGCGATCGCAGGAGACCAGGATCAAATTGCAGGTGTCGCGGAATTTCAGGAAATCTCCGTGACCGGGCGCGAAAGCCTCGCCCTCGTAGCCGACCTCCGCCACGATCTCCCCCAGCATGGTCCGCATCTGTTCGTGGTTGCTGAGTACCAGAATGCGCGGCTTCAGAATTCCGCGGGGCTTGCGCAGGCGATCGAGGGGATGAAGAAAATTGTCCATGGCCAGACGCACCAGGCCAAAACGTTCCCGCACAAAGGAATAGGCCGGATTTTCGAGCAGTTTCTCGCAGAGGTGCGAGGCCTTGTCGAGTACGGCCACCAGTTCCATGTATACGTCGGGCTGAGTGGTATCGTTTGTGGGGGCGCTGGAATTGGCGGCGATCTGACTTAAGCCGAAATCCGGACGCTGCTTCATGCGCACCACGACGTTTTCAAAAAAATCCGAGGGCTTGTTTTTGGCCCAATCCTTGTTCAGGCGTTCGGCCAGGATCTTGGCGATGGACATGATCGCCTGGCTTGCAGGCAGATCGTCGCGCAGGGTCACAAAAGGCTTGCCCAGGGCCGTCATTTTCCGAGCCGCGTCATCCAGCGGGACAGCTCCCAGAAAAAGAGGTTTGAGGCCCAGAAACTGCTGCACCGTCTCCTGAAAACGGCTGAAGACTTGCCTGGCCTGCGCTCCCGATTCTGAGCGGTTGACCAGGACCAGCGGCGGCCACCACAGCCCGTTTTCTTTCAGCACCTTGATAAGCGCATAGGCGTCGACCAGGGCGCTGGCCTCGGGATTGACCACCAGAATGATCTCACGCGTGGCCAGACACAGGGAGACCACCTGGGACGAGATGCCCGGCGAATTGTCGAGAATGAGAAAATCGTACCCGGAGAGCGCTGAGAATTCAGTCACCAGTCGCTTGCGGTTCGCCACGTCAAGCTCGGCCATGCGGGCTACGCCGTTGCTGCCGGACAGAAGATCCAGTCCGGGACGAACGGGCACAAGGCAGTCCTCCAGAGGCATGGAGTCAAAGAGGACGTTTTCAAGTGTGTGGAGAGGAGACGGCAGCCCCAGATGCACTTCCGCGTTGGACAGGCCGAAATCAGCGTCGAGCAGGCAGACCGTGTACCCGGCTCGATTGAGCGCCAGGGCCAGATTGACGGCCACGGTAGTCTTGCCTGTCCCGCCCTTGCCGCTGGCCAAGGCCAGAATGCGGGTGTGACGGGTCCTGGACTTTGCGGTTGACGGCGATTTCTGCATTAAAGCCGGTTGGTTACTTGTTCGAAGGGCAGTCCGAATGCAAAATGCCGGAGATGTCGGACAGCAGGGTCTTTAATTGAAAGGGCTTGCGTATACACTTGGCTGCACCAAGACGCAAGGCTTCATCCAACTCCTCGGAGGAAGCAAGGCCCGTTATGATCATCACGGGCGGAGCGCCGCCGTTGCGATGCAACAGTTTCAATACGTCGAGCCCGGAATGGATGGGCATGCGGATGTCAAGCAGAATCAGATCGAAGGATCCCGAACGCAATTTGCGCACACCTTCATCTCCGTTGGGTGCGGTTTCGACAACATATCCGGCCTCGCGCAGGGTTTCGGAGAGAATGTCGCGAATGTGCTGCTCGTCATCGATGACCAGGAGCCTGTGCCCCTTGGTCGCAGTCGGCATGGCGCATTCGGTCGCCAGACGCACGACCGGCTTTTCAGGCAGGGTCACCGGCGTGGACACCGGCAGAACGACTATCATCTCGGTGCCCTGACCCGGCGCGCTGACCACCTTGATCTCGCCATAATGATTGGTCACGATGCCGTATGCAGTGGAGAGTCCCAGCCCCGTGCCCTTTCCTTCGGACTTGGTGGAAAAAAAAGGATCGAAGATGCGCGAGAGATTCTCGGGCGAAATGCCCGTGCCCGTGTCCTTGACGGAGATGCTGATGCGCTTTCCATCGGGCAGAAACGCGGAACTGACGGTCAATACCCCGCCTTCTTTCTCCATTGCGTGCTGGGCATTTATGACCAGATTCAGAAAAACCTGCTCCAATTGGTTGGCGTCGGCCAGGATGAGCGGCAGGTCTGGAGCAAGGTTCTGAACGATAGGGATGCGGTGGCTTTGAAAAATCGTTTCCACCAGGCCGATGATCTTGAGCAACAGGGAATTGATGTCCAGATTGATGACCTGGGGCGCGTTGGGTCTGGCAAAGCCCATGAGACTTTGCAGGATGGATGAGATGCGTTCGATCTGCTCAGAGATCTGATGCAGGTCCCTGCGCTTCTTTTCGTCGTTTTCACGGCTTTCCAGCAGCTGGGTGCGCGCCGAAATGATAGCCAGGGGGTTGTTGATCTCATGGGCCGCGCCTGCCGCCAGCTGCCCCACCGCCGCCAGCCGCTCGGTCTGCAGGAGTTGCAGATTGATCTGCTGGTTCTTCCACAGGGCCAGGGACAGCTCGTCGGCACGCAGCTGCAGGCTGTCGAAGAGCCGCACCCGGTCAAGCGAGGCCGAAGCCACGCAGGAGACCTGGGAATAGCCCATGTATTCCTGGGGAGTCATCTTGGGCGGCCGTTCGCTTGAGCGCAGAATGCAAATTTCGCCGGTGAAATCACTACCGACAAGGGGAAAGAGGCAATATCCGCGCACCACGAAAAATTGCTTGAGCCTGAGCTCCCGGTCCATGAGAGAGGCGCCTTCATGGCGTTCGTGATGCGTCAGCACGATGGCCTTCAGGTTGTCCGGCAGAGTGGCCCCGCCATTCAAGACAGGCAGGCCGTCACCTTCCAGTGGATAGGAAATGACGCGCCGGTTGCCGTTGCCGTTCCAGACCAGGCCCTGCATGACACGCTCGGCAGGAACGATCCAGTACACAAAACCGCCGCGGACTCCGACACTTTCATGCATGCACATGGCCGCTGATTCGAAAACTTCATCCGGGGTCGTGGCCTTGCTCATCTTGAGCCCCACAGTGGAACCCATGCTCGTGAAGCGGTGAGCGTCCTCCAGGCGGCCATTGGCCAGCTCCAGATCAAGACCCATGCGCATGAGCTGCTGGTTGGCCTTTTGCAGCGATGAAAGAAAAAGGCCAACCTGATCGCCATCCAGCTCGAAGGGCTCGGCCCTCTCGGCAAAGGCCGGGGCAAAGGCGGTCAGAATCGCCTGCATCTCATTCTCGCCGAGGCCCAACATTTCCTGCAGGCCAAGCTGACGCTGTTTTTCCCGGGCCATGACCCGAGGCGAGTCCATGAGGGTCGAATGCGCCAGAATGTTGGCCAGGGCCACGATGGCCACAAGACGGGTGTTATCCTTGAAGGCTTCCAGGGCCGAAGCCGCATGATGATGCAGCCAGATGGCGTCGGTCATGGACTGGGGCAGTTTCCATTTTTCAGCAATCCAGCGGCCGACAGCGGTATGATCGGTTTTGAAGACCAGCTGCTCGGCCTCAAGGACCGGCTCGTACAATTCCTCCATCCGCTCCGTGACCTGAAGGTATTGTTCCTGAAGATGCAGTTGCAGGAAAATGCCGCCGATATCATGCATGATGCCCGCGCCAAAGGCTTCACCGGCCAGGGCGGGAGATGCCTTGGCCGCGATCAGGGAAGCGAAGACTGCCGTGGCCAGGCTGTGTTTCCAGTGCGCGGTCTGAATCGCTTCAGACTTCTTGTCGCCCTTGATCAGGGAGTCCTTGATGAGCATGGAGAGCATGAGCGTCTGCGCCACTTTGCTGCCCAGACGATTGAGCCCTTGCTCCACCTGGACCACCTGCCCGCGGCTGGCATAGGTCGCGCTGTTTGCGTGCTCGAGAACCTTCACGGTCATGGCGGGGTCGGTCTCGATGATGCGCGCCAGCTTCGAATGGTCGAAATCCTTGGTCAGGACCAACCCCAGAATGGTGTTGGCGACGGCGGGAAGAGACGGAAGCGCCTCGATCTGTTGCAGGATGGCACGAAGGGACCGGTCTTCGACAGAAGCATTTTTTTTCAAATGCCCCGGGTCTGGCTCATGATGAGAAAAAGAGGTGTCCACTTAAAACTCCGGCCAATCAGTAGTGGGGTGGTTTTTCATCGGGATCGTAAGGCTCCAGGGAAGAGAGGTCTTGGAGCTTTTTGCCCAAAAGCATCAGCGTGGCTTTGAGCTCCCTAATTTCCTTTTGTTGTTCTATGACAACCACGTTCAGATCATCAACCGTTTTTTGCAAATATATATACTTTATTTCAATATCTTCCATTCGTTTTTGCATGGATTTCCCCTGGAATGTTTTAAAAGACCGGCCACCCTCGTTTTCGGGCCATTCTTGCCCTTGACCCGAAAGCACGGGCATGAAAAATACACCGCGAACAATGCGGACGCAAAGGAGAGAAACATGACCAACGCCGACCAGATTTTCACCCCGGCCAGCCTGGACGAAATATTTCCCCCATCGATCACCGACGCCTTTTTTGAAGCACTTTTCGGCGATGCCGAGGACGGCGCCTACGACATCAGGCTCCGATTCGAGGGGCACAGCCAGGAAGAGCTGCGCTTTGCCTTCCATCTCCTGCAACGCCCCGGCATGTGTCTGGCCTGCAATCTGACCTACGGGCTGCCGCAGGTTTTCACTCGGCATCCGCTGCTTGGCGTGGGTAAGCTGGCGCAGAGCCTGCCCAAGCGCATCAATGCGAGCATGGCTTCCTGGGCGCTGGGCTCAACCCGCGAAATTTCCAGGAGCCTGCATGTCATTCCCTTTACCATCAAGGTTGCGTAACGAACAGCCTTCAATTTCCGCAAAATTCACAACAAAATTCGGACGTCGGGAATTTTTGACATAGGTCAAGGATTCCCGGTGCCGTTTCAGGCATAGGCCAAGCTATGAAAGACCAGCTCCCCGCTCATACGCTCAAAGTCTGCCGTGGCGCCGCTCAATGCCCGCATGCGGTTCTTGGCCGGGATCTGACCGCCGAACTCGAAAAGGTGATCGCCGCTTCCGGCTGGTCCGAATTTCTGACCGGCACGAACCGTCCCATCCGCCATCATCACCAGTTCAGAGTGGCCGTGGCGTCCTGCCCCAATGGCTGCTCCCAGCCGCATATCGCAGATTTCGGGCTCATCGCCTTTGCACGCATCGGAGTTGAACCGCAGCGCTGTTCGGGCTGCGGCCATTGTGTCGCCATCTGCGCGGAAAAGGCTCTGCGCCTGGAAGACACCATCCGGCTTGACTCCTCGCGCTGCCTGGGTTGCGCGGCCTGCGCGCGGGTCTGCCCGGACAAGGCGCTGCGCGTGGCCGAGGCCGGATACCGGGTGCTCCTGGGCGGCAAACTCGGCCGCCACCCGCGCCTGGCCCATGAACTGGGATTTTTCAGCCTGCCCCAGGCGCTGGAAATCCTGGGCAATGTTTTAAACGTTCTCATGGAACAGCGGCGACCAGGACTGCGCCTGGGTGAACTCATCGAAAAAAACGGGCGAGAGGAATTCGACCAGCTGGTACGGCCATGACTCTTGTGCTGCGCATCCTCATTGTGCTCTGCAGCCTGGCCACGGCCGCGCATTTCCTGCGCTTCGGCACGCTCTGGGATGCGGTCCCGGCCTTGTTCCCGGCGGCGACCGCTTTTTTTCCGCGCCTTTTGCCAAGGCCCGTTCTCATCCTGGCCGTGGCCAGGATTTAGTAGCGATCCAGCACCCGTTCTTTCTCGGAATAATCCCACTCCTTGAGTCCCAGGGCCACGAATATGTCGTCGACCAGGTCCGAGACGCTTCTGTGGGCCTGGAGCATGTGGTCCATGCTGGCCATGTACAGGGCTTCGCGATCGCTCATGATCGCCGCGACCTCGTCATGCAGGGTCAGGGGGGTCAGGGCCGGACGCTGGGCGGTGTTGGGGTCCCGCAGCATCCGTGCGATAAGAAGTCCGGCGTCGGCTGCCAGATAGAAACTGACCCCGGTGCGGTACATAAGGTCGCGATTGGCCGGGGACAGGACGATGCCGCCGCCCGTGGAGATGACCTTGCCAGGAAGGCCCGCCGCGCGGGCCAAGGTGGCCTCTTCCAGACTTCGAAAAGCGTCCCAGCCCTGTCCGGCCACGATGGCGTCGATATCCTGCCCGGCCTCGGCCACGATCAGTGCGTCGGTATCAACGAAAGCGCATTCAAGAGCCTCGGCCAGCGCCTTGCCCACGGTAGTCTTGCCGCTGGCCCGCATGCCGAGCAGGTAAATATTTTTCTTTTGCAGAGAAAAAGGTTCACGTTTGAACTGCCCCGGACGAAAGGTCATGGAGGCGGCGGCGTCATCAATTTCCACTTTCTTCTTGATAAAATTTGTCATTTGTTTCCTCCTTCTGTGATACGGCCACAGGAATGGGCGAAAAGCATGCAAATTGCAATGCCCGTACGCAGCTGTCGCCACATTGACTGGGATATGGCAAACAGCTAGCTTCATAATAATACGACATCCAAACGAGGACCATCCATGAATTTGCTGAAAATATTCGTCTTGATTCTGCTGCTCTCTTTTCTGCCTTCAAACGCTTTGTCCCAGGACATTCAGAAAGCGGGAATCCAGGATTTCAAAAATATCGTCGAATCAAACAAGGGCAAGGTCCTGATTATCAACTTCTGGGCGACCTGGTGTTCACCGTGCGTCAAGGAATTTCCGGGGCTCATGAATCTGCGCAGGGAATTTTCGGAGGATGAACTGACCATAGTCGGCATATCCATGGATTACGGCATGCGTCCTGTGGAAAATTTCGTCAAACAGCACAAGGTCAACTTCCCGATTCTTCTTGATGACGAATCCATAGGCTCAATGCTCGACATCAAGTCCATACCCCGCACCCTGATCTACAACCGCGCCGGGGAGAAGATTCTCGATCACCTTGGCTTCATTTCCGAGGAAAGCTTCAGCCATGTTGTAGAGCGGCTTCTCAAGATGCCATGAACGTCCTCGCCGAACTGGCTGAAAGGGCGATCCGCGAGGCCCAGGAGCGCGGAGAATTCGATGATTTGAACGGCCAGGGCCGCCCATTGCCGGAAACCTGCGATCCGTTCATGCCCGAAACGCTGCGCATGGCCTACAAAGTACTCAAGAACGCAGGCTACATCCCCAGGCAAATCCAGGACCAACGCGAAATCCGCTCCCTTATTGAATGTCTTGAACAGGAAACGGATGAGTCCCGAAAGATGCGCCAGATACAAAAGGTCCAGCTCTTCATCGCCAGAGCCAAAATAGAGCACGGCGGTTTGCTGCAGGAAGAAAACGAAAAATATTTTCAGAAAGTCGTGGCCCGCGTCACGCTCAACAAAGCCTGAACTCCCATGAATATCCCAAGACGTTCGCTCTTAAAAGCCGCTCTGGCCCCCCTTCTGCTGCCCCTGCTGACCCGTGAGGCCCAGGCATCGGTGCCGCTTTCGGACATTTCCGAGATCCGGATCATCCAGACCAAGGACCCCGTGCGTATCCTGGAGCGGGTTTCTGCTCCGGGCTTCGCCCATTCCATGGCCCAGTCCACACTGGCCTTCATCATCGAAAGTTACCCCAAGGGCAACCTGCCGGTCTGGAAGAAACCCCTGTCCGAGATCGACCTGCACTCGCGCATCCCCGAAATCTGCACGCACGTGTTGCAGGGCGTGCTGCGCCACGCCTCCATCTACCCGGTGGACCCCTGCTGGATCATGGGTCAGATGATGGCCGAATCCTTTTTTTACGAGTTCGCCGTGTCCTCGGCCCTGGCCGTAGGTCCATGCCAATTCATATCCGCCACGGCCAGGGGGTATGATCTGGTCTGCGCCGACGAGCACGGACAGCCGCCCGGTTTTGCGCGGCGCGAGGATCTGGAGCCGGAATTCAAGCAGGCCGCCATATATCGTGACCAGATGCGGGCCCTGCGCCGGGAGCAGCCGGAGCTGTTCGGCAGTCCCGCCAAATTGCTGCGCACCTTTTTAAATGCCCAGGCCGCAGGCACACCTTTGAGCGCCGCCGGAACCTACGCTCTGGCCCTGGACCGCATGGACCTTTTGCAGGCCCGCTACAACTCCTCGCGGGACAATTGCCGCCTTTTCCTGAGTGAAAATTTTCAAAACCGCTCCATTTTTTCGCCTCAGGATGTGGCCTTTCTCGAAAAATTCGATCAGCGCGTCCTCTATTCCCACTCCATAAACGCCATGGTCAAAATGATGGCCGAGAACCTGCGCGCCAGGGGCGGCAACATCCTCGCGGCCACGGCCGGGTACAACGCCGGACTCGGCAACACCGACTCCAAGGGCGGTGTGTACACGGCTTACGGGCGCATACCCAATTTCGCCGAAACCGTGGAATACGTCAGCAGAATTCTGGTCAACCACCACGAAATCACCCGTCGCATCGTGTAGGGAGAAGACCGTGAACCCCGCCAAAGTCAAACGCGACCAAATCCGAGAGCTGACCGACCTGCCCAACATCGGCCCGGCCATGGCCCGGGACCTGCGTCTGCTCGGCTTCGAGCGCCCCGCCCAGCTCGTTGGCCAGGACCCTCAAGCCCTCTACGACCGCCTCTGCGGATTGACCGGAGTCCGCCAGGACCCCTGCGTGCTGGATGTCTTCGTGTCCGTGACCAGGTTCATGGACGGCGAGGAGCCCAGGCCGTGGTGGCACTACACGTTTGAGAGAAAATAGCGGCACGCGATGTTCAGCCCCTGCGCGAAGCCACTGACTGTCAATAAGATGGATCCCCGCCTTCGCGGGGATGACGTGGCGATATGGTGGATAGCGGAGAGCCATTCATGCGAAGACCGTTCGCATTTTCTCGCCGTCATCCCCGCGAAGGCGGGGATCCATGATTTTCTCCGACCTCTTCTTCCCGCCCTTTCTCCAAAACTCCGATCCGAGCCTTGCTGTCCGGTCCGGGCGAGGCTCGTCGACTGTCTGACTGAGCCAGGCATCGTTCGTTTTCCCGTCGCCCTTCGCCGAGCGCGACGCCTTTGGTTCGGAGAAGCGACGGGGAAACGGTACGAGGCCCGCGAAGGAGTTTCGACGTGCCTCGCCCGGACCGGACAGCAAGGCGGCCGCACAAGTGCAAACATCTAGTTGTGTGCAACCAGGCAGGCCGAGCTTTTCGCTTCGAACAGCAAGTCAGGACGAGCGCACTTCCTGATCAATCAACCACGCCTCCCCGCAACAGGACAATCTCCCAATCCAACCGGGTATATTTCCCACTTGACCGCCCGTTTTCCCATCAGATAATCGATTTTTTTGGCCTCTTCCTTGCTTATTTCATCACCCCTGCCTGAAGTTCAGGTTTGGAAGCATAATTCTCTACATTTTTGTCATTAAAAGCCTTGTCGCCCTGGGAAAATATGACATTTCTGTCATATCGGCTAACGCCTCATCCGAGGCGACGGGAATTGAACACTCATCAGGGAGTAGCGCGCTATGTGTCGATTGTTTGCGCTGACCAGCAGCGACCCCGTCTCCCCCATGGATGCCATCCGGGCCTTGGATGTCATGCGCGAGGGGCACGACGGTTCGGGAGTCGGCCTGTATTTGTCGGATCTGGGCGGCCCGTTCGAGTCCATGAAGGACTGCCCCATCCTGTCCGGAATTTTCACCGAAGCCGGTGTCCAGCGGCTGGACGCCTTCATGAGCGGCAAGGGCTTCACCCTCAGGCACGAGCTGACCATCACGCCCAAGGGTCCCATGCCTACCTGGACCCCCAAACGTGACCGCTACATCGTGAGGGCCTACGACATTCCCTCTGCCTGGAAGGATCTGAGCGAGGATGAAAAGGGGCTCGGGTATCTGAAGACCCGACTCGAACTCAAGCACATGGGCCTGGCAGAAGAGGACATCACCGTCTTCTCTTTCTGGCCGGACACGGTCATGATCAAGGAGATCGGCGATCCGCTGCAGGTTGGCGAGTATCTGGGACTGGACCGGCCAGAGATCAAGAGCCGGCTCATCCTGGCCCAGGGGCGCCAGAACACCAACTACGCCATCAATCTGTACGCCTGCCATCCCTTCTTCATCGAGGGCCTGAGCACCATGACCAACGGCGAGAACACGGCCTTCGTGCCCATCCGCGACTATCTCATGGGCCAGGGCGTACCCGGCTACGAAGGCTACAACTCGGATTCCGAGGTCTTCACGCACATCCTGCACTACACCATCCGCAAGCTCGGGCTGCCCTTCGAGGCGTACAAGCACATCATCACGCCTTTGAAAGACCATGAGGTGAAGGACCACCCGGACAAGGAGTTCCTGTCCAAGCTGAAGCAGATCTGCCGCCGCCTCATCATCGACGGCCCCAACTGCGTCATCGGCTGCCTGCCGGACAAGTCCATGTTCATGGTCCAGGACAGCAAGAAGCTGCGCCCCGGCGTGGTCGGCGGTCGTCCGGGCCTGTACGCGTTCTCCTCGGAGATCTGCGGCCTGGACGTGGCCATCCCCGATCGTGACAAGGCCCAGGATTTTCAACCCATGCATCTTGATTCGGCCATTGTCGGCCCGGACCGTCAGGAGATCAAAGTATGTCGGCAAACACAGCCATTAGCCCTTCCCAACTGAGCATCAAGGATCTGCCCTGGCAGATTGAGTGGAACAAGGACCGCTGCACCCTGTGCGGGCAGTGCTGCGCCGTGTGCCCCATGCAATCGCTGGAGCTCGGCACCTTCCGCAAGCGCACAATCAAGGTCCCGACCGGGTTCAAGAACAAGCCCGAGAACGAGCACACCATCTATTACGGCATCAGGCAGCGCACGGCCCCGCATCAGGCCTGCGTGGGCTGCGGCACGTGCAGCATGGTCTGTCCCAACGACGCCATCCTGCCCATGCATTCCGATGAAAAGGACAAGCTGCGCTACCACGTCAACCTCGGCGGCCAGCCCCGCACTCGTGGCGGACGGCGCAACGACAACAACTCGCTGCTCGACCAGATCAAGTTCATCCGCATCTCCATGCTGACCGACCCGGCCCTTGATTCGGGACGCCACGAGTTCGACATGCGCACCCTCATCGGCCGCATCCAGAGCCCCATGGAGGGCCTCGCCACCATCAAGGAGCACGGCTGGGCTCCGCCCGTGCGCGAGATCTATCCGCTCATGATCGGCAGCATGTCGTTCGGCGCACTCTCCCCCAACATGTGGGAAGGCCTGCAGATGGGGGTCGCGTACCTGAACGAGGAGCTGGGCATGCCCGTGCGCATGTGCACCGGCGAGGGCGGATGCCCGCCGCGCCTGCTCAGATCGCGTTTTCTCAAATATGTCATACTGCAGATCGCGTCGGGCTATTTCGGCTGGGATGAGATCATCCACGCCATCCCGCAGATGAAGGAAGACCCCTGCGCCATTGAGATCAAATACGGCCAGGGCGCCAAGCCCGGCGACGGCGGCCTCCTCATGTGGCACAAGGTCAACAAGCTCATCGCGGCCATTCGCGGCGTGCCTCCGGGAGTGAGTCTGCCCAGCCCCCCCACGCATCAGACCCAGTATTCCATCGAGGAATCCGTGGCCAAGATGATCCAGTCCATGTCCATGGCCTGGGGCTTCCGCGTGCCCGTGTATCCCAAGATCTCGGCCACGACCACGACCAACGCGGTGCTGAACAACCTCTGCCGCAACCCCTACGCGGCCGGTCTGGCCGTGGACGGCGAGGACGGCGGTACGGGCGCGGCCTATAACGTGTCCATGAACCACATGGGCAGCCCCATCGCTTCCAACATCCGCGACGCCTACCTGACCCTGTGCAAGATCGGCAAACAGAACGAGGTGCCGCTCATCGCGGGCGGCGGCATCGGCAAGAACGGCAACCTCGCAGCCAATGCGGCCTCACTCATCATGCTCGGGGCCTCGGCCGTGCAGATCGGCAAATACGCCATGCAGGCCGCCGCCGGATGCGTGGGCTCGGAGTCGGACCGCTGCAACGTGTGCAACATCGGCGTCTGCCCCAAGGGCATCACCTCCCAGGACCCGCGCATCTACCGCAGGCTTGATCCGGAAAAGGTGGCCGAAAGGCTGGTCGAACTCTACGTCAGCTTCGACATGGAAATGAAGAAGATCTTCGCCCCCCTGGGCAGGTCCACGTCCCTGCCCATCGGCATGTCCGACGCGCTGGGGATCGCCGACAAGAACGCGGCGGACAGACTGGCCATCAAATACGTGGTCTGAGGAAGAGATATGCAAAGCACCATACATATTGACGGAAAGGAAAACGGCGTGCGCCTGGAGTCGCGCATCCTGGAGGAACGCATCCAGGACGCGGTCAAGGCCGGAGCCAGGGAACTGACGGTCGACGCCTGCGGTCAGCACGGTATCGGCGGGCGGCTGTGGGTCTCCAAGGCTGAAGCGGTCACGGTCAAAGTCATCGGCGCGCCTGGACAGCGTCTGGGTTCCCTGGGCTTCCCCGGCACGACCATCGAAGTCATGGGTCCGGGTTCCGACGACATTGGCTGGCTGAACGCCGGAGCGGAGATCATTGTCCACGGCAACGCAGGCAATGGCATCTGCAACGCCATGGCTCAGGGCAAGGTTTATGTCGGCGGCAATGTCGGTTCGCGCTGCATGACCATGACCAAGCAGAACCCGCGCTTCACGGCCCCGGAGCTTTGGGTTTTGGGCGACACGGGCGACTATTTCGCCGAGTTCATGGCCGGCGGAACGGCTGTGGTCTGCGGCGTGGACGCCCACGACCAGGCCAATGTCATGGGCTACCGCCCCTGCGTGGGCATGGTCGGCGGGCGCATCTTCTATCGCGGCCAGGAACAGACCATCAGCAATGCCGACGCCAAGCACATGCCTATCAATGACGAAGATTGGACCTGGCTCCGCGAAAACTTAAAGCAATACCTTCAGAAAATTGGCAAGTCCGATCTTTTCGACATCCTGGCCACCCGCGACCAGTGGCATCTGGTCACGGCCAAGTCGCCTTATGAGAAGGTCACCAGAAAGCGCAAGAACATGTCCGACTTCCGTTCCCAGATCTGGGACATGGAGCTTGGCCGTGGCGGACTGGTCGGCGACCTGACCTCCGTGGACCGTTCACCCATCGGCCTCATCACCAGCGGGGAACTGCGCCGCTTTGTCCCGGTCTGGGAAAACTGCAAATACATGCCGCCCTGTCAGGCCAGCTGCCCGTCGGGCATTCCGGTGCAAAAACGCTGGCAACTGGTGCGTGAAGGCCGCCTGGCCGAGGCCGTGGACCTGTCCCTGGAGTACACGCCCTTCCCGGCCACGGTCTGCGGGTATCTGTGCCCCAACCTGTGCATGGAAGGATGCACGCGCGGTCTGGAGAGCCTCAAACCAGTGGACGCCAAGATGCTTGGCAAGGAAGGCATCAACGCCCACCCGCCCATGCTTCCCCTGTCCTCGGACAAAAAAGTCGCGGTCATCGGCGGCGGGCCGGCCGGCATCTCCGTGGCCTGGCAGCTGCGCCTGAAAGGTCACAAGGCCTCGGTCTTCGACATGGATGAAAAGCTCGGTGGCAAGCTGCAGGCCTCCATCCCGGCCAACCGCATCCCGCCCGAAGTGCTGGCGGCGGAGCTGGACCGGGCGCGGGAGGTCATCCCCCATGTGCGCCTGGAAAAGAAGCTGACCCGCGACGACTTCGAGGCCATCAAGAGCGATTACGATTTCATCGTCCTGGCCACCGGAGCCCAGCGTCCGCGCACCCTGCCCGTGCCCGGCAACGAACGCCTGATCACGGCCACGGACTTCCTCAAGGCCGCAAAGCATGGCGACGCCAAGGTCGGAGAGCGCGTGGTCATCATTGGCGCGGGCAACGTGGGCTGCGACGTGGCCACTGAAGCGGCCCGCCTGGGCGCGAAAAGCATGACGCTCATCGACGTGCAGAAGCCCATGAGCTTCGGCAAGGAACGTGAGGAGGCGGAAAAGGCCGGAGCCAAATTCCTGTGGCCCTGCTTCACCAAGGAGATCACGGCCGAAGGCGTGCTCCTGACTGACGGTCGCGTCATTCCCGGCGACACGGTCATCATCTCCATCGGCGACACGCCGGACCTGGAGGCCTTCCCCGAGAACATCGCCCGCGAGCGCGGCTTCATCACCGTCAACGACGTCAACCAGACCACGGACCCACGCGTCTTCGCCATCGGCGATCTGGTCAAGCTGGGCTTACTCACCCAGGCCATCGGCGACGGACGCCGCGCGGCCCAGGCCATTGACGAGATCATCAGCGGCCGCCGCCCCCTCTCGGTCACGGCGGACATGCACGAGGAGCTCAAGACCCGGCTGGAATACATGGACCCGGGCAACCACATGTCCGAGACCATCGACTACTCGCGCATGAACCTGGCCTACTTCGACCCGCGCCTGGGGCATTTCGACAGCCTGGACCAATGCGCCGAGGAATGCTCGTCCTGCGGCGTGTGCCGCGACTGCGGCATCTGCGAGGCCATCTGTCCGCGCGGAGCCATCAGCAGAGCGGCTCTGCCGGACAACGAGTTCGCCATGGTCTGCGATTCCGAAAAATGCATCGGCTGCGGCTTCTGCGCCGGAGCCTGCCCCTGCGGCATCTGGACGCTGATTCCGAATACGCCGCTGGAATAATGCTTGAAAAAAAGACAAAATAAAGGGGGAAGGCGACTTCCCCCTTTTAGTTGCTAACTTTTTTCAACACCGATTCTGCGAGCGGCTTTGCCTTATATTTCTGCGCCTCATTCAGCAAAGCTGGACGATCTGATTCAAAATCATGCAGACTTCGGCGAACACGCTTTCCTGAAGCCGCTTCATGGGATGCGGCTTGGCGCTTCGCGCACGCCAATCAAAAGATTTGGGCTGATGGCAAAGGACATATCCTTGAACGTTTTCGCGTCCTTTTTTGACCGCGCCGACGGGCACGGCAAAGGGATTGTCACAGTTGTATTCAGCGGTGGTCATGGGCAGGCCGATGACCAGGGAGGTGCGGTCGTTGAAAGGTCGCGCCGAGAGGACCAGGAATGGATGGATGTCGCGCATTTCCCGCCCGGCCTGGGGTGAACAGTCGATCCAGACAATATCTCCCCGATCCGGAACCCAGACAGTCAGGGGCTTCACTCCTGCCATTGCTCGGCTCCACGATTCTCGACGGTCTGCATGGCTTCGCCGCCATGCCGGGCAGGATCGAAACGCGCAAGACGTTGCTCCAGGGTCAAATGGCTCTCACTGAGCGGCGTAATGGTGATCTTTCCATCCTCCACGCTGATCCTGACCCGCTGATCGACATGCAATTTCGCCTCGCGGGCTACAGCTGCAGGCAGACGCACGCCCAGGTTGTTACCCCATTTCTTTATGTCCAACACGGCTTCGGTCATGACTGGATCCTCCGTATGTTTAAACACAGTCTAGACATTGAGCACTGACTGGTCAAGGAGTGAATTCAGGCCACGCACCCTGGCTGGTCCGCCAGCTCATAGCTTGTGCTGCGGCCGCTGGCCGCTGATTTGACCAGCACGCCTTTGGCGAGCAGGTCGGAGATGTCGCGCAAGGCGGTGTCCTGGGAGCATTTGGCGATGGCGGCCCATTTGCTGCTGGTCAGCTTTCCGTCGAAACCATCAAGCAGCTTGTTGAGCAGCTTGATCTGCCGCTCGTTCATGGACACCCCGGCCCACCGATTCCAAAAACCGGCCTTGGCCAGCACTGCCGACAGCATGCTTTCGGCCCCTTGAACGGCACGCAGCAAACATCCCAAAAACCACTCAAGCCAGTCCGTGACATCAAGCGTTCCCTTCTGGGTTCGTTCCAGCCAGTCGTAGTAATCCTTGCGCTCGCGCTGCAATTGCGCAGATACGCTGTAATAGCGCTGCATACAGTGATCAGCCCATGCCAGCGCCATGTCACCCACGGCGCGGGCGATGCGGCCATTGCCGTCATCAAAAGGATGAATGGTCACGAACCAGAGATGGGCTATTCCCGCCGTGATGACGGGATCGTCATCACGCGGGGCGTTGAACCAGCACAGAAATTCAAACATCTCGGCATCCAGCATGGCCGCCGGAAGCGCTTCGTAGTGGACCCGGCGGCGCTGAACAGGGCCGGACACGACCTGCATCGGCCCCAGGCTGTCATCACGCCAGGCCCCAACCCGAATTCTGACCAGACCGCTGTAGCCCGTCGGGAACAAGGCCGCATGCCAGCCGAACAGCCGCTCGGCGGTCAGGATATCGGCGTGGCGCTGGGTCGCATCCAGCACCATGTCCACCACCCCATCGACATGGCGATCCGCCGGTGCCAACGCCCCGACATCGAGGCCAAGGCGTTTGGCAATGGAGGACCGGACCGACTCAAGGTTGAGTTTCTCGCCTTCGATCTCACTGGTCTTGAGCACGTCCATCGACAAAACCTGAAGCGTAGCCTCATCGCGCAGCTCCATCCCGACATCATGCATCCGCCCCAGCAAGTGCCCCTGGGCCAAGTGCACCTGTGAAAGCAACGGCAACAGCCGCTTCAGGTCGTAAACCCAACGCGGCCAGTCGTCCTGTTGCCAGATGTATTTTTTTTCTCCGCTTCTCATGCGGTGATTGTGTGTGGTATTCACCGCAGTGTCAAGGGAAGGGATGCCGTGGTGGGAAAGTGCCCTGAATCAATTTCAGCTGTGAACACGAACGGTTACGATAACGGCAAGTTACACGAGCATTTGCTTTTTGAAATACGGATGTGCTTCAGCAACGCAAACCCCTTGCGTACTGCCAAAGCAGTACTTGCCGAACAGCCCGGCCACTGACGGCCCCCATCCAGCACCACCCCGCTCCGCAACGCGGCCCACTTCTCCTCTTCCACGCGCAGCAGCCTCACCCTTTGCCCATCCCGTAGCGCCGCATCTGGCTCCACACGCTGGTCCGGGAAATACCGAGGATTCGGGCCGCTTCGGACTGGTTTCCGTTTGCCTCGCGCAGGGCCGTCGTAAGGCGCTCCTTTTTGATTTCGTCCAAGCTTCTGGCCGCGACATCGGCAGGGGTGCACACGACCGCTCCGCTCATGAGTTCGGCCGGCAGGTCGCGGGGTTCGATCATGTCCGTCTTGCAGGCCACGAAGGCGTACTCGAAGGCGCTGCGCAGCTCGCGCACGTTGCCGGGCCAAGAGTGGCGCACGAGCAGCTGAATGGCCTCGGGCGAGATGCCGTGCACTTTCTTGCCGGTTTTGAGCTGCGTGCGCAGAAAGAAGGTGGAGGCCAAAAGCGGGATGTCCTCGCGGCGCTCGCGCAGCGCTGGGATGCGGATGGGGATGACGTTGATGCGGTAGTGGAGGTCCTGGCGAAAGAGGTTTCTGGCGACCAGATCCGTGAGGTCGCGGTTGGTGGCGGTGATGATCCTGGCCTGGACCGGGATGGGCCGGTGGTCGCCCGCGCGCTCGATGACCTTTTCCTCCAGCACGCGCAGAAGCTTGACCTGGGTGCTGGCAGGCAACTCCCCGATTTCGTCCAGAAAGATGTCCCCGTCGCCCGCGCTCTCGAAGCGGCCCATGCGATCCTTGTGCGCTCCGGCGTAGGCGCCTTTGACATGCCCGAAGAGTTCGCTCTCCAGCAGCGATTCGTTGAGCGCCGCGCAGTTGACCTTGATGAAGGGCTTGTCCCTGCGCGGCCCGGCATCGTGGATGGCCTTGGCCACCAGTTCCTTGCCCGTCCCGCTTTCGTCGTAGATGATTTCATGTTAGTAGTTCTATAATGAAGAGCGATCTCGGAAATGCGACGTTCTGGCACGCCGCTGGCTAAGGAGAAAAAGTCGGCATTGGCCGGCATGCGAGGATGATTGTTCAGTCCCCGCTGCCCCGTGTCCGGCGCCGAACTCAAAATCCAGGCCGGAGACCCGGCCGCGCGTATCCTGGCCGAGACACATTCCGGAAACTACGATCTGGTGGTCATGGGCGCTCACGGACGCGGGGCATTCATGGACATGCTGCTCGGATCCGTGGCAAACAAGGTCGTCAGGGTCAGCACGGTGCCGGTGTTGACGGTGAGATTGCCCAAGGAGAGTTCGGAAGAATGAATTTGTCACGTTATTGTCGGAAAAGCATAGATTCCCGCCTTCGCGGGAATGACGTCGAGGCGGAGCGGCTGGCATCCAGAGATGGCAAGACCTCCTGGTTGTCTAAGTCCTGATTTTTCAGCCAAACGACGTATTTTTACAGTGAGTACGGACGACGCCTTTGCACGAAGTCATCCCCGAGTACGTCTGCCCAGCATGGGTAGGCAGGGATCAATGACTTTGAATCTCACACAGTGAATACATTGGAGAAATATATGAAATTCAATCGCAGATACTTCCTGGCTGCGGGACTGACGGCTGCGGCGGGGGCCATCGCCAAACCGGCCGCTGCACAGCCTGGCGGAACCGGCACCTTGCGTGACAACATCGTCCTGGCCACGCTTCTGGACATCTCCAAATGCATCGCCTGCGGCGCGTGCGTGGAGGCCTGCCGCGAGGCCAACGGGCACAAGTACCCGCAGCCCCAAAAGCCTTTCCCCGAGATGTACCCGGCCAAGGTCAAGGCCGCCGACTGGTCGGACAAGCAGGATGTGGACGACCGCCTGACCCCCTACAACTGGCTCTACATCCAGACCGCCACTGGCGAATACAACGGCGAGCCCTTCGAGCTCAACATCCCCCGGCGCTGCCTGCACTGCCAGAACCCGCCTTGCGCCAACCTCTGCCCGTGGGGCGCGGCTTCCAAGGACAGCCAGGGCATTGTCAGCATCAATGACGAAATTTGTCTGGGCGGGTCCAAATGCAAGGATGTCTGCCCCTGGCATATCCCCGAGCGTCAGACTGGGGTGGGGCTGTATCTGAAGCTCGCGCCGAGCTTTGCCGGCAACGGGGTCATGTACAAATGCGACCGCTGCCGGGACCGCATTCGGGACGGCAAAACCCCGGCCTGCATCGAGATCTGCCCTGAAGGCGTGCAGACCATCGGCCCGCGCGACGAAATCCTGGCCCAGGCTCGGGAACTGGCGGAGCGCACCGGCGGGTTCATCTACGGCGACACGGAAAACGGTGGCACCAACACCTTCTACGTTTCTCCCGTACCCTTTGACATGCTGAATCAGGCCATCGAACAGGGGCCGGGCAAGCCGCATCTGGCCTCGGTCGGCAATCCGTTTGCCAAGGAAGAACTGCTGGCCCGCGCCGTCTATGCGGCCCCTTTGATTGGAGTCGTGGCCGGAGTGCTGCAACTAGTGCGCGGCGCGACCTCGGAGGACGACCATGAATAGCCTGACCCTTGTTTTTCGCCTGACGGTTTTCGCCCTGGCCTTTACGGGCTTCGCCCAGATGCCCATCTTCACCCGCTACTATCTGGCCGATGTGCCGGGGTTCGCCTGGACCGCCGACTACTATTTCAACCATGTCGCGCATTACGTCCTGGCCATCGTGCTGCTGGCCATTCTCGGCTGGCGGCTGCCCCGCGTCCTGCGCCGCCCGGCCTGGACGGCCATGGACGTGATCGTTGGCCTGTGCTGGGCCGTTATCGTTCTGACCGGCATCGTCCGGGTCATGAAAAACCAGCCGGACAGCTACTTCTCCCCGGCCCTGGTCATGTGGGTCGACTGGCTGCACCTCGGGTTTGTCATGCTGCTTGGGGTAGCGAGTCTGATCCGCTCCAGAGTGCGAACCAGTACTGTGAAAAACCGATGAACAGTTAAACGATCACCTGATGTTTTGGGCCGTTCCCCTCAAAGTGGCCGCGCACCCGTGACGGAGTGCGAGCGAAGAGGACCCGTGTTTCAAATTGCACCCCTGGATTCACCGACGTGCGCGTCATGGAAGGCGGGCTCATGGCCTGGCCATACACAGGCGAGCAATAATTTCCTCTCCTCCTTAAAGAAGGCGAAAGCCCCCGGACAGATTGGCTGTCCGAGGGCTTTCGCCTTTGTGGATCGGGGACGAATGCCGGAAACGGGCTGTTAAGAGACCAGCTTGTCGGCACCGTCATGAAAATATTTCCAGGCGACGTCGATCAGCTCCGCGCTCAGGTCCCGGCCGGACCTGTGGGAGTATCGTTCATGCAGGGACGCGGCCATGGCGGCGAAGGTGTCGACGATCTTGGGATCGAAATGCCTCCCGCGCCCGCGCTTGAGGATGTCGAGGGCTTCCGCGCAGTTCAACGCATTCTTGTAGGGCCTGCGCGAGGTCAGGGCGTCGAAGACGTCGGCCACGGTGAAGATTCGCGCCGTGAGGGGGATGTCCTTTCCGCTTAGGCCGTTTGGATAACCCTTGCCGTCGAATTTTTCGTGATGGCTCCCGACGACGTCCTTTGCGTCGTTCAGCCAGGTCGAGCGTGCGACCACGTCCAGGCCGTGCCGGACGTGGGTCTTCATAATCTCGTATTCGCCCTCTGTGAGCTTGCCGGGCTTGAGCAGGATGCTGTCCCTGATGGCGATCTTGCCGACATCGTGCAGAAACGCGCCTTTGGCCAGGGCGCGCATTCCGGCCGCGTCCAGGTCGATGGCCTCAGCTATGCGCAAGGCGTAGAGGGTCACCCTGTAGTTGTGTTCATCGGTGACGCTATCCCTCTTGGCGACGGCGCAGCCGAGCAAGGCCAGCGTTTCGAAGTTTGCCGCCTGCAGGTTGCGGGAGAAGGCAACCAGGCGGTTGGTCAGGCGCAGGATGACCGGATAGAGAAGGGCCGCCGTGGCCAGAGCGACGAACGCGACGGCTCCGACGGTGTAGAATGTTTTCCGCTCCATTGCGGCCAGCACTGGCGGGGATGGTACAAAGACGATTTCGGCGTGTCCGGTTTCATTCCGCCCGAGTTCGTCTATGGGCAGTATGGCGTGGACGCTGAGGACCTCCGCGATAAAAACTGTTTCCGACCAGGCCCCGATCTCAGGCTCAGGGCTCTGCCCAGCATGGACGTACGCGTTCACTGCCTCGTGCAGCACGAAGGTTCGGTCTAGGTACTCTTCTGCGTCAGAGATACCCGGCTTGGAAAATCTGGCATAGACGACCTTGCCGCGCCTGCTTTTCCTGGCGCCGGAGGCAATTTTTTCCGCGACCGCCTGACGGAAGGCATCCAGGAGCTTCAGCCCGTCATGGGAGATGATCTCGCGGGTGCGCTCCACCAGTTCCGCGAGATCATCCTGTGCCTCGGCCACCACCGCCTCCTCCAGCATGCGCTCTTCCGCCACATAGGCCAGAGTGGCCAGGGTCAGAGCGATGACGGTGGCCATGAGCGCAAGCCGGGCCACGAGGACGTGGCGCACGTACGTCAAGAGCGGAACGTTTCGCGGCGAATGCATGCGTCTCTCCTGATGAGCGGTTCATGTTCATGAAAGCGATTGGCCGCTTGGAGCTCAGGAATGTATCCGCTCTCCACCCCGTTGTCATGCTGCATCGCACCGATCAATAAACAAGTCAGATACAGCGTTGACCTTTCTTTGGCACAGCTTCGTAAAATTAAAGATTCACGATGCGACCTCAGTATTCACTTGAGATCGCAAATTACGACATCAAATTCATCCACCCGCCCGCCTACTCGCCAATATCCGCGTACACCGCCGCCCGTGCCCTGGCCGCCGCATCGAGAACGCCTACCTTTTCATCCACAAAATCATAAACCTTTGGTTGAGCTTTCCCCTGTACAGGGCGTAAGACCCGACCCAGATACTGGATCAGGCGGCCGCTGAATTTGATGGGGGTGGCCAGAAACAGGGAGGTCAGGTTGCTGGCGTCAAAGCCCTCACCGATGAGCTGCCCCGTGGCGAAGACCGCCTCGACCCGGCCTGACTGGATCTGATCCACCAGCCGTTTGCGCTCGGGCAATGGCGTATCGCCGGTCAAAATCGCCCCACAGATGCCGTGGCGTTCTTCAAGGAGCCCCTGCAGCACCCGGCAATGCTCTTTGCGATCGGACAGGATCAGGCTCACGCCCCGCCCGCCCGCCACTTCCCGCGCCACTTCGTCGACGATCAGGCTGTTGCGTTCCATGTCCTCCGTCAGATCGGCGATAATGAGGCCGTATTCCTCTGAGGGATCTCGCTCGCACTTGAAAGCGGTCGGGCGGATGCAGATTTGCGGGCGCATGATGGCCCCGCTGTCCATCAGATCATCACTGTCGATGCGGGCGTGCATCTCGCCCAGATGCCAGAAAATGAGCTGAGTCAGACCGTCGCGCCGGTACGGGGTGGCCGAGAGGCCTAGGGAATAGGCGCAGTCGAAGGCGGTCACGGCGGCGGTGAAGGTGCGGCTGGGGGCGCGGTGGCATTCGTCGACGATGATGTGGCCGACGCGTTTTTTGAGCTCCTTGGCCCGGCTGTACACGGACTGCACCGTGGCCACCGTCACGGCCTCGCCCACCGTGCTTTTGCCGCTGCCGATCATGCCCACCTTGCGGGCCGGGATGTCCAGAAATTGCTCGATGCGCTCCACCCACTGCATGGCCAGGTCGCGAGTGTGTACCACGATCAGCGTAGGCTGACGACGGCTGGCGATAAGCGACAGGCCGCATATGGTCTTGCCCGCGCCGGTGGGGGCGCAGAGCGTGCCGAAGCGGCGGCGGAGCATGGCCTCGCAGGCGGACTGCTGGTAGGGACGCAGCTCCCCCTGAAAGGTGAAATCAATTTCCGGCAGACTGCGCCGCTCGTCCTCGTACTCCACGGCCTCGCCGTGCTCGGCGCAGATCCGGGCCAGCCGTCCGCCATAGCCGCGCGGCAGGATGAGCCCACCGTTCGTGCGCGTGGAATAGAACTTCAGGTGCCGGGAGACTTTGTAATTGGTGCGGCCCATCTTCAGATTTTCGAGCCACTTGGGATTCTCCAGGGTCAGCTCGGTCATGATCTGAGTCTGGATGGGCTCCGGGATATCCGTGAGGAAAAGTTTGTGGGCGATCCGGCAGCGCATCAGGACACGTTTCCAAGGCAGCGGGCAAGCACATGGGGCAGACGGGCAACCTTGCGCGCGATGTAATCGAAGCAGACCATGCCCGTCTTGACCTGGGCGATGTCCGCCCCGTCTGCGGGACGGATCAGCCGGTAGACGAGGTCAAAGCTCGACCGTCGCACCTCGACCGCGCCCAGCGCCACTTCCAGCTCATCGCCCAGAAACGCCTCGCCCCGGAAAACCAGGGCCGCATCGGCCATAATGAGCCCTACTCCACCCACGTCTTTTTCGGACAGGCCGCAGGACGCCAGCCAGCGCACCCGCGCCTCGTGCGCAAGGCCCAGCACCCGGTCATTGCCTAGATGCCCGCCATAATTCACGTCGGTCACGCGCACATCAAGCCGCGTCCGGAAAAGCCACGTCCTTGGCAATTCAATCTGCACACGCGCCATCAGATATCCCTCCGGAAACCGTCAAACTTCATCCTGGTTTTTCGCTCGCCCACTTCAGGACTCCAGTTCCAGAAGCTTCTCCCCCCGGCCGACGACAGCCAGGACATCCCCTTTTTGCAAGGGCTGGTCGGCCTTGGGCACGAACACGAACTGTTTCTCCTCAAGTCCTTTCACAGCCACCACCTGGATGTTGAAGGTGTTGGTCAGGTCCAGCTCGCGTAAGGTCTTCCCCTTCCATCTCTCTACGGTGAGCTCCTTGAGAATGATGTTGGTGCCCAGGGGCAGGTAGTCGATGAGGCCGGGCACGGCCAGCTTGGCCGCCAGCTGTTCGGCCGCGTATCGTTCCGGAAAGATAACCGCATCCGCGCCAACCTTTTTCAGCACCTTCTCGTGATCCCTGCTCATGGCCTTGACCGTCACGCTCTTGCAGCCCAGTTCCTTCAGAAAGAGCGTTATAAGGATACTCGCCTCCATGTTGTGCCCGGTGCTGACGATGACCTCTTGCAGTTCGCCAAATCCGAGCTGTTCCAAGGCGGTCTTATCCACCGCTTCGGCCTGATACACCTGGGTCAGCAACTCCACAGCGGCCTTGACCTTGTCCGGATCGCTGTCGACTCCGACCACCTTCTGGCCGTGAGCCATCAAGGAACTGGCCAGACTGAGGCCGAACTTGCCCAAACCCACGACACCGAATTCCTTGTGAGCCATAAAAACCTCCTACCCGATGAGCATGCTTTTTTCGGCACGCTTGAAACGTTCACGTGTCTGCCAGGCTTGCAGCATGGTCAAAAAGACGATGGGTCCCAGACGCCCCACGAACATGAGCATCATGATGATGAATTTTCCCGGAGTCGAAAGTCGCGGGGTAAGCCCCGTACTCAGCCCAACGGTCCCGAAGGCCGACGAAGCTTCGAAAAAGAGTTCCATGAATTTGCCACGCACCTGCTGGTGCGGCTGGTTCGCACCTTCGGTCACGGTCAGGATGAAGACGGAACACATGATGAGCACAAAGGCGAAAATGACGAGCGTCATGGCTTTGTTCACGGTAGGCGCGTCCACTCCATAGCCTTCGACCACGACCTGATCGCGCCCTTTGATCTGGGAGACGGCGAACCCCAGCAACACACGCAGGGTCGTGGTTTTGATGCCGCCCGCGCACGATCCCGGCGACCCGCCGATGACCATGAGCAGGATCATGATAAAGAGCGAGGTGTCGGTCATAATGCCGATATCCATGGTGTTGAACCCTGCCGTGCGGGCCGTGACGGACTGAAAGAGGCTCTGGAGCAGCGCCGTGGCCAGCCCATCCTGCCGCTGCTCAATGAGGAAAAAAACCACCCACCCGATAAGAATCAGCCACAGGCTGGTGCGAACGACCAGCGAACCCTGCCAGCTCAATGCGCCCCGCAAGGGGCGTCCACGGAGCGCGGCGCCAAAAAAGCCGGGAAGCTCCACCAATACGTAAAAACCGATCCCGCCCAAAAAAATGAGAGTCATGAAGAGGAGGTTTATGGGCAGGTTGCCTGAGAACCGCATCAGGCTGTCCGGATAGAGGCTGAAACCCGCGTTGCAGAAGGCGGAAACCGAATGAAAAAAAGAGCTGAACCAGTCCAGCTCTCCCAGGCTGAAGGCGTACATGGCCACGGCACCCAGGGCCTCGATGCCGAAACAGACCAGGAAAAGCTGTACCAGAAAGCGGCCCAGCTTGAAGGACGGGTCCCCCTGCAGGGACTGGCCCACGGCGATGCGGTCAGTCAGCGAGACTCGACGGCGCCACATGTAGAAAACCAGGCTCGTGTAGGTCATGACTCCCAGACCGCCGACCTGGATGAGTACGGCGATGACGGTCTGGCCGAACTTCGAGAACACGGTGCCCGTGTCCACCACGATCAGTCCGGTCACGCAGGTGGCGGACACGGAGGTGAACATGGCGTCGACCCAGGTCAGATGTGACCCGTTGAGCGAAATGGGCAGGTGCAGCAGCGCTCCCCCCAGGAGTATGGTCGCCGCGAAGAAATAAACGGGAAGAACCGCCGGAGAGAGAAATTTATGGGCGTGTTTCATGGCATTATTCCAGGGCGGCGGCCAGCAGGGTGCGGGTGTATTCCTGGACCGGACTCGCAAAGATCGCATCCGTCGCCCCCTGTTCCACGATGCGTCCTTCCTTCATAATGACGATGCGATGGCACAGGGCCCGCACCAGGGCCAGATCGTGGGTTATGAACATGTAGGTCAGGCCGAAGCGGGCCTGCAGACTGCGCAGGAGTTCCACGATCTGGAACTGCACCGTACGGTCCAGAGCCGAAGTGGGCTCGTCCAGAACCACGAATTTGGGGCGCAGGATGAGCGCCCGGGCAATGGAGATGCGCTGGCGCTGGCCGCCGGAAAATTCGTGGGGGTAACGGTGCATGGCGGTGGGATCGAGATCCACGGCTTCCAATATCTCGGCGATGCGCTCCTCCCGTTCCGTGCCCGTGGCCAGGCGATGCGCGTCCAGGCCCTCGGCCACGATCTGGCCGACGGTCATGCGCGGGCTGAGGCTGCCATATGGGTCCTGGAAGACAATCTGAAAATTGCGGCGCAAGCTCCGAAGCCGCCCTTCACGCATGGCGGAAAGGCGCTGTCCGTCAAAATCGATCACGCCCCGGCAGGACTGCAGGCGCAAAAGGGCCAGCCCCAGGGTGGTCTTGCCGGACCCGCTCTCCCCCACCACGCCCAGGGATTCTCCCTGGCGAATGAAAAGCTCGGCGTCGGTCACGGCCTTGATGAAACTTTTGGGACGGCCAAGCAAAGTCTTGCCCTGCGGAAACCAGACCTGCACTCCGCTGGCCTCAATCAAGGTCGGCGCGTCTTCGGGCAGGGGATCTGGCCTGCCCGACGGGGTGCTGGCCAGCAGGGTTTTCGTGTACGGGTGGGCAGCATTCTTGAAGATGTCGTCACGCGGCCCGCTTTCGACTATTTTACCCTCGCGCATGACATGCACTTCGTCGGCCATGTGCCGGACCACGCCCAGATCGTGGGAAATGAGCAGGATGGCCATACCCAGTCGCCGCTGCAAATCCTTCAGCAGATCCAGGACCTGGGCCTGGATGGTCACGTCCAGGGCCGTGGTCGGCTCGTCGGCGATCAGCAGCACCGGATTGTTGGCCAGGGCCATGGCGATGATGACCCGCTGCCGCTGCCCGCCGGAGAGCTGATGGGGAAAGCTGTCCAGACGCGAGGCCGGATCCGGGATGCCGACCAGCTCCAGAAGCTCCAGGGTACGGGCTCTGGCGTCAACGTCGGGCTGATGCAGGAGCACGCTTTCGGCGATCTGGCGTCCGATAGCGTGCAGGGGATTGAGCGAGGTCATGGGCTCCTGGAAGATCATTCCGATGCGTCCACCGCGCACCTCGCGCAGCGACCTCTCGTCCAGTCCCGCCAGGTCGCGCCCCTCGAACAGAATCTCCCCCTTGCTGCGCGCGACCTCAGGCGGAAGCAGTCGCAAAATGGACAGGGCTGTCACGGACTTACCAGAGCCGCTCTCCCCCACCAGGGCGCAGGTCCGGCCCGGATACACGGACAGGGAAACGCCCTGCACGGCGGTGACGGTGCGGTCCTCCACGGAGAAATCAACGCTCAGGTCGCGAATGGTCAGCAGGGCTTCGCCCTGTGCGTTGGTCCCCGGAGCGGACGCGGCCTGCGTCTGGCTAGCTTCTGTGGCGGGGATCAAAGGCATCGCGCACTCCTTCTCCGATAAAGACCAGCAGACTCAAAATCGTGCCCAGAACCACAAAGGCCGACAGGCCGAGCCACGGGGCCTGCAGGTTGTTCTTTCCCTGAGCCAGCAGCTCGCCCAGTGACGGCGAGCCCGGCGGCAGGCCAAAGCCCAGGAAGTCCAGCGAGGTCAGGGTGGTGATGGACCCGCTGACGATGAAGGGCATGAAAGTCACGGTAGCGATCATGGCGTTGGGCAGGATGTGGCGGAACATGATGACCCGGTCCGGCAGGCCCAGGGCTTTGGCCGCGCGTACGTATTCGAGGTTGCGGCCGCGCAGGAACTCGGCCCGCACCACATCGACCAGGCTCATCCAGGAAAAAAGCATGGTCACGGCCAGTAGCCACCAGAAACCCGGCGCCACCATGGAGGCCATGATGATGAGAATGAAAAGCGCAGGCATGCCGGACCAGATCTCCAGGAAGCGCTGCCCCGCCAGATCGACAATTCCGCCGTAATAGCCCTGCATCGCGCCTACGCAGACCCCGACCACGGACCCGCCAAGCGTCAGCATCAGCCCGAAGAGCACGGACAGGCGCACCCCGTAGATGATCCGCGCCAGCACGTCGCGGCCCTGGTCGTCGGTGCCGAGCAGATTCTCACGCGAGGGCGGTGCCGGGGCGGGTACGGGCAGGTTGTAATTGATGGTCTTGTAACTGTAGCGCACGGGGGGCCAGAGCATCCAGCCCTTGGCGCTGATGAGATCATCCACGAAAGGGTCGCGGTACACGGTCTCGGTCTCGAAATCTCCGCCGAAGGTCGTTTCGGGATAGGTTTTAAAAACCGGGGCATAGAAACCCCCGTCATAATAGACCACAAGCGGCCGGTCGTTGGCGATGAACTCCGCGCCCAGACTTGAGATGAACAGGAACAAAAAAATCCACAGGGACCAGAACGCCCGGCCATTGGAGCGAAAAGCGCGCAATCTGCGGCGGATAATGGGATTCATCGCTGCTCCCGCGAGCTGAAATCAATGCGCGGGTCCACCAGCATATAGGTCAGGTCGGATAAAAGCTTGGTGAACAGGCCGATGAGGGTGAAAATATAAAGGGACCCGAACATGACCGGATAGTCCCGGTTGATGGTCGCCTCGAAACCGAGGAGCCCCAGGCCATCCAGGGAGAAGATGACCTCGATGAGTAGCGAGCCAGTGAAGAACATGGAGATGAACGCCGCCGGAAATCCGGCGATGATGAGCAGCATGGCGTTGCGGAAGATGTGGCGGTACAGGATGCGCGCCTCGGTCTGACCCTTGGCGCGGGCCGTGGTCACATACTGCTTGCCGACCTCGTCCAGAAAAGAGTTCTTGGTCAGCATGGTCAGGGTCGCGAAGCCGCCGATGACCATGGCCGTGACGGGCAGGGCCAGATGCCAGAAATAGTCCAGAATTTTATGGAAGAGGGAAAAATCCTCCCACCCCGGCGAGGTCAGGCCACGCAACGGGAACCAGTTGAAATAGCTCCCGCCCGCGAAGAGGACCACGAGCAGGATGGCGAAAAGAAAAACCGGGATGGCGTTGCCCACGATCATGACCGTGCTGGTCCAGATGTCGAAGCGCGAGCCGTGGCGCACGGCCTTCATGATGCCGAGCGGGATGGACAGGGTGTAGATAATGAGCGTGCTCCATAGCCCCAAAGACAGTGAAACGGGGATTTTTTCGCCAATAAGCTCAAGCACGCCTTTGCTGCGAAAAAAGCTCTCGCCCAGGTCGAAGGTGGCGTAATTCCCGAGCATCTTTAGGTAACGTTCCCAAAGAGGCTTGTCGAAGCCGTACATGCTCTCGATGCGTTTCACCACCGCCGGATCCAGGCCCTGAGCTCCGCGGTAGGCGGATGTGGAGGATGCCTGGGCCGAGACATTCGCTCCGGCGGTCTCCCCTCCCCCTCCGCCGCCGACCCGCGCCGTGGCGGCCACGTCCAGGCCCTGCAACTGGGCGATCATCTGCTCCACCGGCCCGCCGGGGGCCGCCTGGATGATGAAGAAGTTGAGCGTCAGAATGCCCAGCAGGGTCGGAATGATGAGGGCCAGACGACGGAGAATATAGGTGAGCATTGGTTCCAGATTTTATGGTTTAATTTATGTTATGCGTTGACATTAAGTCATGGATTCCCGCCTTCGCGGGAATGACATTGAGGTAACGCACAGATTGGGCGTCATCCCCGCGAAGGCGGGGATCCATGACTTTGTCTCATCACGCCCATGATGACGCCAATGTCGACCGGTTCGATATTCCTGCCCTACTTGCGCCCCAGCCGTCCCCGTCTGTCCATCAGTTCCCGTTCCTTGTCCGGGTCGATCCACCAGGACTGAAAATCAAGCCCGTAATCCGCCAGCTTCTCCGGCCGCCCGAATTTGTCCCAATAAGCCACGCGCCAGGACGTGGAGTGCCAGTGCGGGATGACGTACCAGCCCCACAGCAAGGCCCGGTCCAGGGCCTTGCAGCGCAGGATGAGCGCGTCGCGGTCAGGGGCGGCGATGACCAGATCGACCAGCTTGTCGATGGCCGGGCTCTTGATGCCGCAGTAATTGCGCGAACCGGGCATGTCCGCCGAAGCCGAGTGCCAGAAGGAGCGCTGCTCGTTGCCCGGAGACAGGGACTGGGGAAAGCTTGAGACGATCATGTCGAAATCGAACCCGCGCAGCCGCTCCAGATACTGGGATGTGTCCACCATGCGAACGCTCATGGTGATGCCAAGCCGCGTCAGATTACGCTGGAAAGGCAGCACCACGCGCTCGAAATCGGGTTGCACGAGGAGCATCTCGAAAACGAAAGGTTGGCCGTCCTTGACCAGCTTGCCGCCCTCTACGCTCCACCCAGCCTGACGCAGGAGATCAGCGGCCACACGCAGATTCTCGCGGATGTTGCCGCTGCCGTCCGTGACCGGCAGGGAAATTTCCTTTGTATACACTTCTTCAGGCAGTCCAACCGGTTCAAGCAGCTCTTTCTCTTTTTCCGAAGGCAGACCGATTGCGGCCATGTCCGAATTGGAAAAAAAGCTCGTGGAGCGGGCGTACTGGCCATAAAAAAGGTTCTTGTTGCTCCACTCGAAGTCGAAGGCGAAATTAAGCGCCTTGCGCACCAGGGGGTCGGCGAAAATGGCGCGGCGGGTGTTGAAAACAAACGCCTGCATGCCCTGCGAGAGCTTGTGCGGAATGTTCTCGGTGCGGATCAGACCGGCATCCACCGCCGGGCCGGTGTAGCCCGTGGCCCACTGCTTGGAATTGTACTCCTGGCGGAAATCGTATTCCCCGGCCTTGAAGGCTTCCAGGGTCACGGTCAGATCGCGGTAATAGTCATAGATGATGCTGTCGAAGTTGTGCCGCCCCTTGTTCACGGGCAGATCGCGTCCCCAATAATCGGGATCGCGCACAAAGGTCAGGCGCTGTCCGGCCTTGAACTCGCCGATACGGTACGGGCCGCTGCCCATGGGAATGTCCAGGCTTGACGCCGAAAAATCCCGCCCCTGCCAGGAGGCTTCGGACAGGACCGGCAGCTGCCCCAGTATGAGCGGCAGTTCCTGGCTGCTCTGCGGCTTGAAGACAAAGGTCACGGTCTGCGCATCGACCACATCGACCCGCTCAACGTCGGCGTAATACTGAGCGTAATGCGGGTTCCCCTGTGCCAGAAGGGTCTTGAAGGTGAAGGCCACATCCTGGGCGGTGACGGGGCTGCCGTCATGGAAGCGGGCCTCTTTGCGCAGGTGGAAGGTCATGGAGGAACGGTCCTTGGCCAGCTCGATGCGATCAGCCAGCAAACCGTATTCCGTAAATGGCTCGTCGAGGGACTGCTCGGTCAGGGTGTCGAACAAAAGGCCCAGGCCGTCGGCGGAGTTGCCCTTGACAATGTAAGGATTGAAGCTGTCGAAGGTGCCGGTGGCGGCCAGGCGCACGGTCCCGCCTTTGGGGGCGTCTGGGCTTACGTAATCAAAATGGGTAAAATCCGCAGAGTAGCGGGGCTGACCGTTCATGGCCAAGGCATGAGAAAAATCTCCTGCCGACGCAGGCAGAGCAGAACCAAGGAGAAGGACAAGAAGGAAAAGATGCTTCATGATGAACCTGCTTTGAGTTGGCGAATTTGCGCCCTTTTAGCCGTCCCGGCCCAGAGCGTCAAACAGGTCCGGTGCGTTGGCGGAGTCTTGGGCCGACATCGGAACAGTGAGGTTTTCGAAAATCGATTTTCTTATCACTTCGTATTGACGCCTCACCACTTTAAGCAATATCGCTCAAGGGTTATCAAGCGCAGCCGGCTTTGGCCGCCAGCGCCCTTCAACATCACTTCAGTCCGGGAAAGTCCATGAAAGCTAAAGTTCGTGTTGAAAAGATCGGCGGAACATCCATGTCACGGTTCCCGCAAATCATCGACAATATCATTCTTCGCAATCCGGCTGACATCTTTGGCCGAATCTACATTGTCTCCGCCTACGGAGGGGTGACCAACGAGCTGCTGGAGCACAAAAAAACCGGCCAGCCCGGCATATACCAGCTCTTCCGCCAGCAGGAGAACTACCCCATAAAAATGCTCGCCCTGCGCGACAGCCTTTTCGAGCTGAACAAGACCTTCGTTCCCATCGGGCTCGACCTGGCCGCCGCCAATGAATTCGTCGACGACCACATCGACCTGGCCATCAACATCCTGCGCAGCATGGATAACGTTCTGGCCTCGGGCTATGTTTCGCGCACAGCCCTGCTCTTGGCGGCGCGGGAACTGCTCGCGTCCCTTGGCGAAATGCACAGCGCCTTCAACTCCGCCAACATCCTGCAGAACCTCGGCTACGACGCCACCTTTGTGGACTTGAGCGGCTGGGAAGACAGCCGCCAGCTGACCATCGACGAACGCATCAAGGACAGCTTCGAAGGCATCGACCCCTTCTCGACCATCTGCTTCGCCACCGGCTACACCAAAGGCACTGAAGGCATCATGCGCGAATTCGACCGGGGCTATTCGGAGGTTACATTCTCGAAGGTCGCGGTAATTCTGGGCGCCAGCGAAGCCATCATTCACAAGGAATATCACCTCTGCTCCGGCGACCCCATGCTCATCGGCGAGGAAAACATCCACCCGGTCTGCAACACCAACTTCGACGTGGCCGACCAGTTGGCCGACGTGGGCATGGAGGCCATCCATCCCAAGGCGTCAAAACCGCTGGAAGTCAATGATATCCCCATCCGGATCAAGAACGCCTTTGATCCGGACCACAGCGGCACGCTCATCACCAAGGATTTCATTGCACCCGAATCCATGGTCGAGATCGTGACCGGATCGGAGAAAGTCACTTGCCTGGAAGTGCATGACACCCGCATGGTCGGGGAGGTTGGCTTTGACCTGCGTATTCTGCAGGTGCTGGCCAAGCATGACATTTCCTATATCAGCAAGGCCACCAACGCCAACACCATTGGCATGATCATAGCCGACCGCGATTGTCGTCCCGACATGATCGCCGAATTGCAGAACAGATTCGAGCAGATCACCCTGCAAAAGGTGGCCATCGTCTGCGCCATTGGCTCCAACATCGGACAGCCCGGCATCATGGCCAAGGCGGCAAGCGCGCTGGCTGCCGATGGGATCAACATCCTGGCCGTCTCGCAGACCGCCCGCCAGACCAACATGCAATTCGTGGTCGAACGCAACCAGTTCGCCAAGGCCCAGATCGCCCTGCATGCAGCCCTGTGCATGAGCATCCCGAGGGCATGTACGGACGGAGCTTAGTTTTCCTTTTCAAGAAGGCAATAACAAAGAATCCCCGGCACAGAGCTCTGTCCCGGGGATTCTTTGTTATTGCCTCAAACTCCTGAAACGTCATTTCAAGATGACGCTGCGGGATGTCGTCTCACCTCTTGAAAAAGGCGATGCGTAAATCTAGAGTACTAAAAACTGTGTAATTTAGTGAAAAATGGCTCTAAAAACCCCCTTCTCGGGGGTTTTTTTGGTTGAAAAAAAGTGTAAACTATAGTATAAAGTATGTAATGTGTAAAAAG
>Ga0180007_10000233_pt1 | contig 101917 bp, 105 predicted proteins | sample MM_PC_MetaG_FD_121122 | JGI IMG/M metagenome (GOLD analysis project Ga0180007, IMG submission 121122) | Groundwater microbial communities from the Aspo Hard Rock Laboratory (HRL) deep subsurface site, Sweden - MM_PC_MetaG | ecosystem: Environmental > Aquatic > Deep subsurface > Groundwater... | reverse complement strand
GTTTATAATAAGAAAAAACACATAAAGTAATTTCTTAACTTCATCTTCTTAAGCCTACTTCCTGTAGGCTTTTTTGCTTTTGACTCTTATCTGTTTTTAAAATACAATTTCCTATTAAATAAAGAAAAAAGTCGAATTTCTTCGACTTTTAAATAACTTCAATTTCTGCAAAATCTAATTCAATAGGTGTTTTTCTTCCAAACATATCAACTAGAACCATCACTTGACCTTTTTCGTCATCAATGCTTTCAATGATTCCTACTTGACCTGCGAAAGGCCCTGCGGCAAGTTTAACTTTTTGACCAGGTTTTGCATTTAATTTTTGAACGGATAACAATCCGCATTGTTTCAAGATTGGATTAATTTCATCTGGCAACAAAGGGATTGGTTTCGTTCCGCCTCCGCTACTACCAAGAAATCCAGTTACACCAGGAGTGTTTCGGATGACAAACCATGAATCATCTGTCACAATCATTTCAAGAAATACATATCCTGGAAACATTTTAACCATTTTTTCTTTTAAAGATCCATCTGCTTTTTTTTCAGTTTTTAACTCTTCTGGAATCATCACTTGAAAAATAAGGTTTTCCATTTCCATGGTCTCAATCCGTCTTAAAATATTATCCTTAACCGAATTTTCTTTTCCGGAATACGTTTGTACGATATACCATAAACGTTTATTGTTATCCATCAGTACCGCCTACGACCTTTACAAACTATATAGCCATTTAAATAGTGGGTCAAGAACAAAACCGTATAGCGTAAAAACCACCATTAAAAAGACCAAAAATCCAAAAACTCGAGTTGTATTTCTTGCAAGTATTTTTCCTGAAGCCCAGCTTACTTTTTTCATTTCTTGAATACTTGGTTTTAAAATTGGAATGACCAAATAAACAATAACTAATGTGCCTATTAGAATTAAGAAGACTCCTGTAAGAATTCTTTTTAAATCTGTTTCAAAGAAAAAATCGACAAATCCTATTCCTGAAGTTCCCAATATAGCGGTTAGATCGACGCTTCCAAATGTGCCCATTACAATATAAATACCATATAAAACAAGTACTGGTGATAAAATGGCTAAAAGCCAGTTTTCGAAGGCATATTCTTTTTTAAGAATCTCCATCACACGGGATTGTTTTTCTTCAGTGATTACTTTTTTGGGTTTTGCTAATTTGACTTTCTTTTCTTTCTTGATATCAGCCATAATATCCTCCTACTTGCTTTCTTTATGTAGCGTGTGCTTTTTGCACTTATTACAATATTTCATTACTTCAAATCTTACAATATGATTATTGTCTTTTTTTATTTCATAATTTCTAGATAAACATTCTTGACATATCAAGATAGCTTTATTTTTCATTTTATCAACTCACTTGCTTTATTAAATGTATCAAAAATTCGTTGAAATGTCAAGAAAATCATTACTCTAAATGCATTTTTAACTTCTGTCTTATCCTGTCAATAGCATTATAGACTTTTTTTACTTCACAATTCATAGAATTTGCTGTTTCAATTGTCGATAAGTGTTTTAAAAACTTATTTTCAAAAACCGATTTTTCAAACGTAGAAAACGATTCAAAGACTTCTTCCATTTCTTGTTTACAAAAATAGGTTTTTTCAATTTCGTTTACTTCATAATCAAAAAGAACAGGTAATTTTTCATAAATAAATTTGCCATATCTATTTCTTGAACGCAAAATTGATATGAAACGATTTTCTAAATTATGCTCAAAATACCGAGTGAAGGATTTATTATAACTTTCATCGAATTGAATAACGGATTTGTACAAAATAATGAGTCCTTCTTGAAAACAATCATCGTATTCAATAGCTAGGTTGAATTTTCCAATCTTTTTCGCAATAAATAACTTATACTTTTCAACCATCAAATTAAGTGCTTCTTCATGACCTTGTTTAATTAAATTGATGATTTCATAATCATTATAATTGCGAAAATTCATAAGCTATTCCGTTTTTCTTCTTAAAATATCAAAGATAAGAATGCCTGCAGAAACTGATGCATTAAGCGAATTAATCTTTCCTATCATTGGTATTTTAACATTAAAATCGACATGTTCTTTGACTAATTTACTTAATCCTTTTCCTTCACTTCCAATAACCAAACATAGTGGCCTATCAACGAAGATGTCTTGGTAACTTTTTTCTGAATTCACATCAGTTCCAATAATCCAGAAAGATTTTTTTTTAAGTTTCTCAATGGTCTGATTTAAATTTACAACTTCAATAATTTTAATGTATTCTATAGCACCAGAGGATACCTTAGCAACTGTTCCAGTAATTTTAACACTTCGATTTTTCGGAATGATAATTCCAGAACACCCTCCCGCTTCTGCGCTACGAATAATAGCTCCAAAATTATGTGGATCTTCGATTCCGTCAAGCATGATAAAAAAAGGATTCAAAGACAAATCAAGATCTTTCATTACCTCTTCAAGAGAAACTGTTTTATAATCTTCAACTTCTAAAACAATGCCTTGAGTATTTCCAGAAAATCGTTTTTCAAATTCCTTTTTACTTAAAGTTTCAAACGGAATTTGTTTTCGTTTTACTTCAAGAAATAAATCTGATTTTGTGTCATCCATAAAATAGGCTTTGATTATTAATTTATCAGTTTCTAAGATTTCTTTAGCTGGGTTCTTTCCATATATATATACACTCATTTTATCACCACTTTAATTATATCATATTTGATCTGATATCTAACTTGAAAAAATATCCAAATTAGAGACAAAAGAACTCATATTTTATCATTAGAGTTCTTCAATAATTTCTATACTTCTTTTCATAATTTCTTCAAGTCGATCCCATTCATCTTGTAAGTAAAGATATCCAAGCATTGCTTCAAAACCAGTAGCATGACGATAAGTTGTTAAATCAGCATTTTTTGGTTTATGTGTCGAGGACATGTTTCTTCCTCTTTTGTAGACAGCTATTTCTTCCGGATTTAAGAAATCATCTAAAAGAGAAAATATAGCTTTGGCTTGTCCTGATGCTTGAGTAAACTTGATAGCTTCTTGATGTAATTCATTCACTTTTGTAATTCCTTTATCCAATAAATATCTTCGAATTTTAAGTTCAAAATAAGCGTCACCAATATAAGCTAGCGTAAGTCCGTTTTGTAAAATCATATTAAATTCCTTAGAGTAAGTTCTTCTCTTAATTTGTCAGCCAATGCAAAATCTTTCATTTTTCTCGCTTCTTTCCATCTTGAAAGCAATTGTTTGTCTTCTTCACATAACAAAGTAAGTTCCACAGAAAGACCTAAAATGTTTAACATGAATTGGCATGCACTTAGCGCGCTTTTTAACAGAGTAATGTTTGCTTTTTCTCGCAACAAAATGTTGCAATATTTAATCAACGCTTGTAGAGCAGTAATGGCATTTGGTGTGTTAAAATCAAGTTCCATTGCTTCGTCGAAGTCTTGAAGAAACTTGTTAATTTCTTCTGATGAGACATTTGTCAAAGGCTTATCATCAGAATGAAGTTCAATTTTGCGAAACAGCGATTTTACAGTGTTTTCCAGTTTAATCCATTCTTTTTCAACCGATAATAAATTGTCATAATTAAAATTTAAAGGGGCTCTGTAATGTGTAGATAATATGAAGAGACGAAATGCCATTTTATTTACTGTTAGATCTTTTACGAAAATAACATTTCCTAAACTTTTACTCATCTTTTCGGTTTCTAAATTTAATCTTCCATTATGCATCCAGTACTTAGCAACATTATGATTGTGTTTAGCAAATGAATGAGCAATCTCATTTTCGTGATGAGGGAAAATCAAATCTGACCCTCCACCATGAATATCAATTTCTTCACCAAAAAGATCTTCAATCATGGCAACGCATTCCGTATGCCAACCAGGTCTTCCTTGTGAAAATGGAGAATCCCAATTTATTCCTTTGCTTGTTTTTTTCCATAAGTTAAAATCTAAAGGATTTTCTTTTAAAGGATTAATCTCTATTCTTGCCCCGCTAATCAAATCGTCTAGTTTTCGATTGCTAAGCTTTCCATACTCACTAATTTTTGAAACTCTAAAATAGACATCCCCTTCGACTTCATAGGCAAATCCTGTTAAAATTAAATCATTAATATATGAGATAATTTCATCCATGTACTCCGTGACTTTTGGTTTTATATAATCCGTTTTAGATCCTAGTGATTCTACATCATTTAGAAATGCCTTTATATATCGATTGCTGATTTCAAGTTCTGAGACATTTTCTGCTTGCGCTTTTTCAATGATATTATCATCAACATCTGTAAAATTAGAAACGAATTTTACAAAGTATCCTTTCGATTCAAAATAGCGTCTGACCACATCGAAAAAAACCACAGGCCTTGCATTGCCAATGTGAATGTAGTTATATACCGTTGGACCGCAAACATAAATAGAAACATGATTTAAGTGATGCGGAATAAACTCTTCTAATGAATTAGTGTATGTATTGAATATTTTCAAGGATTGCACTTCCTTTCCTATGACTATAATTATAGCAAAATTGCTGTTTTTATCAAGCAAAATTGAGTTTTCATTCTAAAACAGAACTGAAGCAATTATATCGTTTTTCTCTTTGTGCATAAAAAAATATAAATACTATGAAAAAAAGCACCTTTTAAAAGATGCTTTTTCTTTTTTTGTTTAACTTACAAGTTGTTTATAGTTCGACTATTGTTTTACTATATTTGCAGCTTGAGGGCCTCTAGCTCCATCAACTACGTCAAATTGTACTGCTTGACCGTTTTCTAAAGCTTTGTAACCATCGCCTTGGATTGCTGAATAAAGTGCGAAAATATCTTTCCCATTTTCATCAGTGATAAATCCATAACCTTTTTCTGCGTTAAACCATTTTACTGTTCCGTTCATTTGTTTCTCCTTAAATTAATTTTGATGCTAAAGGTATTATACCGCGATATCCTATAAATTGCAAGTCAAATTTATTTGAATAATGAATGTAGGTAGAATATCGCCAAAAAACTATAAATTCTCCTCTTCATCGGTAGAATTAGATATCATTTTTTGGGGGTTTTCCTCATCTAAAAAGTCTACATTCTTGATTTGACTGAACTTAGAATTTATTTTTTCCACTCTTATATTTACACTATCACTTTGTTTCGTTAAGTTTTGAATGTTGCTATTGAGTTTGTTCCACTCACTTCCAAATTGTTTAAACTCTTTATTTAACATCAACAATTGAAGATTAATTTCATTTGCATATTTGCTTCTTTCGTGATCAATATAAACAGCTTTATAAGAAGAAAGCAAAGGTATCAATGTTGTTGGTGAAACAATGGTTATATATTTGTTTCTTGCATATTCAATTACATTAGTAAGTTTAGAATGAAGCAAAGCTAATATTCCATCACTTGCAACAAACATAAGTGCGTAATCAGCTGTAACTCCAGATATAATGTATTTAGAAGAAATATCAGTGATATGTTTTTTTACTTCAGCTCCGAAGTTTTGAATTAATTTTAATTCATCTTCTTTGGATAATTCTTTGTTATCAAAAAGTTTGGAATAGGATGAAAACGGAAATTTTGAATCAATTGCTATCATTTTATTTGGTTGTGGCATAAATACAACCGCATCTGCTCTGACGGATTCTTGTTTTCCTCGTTGTTCCTTTATCGTATATTGAGTTTGATATAATTTATCATTATCTGCAAACACGCTGTAAAGCAATTGATTTAATTGATATTCTCCAAATGATCCTCTTGCTTGATTGTTTGACAAAATGTTTTGAAGTCCTATCATTTCATTTGATAAACTTTCAATTTTCTTTTGTGCGTCATCAATAACTTTTACTCTTTCAGCAATTTGTAAAAACGTTTGATTGGTATCGCTAAATCCTTTGGTAAGTCTTTCCTCTACTTTTTCATTGATTTTATACATTTTTTGATCAATGGTATCTGTTAAGGATTTAAAATCAACGGTCAATTTTTCATTAATTTTCTCTTGAAATCCAACCAATTCTTTATTGACATTTAATCGAAATTCAGTGATATTATCTGATGATTTTTGTGAAGTATCTAGTAGTTGATGATTGACTTGTTTGTTAAATTCAAACATCGATTCAAAAAGCGATTTTGTAATCGTCATTTTTAATTCATCGACCTGCTTGGTAAGCGAATTTTCTAATGCATCTAAATTTGAATTCATTGGCGATTCTTTGTGTTTTCTTAAAAAAATGATAAACAGTAATCCCACGGAAACTGCTCCAAAGATTACGCTGATTAATCCTAATATTTCTGGTGTAGTCATAACAATGCTCCTTTAAATGTCCTAAAAAATTGGACTGAATAAATTAAATAATCCTTCAATGATTCTTTTTATAAGTCCTCTTTTGTTCCAAACTTCTAAATCTATTTGATTTGATTTGCTAATATCTTCACTAAAACTATTTACCAATACTTTTACTGCATTATTTGCAAAAATTCCGGTTACTTCAAAATTGAGATGAAAACTTCTTGGATCAAAATTAACCGATCCTACTGAGGCTAGTTCATCATCGATAATTAGTATTTTGGAATGAACAAAACAATCGATGTATTCATATATTTTTACTCCCATAGTTAAGAGTTGTTCGTAATAAGATTCAGTAGCAAATCCAACAACAAAAAAATCATGTTTTCCTGGTAATAGCAATGAGATTTCAACTCCGCTTTTCTTAGCTATTTTAATTGCGGCCATTAATTCTGGCTCGATAATCAAGTAAGGCGTTACTATTTTTATGGATTTTTTTGCTGAAAATATCATTTTCAAATAAATATCTCTAATCAATCCATTTTCAAAATCCGGTCCAGATTCCACAACAGAAAACAATCCTGGGAAATGTTCGTTTGTTTTATCCATGGGTCTATCAATGACGTTTCCTGTTATATAATACCAATCTTTGATAAAAACATTTTGTATACTAGTAACTCCATTACCCATCATTAAAATATGAGTATCGCGCCAAAATCCAAATTTTAAAGATTGGTGGTTGTATTCATCTCCTAAATTGATTCCACCCAAGAATCCAACATAACCATCAATCACAATAGCTTTTCTATGATTTCTAAAATTAACATTACTATTAAACAGCGATATGCTTTGAGGATCAAAAATCCCTATATGAACCCCGGCTACTTTTAAAGATTTCATATACTTAAAATCAAGATGTTTGTTACTACCAAAATGGTCATATATTAAATGAACCTTTATACCTTGAAGTGCTTTTTCTTTTAAAACATCTAATACACGTCTTCCAATACAATCTGTTTTTATGATATAAAATTCCATGAAAATATAATCTTTTGCTTTATTTAACTCTTCAATCAATCTTGGGAAAAAAACATCTCCATTGTTTAATATTTCAACAAAGGTGTCGTCTTCATATACTGATCTTCCTGTCGTCTCATGAACAAATCGGAAAATGTCTCCATAGGGGCTTTTTTCATAAGTCGGATTTGTCAGTTCTTCTAATCCTAAAAAGGCTTTTGAAGAAATTAACGGTCTTGTCTTGAAGAATTTTTTTGTTACAAAATCCCTTGCAAAAATAAAGTAAAGCACTATTCCTAAGATTGGATTCAACAAGATAATAATAATCCAATAGCTTTTATTGTAAGCATACGTTTGCTTTAAGATAATTTTAATTGCTAGAAAAAGCGCAAAAACTCCAAAAAAGCCAACGACAACGTATAAAATGATTCGATTAGGTAAAACGCTATTGATTGAAGTGATATAAATGTATTGTAATATTGTAATTGTATATAGAAACAATGCAACAATTATCAATGCTACTACCAAAAAGATCCGTTTCATAATCTCCTCCATCATACATTTTCTTACTCTATTTTACCATAAATCTTTCTTTTTTAATATAACAAGTAAAGAAAGAAAAAACGTCTGTTAGAAGACGTTTCTTGTTCGTTTCAAATGAGCGGTTCTAGAAAACAATTGGTTGATTTCCTTCAACCAAAGAATCATATTGTAATCGGTATAAATTATAATAGTGTCCTTTTTGCTTCAATAATTCTTGATGACTTCCTTCTTCGATAATTTTGCCTTTTTGCATAACTAATATTTTATCGACATGTTGAATAGTGGATAATCTATGAGCAACAATTAACATAGTGCCAATATTCATCATCTTTTTTAAAGATTCTTGAATTAGTTCTTCGGTTTCGGTATCAATGTTCGCAGTTGCTTCATCCAAAATCATTACGGAAGGTTTGTGTACAATCGTTCGTGCAAACGAAAGCAACTGTCTTTGTCCTGATGAAAAATTATTGCCTCTTTCTCTAACTAATTCATCGTACTTGTTTGGTAACCGGTCAATAAATTTTTCAGCATTTACATATTTACACGCTGAAAGAATTTCTGAATCTGTAATGGTTTCATCTCGAAGACGAATATTAGATTCAATGGTACCAGAAAACAAGAAAACATCTTGTAACATTTGGCCAATTTTTGATCTTAAAGTACCTAGTTTTATTTCTCGAATGTCAATATCATCAATTAAAATTTGACCTTGCTGAATATCATAATTTCTTACAATCAAACTAATAATAGTTGTTTTGCCTGATCCAGTAGCTCCAACTAAGGCAAGTGTTTCTTTTGGATTGACGACAAAAGATACATCTTTTAAAATCCAATCTCCTTCGTTGTATGCAAACCATACGTTCTTAAATTCAATCTTTCCTCTAAGCTCTACAATCTCTTTAGTTGAACTCTTATCTCTTACCGTAGGAAGAGTATCTAAAATCTCAAAAATGCGCTCTCCTGAGGTAAAAGCGGCTTGTAGGACATCAAATTTTTCGGCCAAGTCTTGAATTGGATTAAAAAACTTTGAAATGTACTGTGTAAACGCAAATAACATTCCAAATGTGATTACTCCGGCTATGGTTTGTAAAGATCCAAACCATAAAACAATTATTAAGGCGACGACATATAACATGTACATAAAAGGTCTATACAAACTAAATGTAAATGTTTGTCTTAAATAACTTCGATTTAATGTTTTATTTTTTTGTTTAAATTCTTGATATTTTTTTTCTTCTCGATTAAAAATTTGAATGAGTTTCATTCCAGAAAGATGTTCGGATAAAAAAGCATTAATCATTGAAACATTTGCTCGAACTTTTCGATAAGCTTGCCTTGAATATTTACGAAAAACAAAAGATGCGACAACGATAAATGGTACAACAATTAAGATATAGAGTGTCAGTTTAGCGTCCATAACAAACATAATTACGAACACTCCTACAATTGATATTATATTTCGAAATAGATTAATTATAACGTCGGTGTATAACATGTTTAATGTATCTGTATCAGAGGTGACTCTTGTAACAAGTTTTCCGATTGGCACATTATTAAATTGAGAAATTGATAAAGATTCTATATGATTAAACACATCTTCTCTAATATTATAAATGATTTTTTGTCCAGTCGTTTGTAATAAAATCGTTTGTTTATAAGATACAAATGCCGCAACAATCAAAACGATTAAATATATAACAACTATTAAAATAATTTTAGAAAATTGAATTTGGTCTTCTCCTAAAGCATCTAATACTTCAGATAAAAATAATGGCCCAACTAAATCCAAAGCAACAACTATAATGACGAGTATCGTTGCAATAAATAATTGTTTTAGGAATGGTTTAACATAAAATAATAATCGCTTGATAATCGTCCAATCGTTCATTTGACGGTTTGTTAATGTGTCAATATCTAAAAAGGAACGCGCCATTTACTCCACCCCCGCAATTTCAGCTTCTAATTGTTGATGAAGTACCATTTCAGCATACAGTTTTGATGAATTTAGTAATTCATCATGAGATCCAATTGCGAGAATTTCACCTTCATCAATCAAAATGATTTTATCTGCATTTTTGATGGTTGAAATTCTATGAGCAATAATGATGGATGTTTTTCCTTTTCTAAGCTTTGTAAGATTTTGTATGATTTCCTCTTCTGTTTTTGTATCTACCGCGCTAAAAGAATCATCCATAATTAAAATCTGTGGATTTTTAAGCAAGGCTCTCGCAATCGAAATACGTTGTTTTTGCCCGCCAGATAATGTGACTCCTCTTTCTCCAACCATGGTATCATATTGGTTAGGAAAGTCTATAATATTTTCATGAACATCACTGTATTTTGCCATTTGTTCAATTAATTCTGAATCAGCAAAATCGGTAGAAAACGAAATATTGTTTTTTATGATATCAGAAAAAATAAAGTTATCTTGAGGAACATATCCAATGGAATCTCTTAATTGTTTAATTGGCAATTTCATAATATCATAATCATCAATCAGAATTTCGTTTGTCTTTAAATTAAAAAGTCGTAAAAGCAAATCGACAATCGTGGTTTTTCCAGAACCAGTTCTACCTATAATTCCAACCATTTGTCCTTTTTCAATTACAAAATTGATATTTTTTAGTACTTTTTCTCTTGTTCCAGGATATGAAAAGGTTAAATTATTGAATGTAATTTTTCCTTCAATGTGATCAATTTCAACACAAGATTCGTCATCAACAATTTCAATAGGTTCATTTAAAAATCCGCTAATTCTTTGAAGACTAGCATTGGCTTGAGAACGCATATTGATTAATCTTCCTACTGCCATCATTGGCCAAATAAGCATTCCAAAATAAGCAACATACCTCGTTAAATCTCCAATGGAAAATTTTAATGGGTCTGTAATATCTAAAGCAACAGTCCGGTAAACTAGATATCCACCAATTCCTATCATCATAATCCGTATTAAGGTTATAAACATTTCAATTGATACACTCATTAAAGTGGATGCCTTTACAAATGAAACGTTTTTATCTTGATTATCTTTATTGATTTTTCCAAAAGCTCTCATTTCTTTTACTTCGTTCACAAATGCTTTTATTACGCTTATCCCATAAAAATTTTCTTGGGTAAAGTCGCTCATGTTTTCAAACGCTTTTTGTTTCGCTTTGAATTTTTTTCCTGTAATTCTAGAAATAAACGTAGCCATAATCGCTATTAGGGTTAAAGGAATCAGAGCGAAAAACGTTATTGTCTTATCTAAAGCATACATTTTATAAAATGCCATTCCACCTAAAGCAAACACATCAAAAAACATCATTAGTCCTGGACCAAAGGCCATACGAACCGCATTTAGATCGTTTGTAAAAAGAGCCATTAATCCTCCGGATTTTTTTTCTTGATAATAGCGTTGACTTAATTTTTCTGCATGAGAAAACATCATATTTCTTAGTTCATAATCTACTCTTCTAGATGTACCAAAAATGAAGATTCTCCACAAGAATCTTCCTCCTACTATAATTAGAGCGATTTTAATCAAATCCATCATAAATGCTTTTAATACTTCTGAAGTTAACGTCTCATATTCGAGGCCTTCTATGATGCTTCCAGTAATATCTGGAATAAGCAATTGATAGAAATCTACTGCAACTAATGCTGCAACACCGATTAAAAAGAAAAACCCGTATTTTAGATAAAATTTATTGACGTGTTTTCCAAAAATCAAATTACGCACCCCCAAGAAAGAAACAGATTTATTGTACTTCATCTCGTAAGAAATTACAATTTAAAAAAACAAAAAGATTGATATCTTTTTCATATGTTTTTATCGCCTTTATCCATACTTATGCATCCTAAAACAAAAAAACCAGCTATCTTCGGAAACAATCTTCCTAATATAGCTGGTTTTAAATTTAGAATCTAACTAAAATCTTTTTTATCCTATTCTGGGTTTGTATAAGAAAGCACTGCACTAATTATTACAAATGATCCTGTAACATCAGTGATTCCCGCTTCTCCAAACATAACCATTGAAGTGAAAGAATCAAGTGAAATAACAACGGTTTGTTCTGCACCTGTAAAAGTAACAGTTTGTTCATTTACGCTGTTATCGTTTGGTTTTAACAGAATGGATTTGTCCACAGTTCCTTGAACTACTAAAGTCATTGTGTTCATTCCTAAAGCTAAATCTTCATCAAACAAATACTTCATAAATGCCCATTCTTGACCAGCAATTTTTGTATAATTTACAAGAAGTGAATCATCTAATTGTGGAGTGAATGTATAAGTATCTACATCATTTTCAGCCCAACCATCAATGAAATTAAGTGTATCCATGGTTGAAGTTACCGTACAACTAACGATTTCAAAACTTCCAGTTAAACTTCCAATTATTGGATCAACAAATATCAAAATATTAATTGGAGTATCTGTAAGTGTAAAGGTAAACGTTTGATCTTCCCCTGTAAAAGTAATGGTTTGTTCATACGCTCCGTTATTATTTGGTTTAATAACTAATTGAGCTCCAGCAGTACCATTTACAACGATTACAATTGTATCATGTCTTGATAAATTATCTTCAAAGACATAATTAATCGAAGCCCAAGTTTGAATTGAAGTTCTATCATATTCTACTAAAATGGATCCTTCTACATCTGTGAAAGTATAGATTCCGCCATCTACATCTTCCCAATTATCTCCTAAAACAACATCTACCCAAGGATCAATTGGTGCTGGTTGAATATATGTTAATCTTGCACTAATAATTTCAAATGACCCTTTAACAAGACCAATATTAGGTTCAGCAAACATTAAAATTTTTGTAAATTCATCAACTGATGTAATGATAATTGTTTGTTCCTCGCCTGTAAAGGTAATGTTTTGTTCTAAAGAGTTATTATCGTTTGGTTTAATTAATAATGTTTTTCCAATAGGGCCTTTTAATATAATTGTCATTGTATTAAAATCTTGTGCTTCTTCTGAAACAAAATCATTTTTCATAAATGCCCAAGCTTGATCTGACCATTTTGTATAATTTACAAGAACGGATCCATCTTCTTGAGTTGTAAAGTTATAAGTATTAACGTCATTTTCTGCCCAACCAGTTGTAAAATCATAGCAAGGTTCGATGTAAGTTAATTTTGCGCTAATAATTTCAAATGTTCCTGAAACTTCAGCTGTGCCAGGTTGTACAAACATAACCATTGAAGTAAATGCTGCTGCTGTAATCACGATTGTTTGTTCTTCGCCTGTAAATACAACGGTTTGTTCTAAAGCTCCATCATCGTTAGGTTTTAACATAATCGATTCTCCAAGTGTTCCTTTAAGAATAATCGTTAATGTATTTAAACCTAAAATATCTTCTGCCACAAAATCAGATTTCATGAATGTCCAGCCTTGGTCAACACCTTTTGTATAATCTACTTGAGTTGTTCCACTGCTCAAAATTGTAAAGTCATAAGTGTCAACATCATTTTCTACCCATGTTTTTGTAAAATCATAACCCAGTGTAGAGGACGTAACTTTTGCACTAATGATTTCAAAGCTTCCAGTTAAACTTCCAAAAATTGGATCAACAAGTATTAAAATGAAAGTTGGAGCATCTGTTAATGTAAAGGTTACTACTTGTTGTTCGCCTGTAAAGGTAATGGTTTGTTCATATGCTCCATTATTATTAGGTTTGATAATTAATTGGTCTCCAAGAGTACCTTTAACTACCATTTCTATCATATCATGGTCTGATAAATTATCTAAGAATACCGTTTTAATAAATGCCCATGTTTGTTCTGATGTTCTTGTATAATCTACTGTAACAACACCATCAACGGTTGTGAAAGTATAAATTCCGCCATCATTGTCAAGCCAGTTTACATTAACATCAACAACGATAGATGCATCAATAGGATCTGGTTCAACGTAGGTTAATCTAGCGCTGATGATTTCAAATGATCCTGATACACTTTCAGTTCCTGCTTCTGCAAAAATCACCATTGTTGTAAAGGAATAAGCAGAAATAACGATTGTTTGTTCTTCGCCTGTAAAGGTAACAGTTTGTTCTAATCCGCCATCGTTATTTGGTTTTAACATAACTGATTTTCCAATAGTACCTTTAAGAATTAAAGTCATTGTGTTAAATCCATCTACGTCTTCAGCTACAAAATCGCTTTTCATAAATGCCCAAGCTTGGAATGCATCTTTAACGTAATCTACTGTTGTAGTGTTTTCTTCTGTCGTTGTGAATGTATAAGTATCTACATCATTTTCTACCCAGACAGTCGTAAAGTCATAATTTGGTTCAATATATGTTAATTTTGCACTAATAATTTCAAAAGTTCCTGATACACTTTCGGTACCTGGTTCAGCACAAATTAACATAGTTGTAAAGGATTCTGCGGATATAACGATTGTTTGTTCTTCACCTGTAAATACAACGGTTTGTTCTAAAGCGCCGTTATTGTTTGGTTTCAATAAAATTGTTTTATCTACTGTTCCTTTTACAACAAGTGTCATTGTATTTAATCCCAAAACATCTTCTGCTGCAAAATCGTTTCTCATAAATATATATGTTTGTCCAACGCCTTTTGTGTAAGTTACAAGTGTTGTATCATCAACTGTTGTTGAGAAAGTGTATGAACCAAGGTCAAGTTCTTCCCAACCATCAATAAAATTATACACTCCTTCTTCAACGATTTCACCAACGTATACTTTTGAGAAATAAGCTCCTAAGATTTCAAATTCTCCTGTTGCAGTGGTAGATCCACCTTCAGCAAAAATTAAAATTTTAGTTAAAGCATCTAGTTGTTCGTTTGTCCATAATGATAAATCTAAACACAAAGTGATTTCTTCATCGATTGCAAAAGAACCAGAAATTTCTTCTTTAACCGTTGTGCTCAATTCCGCCTTGAGCATTACTGATCCAGCTGTAATGCCCTTAACGGTCAAAACAACATAATCGAAATCAGAAAAATCTCCTGATACGGTTGATAACATATAAGGCCAATCAAAACCGCCTTTTGTATAAGTGACAACTGGATTGTCTCCAGAATTGTCAATTTCATATACTCCGTCACCATTGTCAACAAAACCTAAAGAAAAATCAAATGTTTCTCCAGTTCCATCATAAACTTGTTCGTTTTCAGGAATATTGGAATCTCCATTATCTAAAACGATTCCAAAAGCTGTTCCTTCATCAAATTCAAATTTTGTCATTGTAAAGTTACCAGTTCCTACTGCTTTTCCAGGAGCTCCGAATAAAACAACTTGTGTAACTCCGCCTAAAAATACATCGTAATCGCGAAGGTCAAGTTGGTAGGTTACTTCTCCAGCTGTAAGTTGAATGGAAACTTCAAAATTTGAAGTTGCTCCTTCAATTTTAACCATCAAAGTTCCTTGTCCGCTTACAGTAAAAACTAACTTATTATAAGCTGATAAGTCTTCTTCGGCCATTGAGTTTGTCATACTTGCCCATGAAAAACCTGCTTTGTCATAGGTAACTGCTAATTGAGTAGCGCTTTGTGTAATTGTATTTACACCATCTGCTCCATCAACCCATCCATCTAAAATACTTAATTTTAGTGTGGTAGGTACTGTTGTGGTTGTCGTTGTTGTAGTTTCTGTTGTAGTTGTAGTCGTTGTGGTACCTGCTGTAGTTGTTGTGGTAGTAACTTCGTTACAAGCCAATAACGCAAAAGCAAAACCAAAAGCAACTAAAAACAATAATCCTTTTTTGAATCTCATTTTTTGAATCCTCCTTTATCTATTTTTAAAAATAATAATCTATTTGTAAACAATTCTTTAAGAATTGTATAGACCTAAGCTAAGATTGTAAATTCTAATTCCTCAAATCCTTTTTGGACGATTTCGCTTTGCATAAAGAAATCCCATATTAAATTCGATCGATAATTTTCAATCATTAAAACGGTAATACCTTTATCAATACCAATAACATCTGTTGCAAACCATCCATTTACTGGAAGTATTCTATTTGGTCTTATAATCGAGGTGCTAGCAGATTCTGTTAATCCGAGATTATAAGCATCTCTAAATCCATATTTTCCTTGAAGGCTTACTATAGATGCATAGTTTTCCATAGCTGGAATTACTAAATTAGGAACAAAAGCAATTGATCCTACTGCTCCGCAAGGAGCTAACGTTCCATCGACATAAATCGTTCCAACCGCAGGTAAATTTCCGTATGCTCGGTACCCATCAGGTCCGTCTGAAGCCGTGTTTCCCCAAGAAAGAGTACTATACGTATCATAGTTTTGCGATTGCCAAACTCCGTAATCATAAGCTGCGATTGATGCGTTAATCGAGTTTGTAAACCAATTATAATTTTCTTTATCTAATACCGTTCTAAAATCAAAGAAAGCATGTGAAAACTGATAAGTGAAAAGTGTTCCTGGATATGATGTATAAAAATAATCCGATGTCCCATATTTTTTTCTAGTAGAACTAGATTTCATCATATCATAAGCTTCCTTTCCTACCGAATAATTATCTGAGGCTGCGGCAAGAAAATAAAGCATAAGTTGCTCACTGTACATATCCCAATATCCTTCAAACCCATCTTCTGGGGTATAGCCCATATAAAACATCATTCGATCTTGGTTGTAATACCAATTCCATTCAATGGCTTGATACAATTCATTTGCAATGGTTTTTATTTCTCCACCAAAATATTCTCCTGCCATGATTACACCGCAAATTAATATAGCGGTATCAATAATAGATACTTCAGTTGTTCCAGATCTTAGACCGGTTTCCATGTCTACAAAATGGTAATAAAACCCATGGGTTCGTTGCATATTTTCTAAAGTATATAAGGTATGTAAAACTCTTTCGTATCCTTCGCCATAAGAAATCCAATCATTCTCGATCCCAAGCGAAATAGCCGCTAGCCCATACCCAACCGATGCAATGGACGCATCTCCAAACGATAACGTATCAACATTGATTCGATCCGCAATTAATCCATACCCATCTGACTCAAGATCTCCATTGACTACTTCCCAAAAAAACTTAAAAGATAGTCTTTCTTCTTCCAATACATAATCAGGGACGTCTATTGGATTATAAACATATTCCTCAGCCGAAATCGTCGTAGTTGAAGAGGTTGTTTCACTTATTAAAGTCGTCGTAGTTGTGATTGATATGGAAGATGAAGTTACATTATCACAAGCAAATAATACGAAAGCTAACAATAGCGTAAAACTAATTAAAAATCCTTTTTTTATCATATGATATTCTCCTATTCTCCTGTAACACCGGTTCGGTCAATTCCTTCAACGAACCATTTTTGCATAATGAGATATACAATCAAAACAGGGGCAATGATTAAAATGGTTGCACTAAACTTAATAGCCTCATTCACCGCAGTTTGACTAATTCCTTCTGCTAACGAAAACTGAGATGAAAAATTAAGTAATTTTAATTGTAACGTGTATAGATTGGGGCCTAAAAATAACGAAGACATGTAAGTTTCATTCCAATACCATACAAATGAAAATAAAAATGAAGTGATATAAGCCGGTAGTGCCAAAGGCACACCTATTTTAAAGAAGACTTGATAAGGATTCGCTCCATCAATCTCAGCTGATTCATCCAAAGCAATGGGTTGCATCCTGAAAAATTGATAAAATATTAATATGAAAATTGCTGAAGATAATCCTTGCCCAAATGTTGCGGGGAATATAACCGACCAAGCAGTCTCAAGAATTCCTAAACGATCAAACAATAAATATTTTGGAATCATATATACTTGAGTTGGCACTAAGTAGGTTATTAATATTAGGATAATAATCACTTTTTTAAACTTCATTTGAAATTTCGCCAACGCGTATCCCGTAATGCTTGTTGTGATTGTTTGAAAAATGGCTGGAATCAATGTAACTGATAAACTAAATAGAAGTGTTCTACCATAATTCAAAACAACAAAAGAAGTGCGATAATTTTCTAAATAGATTTTCGTTGGAATCCACTCAACGATTGGATTCACTAAATCCGCTAAATCTTTAATACTGTAAGTAAACATTTTAATAACTGGATACAAATACACAAACCCAATAATCATTAAAATGATGTATAAAATGGTTTTTCCAATTAATCCTTCACTTAAACTTTTTCCTAAAAGAACGCGTTTAATTTTTAGTTTTGTCTTTTTTTGCATTATCTTCTCACCTTATCTTTCGAGAACGCACCAAGTACAAGTGCTGCAATTCCTAAAATAATAGCAAGCGCAAGAAAATACACCCAAGCAATTGCTGATGAAAAACCAAATCCATTTAAAAACATGTTATTTTTAATGTGACCAATCGCCTCATTTTCAGAGAATGTCGCAAGATTAATAATGGTGAAAACGACAGATACCATTACCATGCTTTTCAGAGATGGCATGGTAATCTTCCAAAAAGATTCCCAAGGTCCGGCCCCGTCAATCATTGCGGCTTCATAAGTGGCTCTATCAATTTTTTGAAGTGCTGCAATAAACAATAATATTTGAACTCCAGAAAACCATAAGATAACGATTAATTCAGAGAAAATGTTTGCGATAGGTCTTGCCAAACTTTCAGTAAAAGTTTCATTAATTAAATTAATAATCCCCATCTGTTCTACCAAAGGAATTGTTGCGGCTCCTTGATTTACTAATTGGTTAATTACTGGACCAGAAGCAATAATGACTGGTAGAAAATATATTCCTCTAAAGAGTCCTCTTAATTTCATTTTTTGATTTAACATAACTGCAATGATAATAGCGAACACAGTGATAATTGGAACTTTAAATAAAATTTCAATCGCAAAGTCACTAACCGATTGTAAGAAACTAAAGCCTTCAGCTGAAGTAAAAATCCTTCGATAGTTTTCAAAGCCATTTAAAGTCGCTTGGATTCCTTCTGGGTCTAACGTAACCGTTGCAAAACTGTAATAAAATGATATTAATATTGGATACAAAGTAAACACTAAAAATCCGATAACCCATATGGAAAGAAAAGACCAACCCACTAAATTTTGACGAAGATTTCGATTCATTGGTTTTTTAGTCATTAGATGTCACCACCTTATAACTTAAGGGTTCAATCGTAGTTAAATTAAATGTTTGTTGCATATTCGTATAGTTTATGTAAATCGATACTCCATTATCATAAACTACTTGATATACACCAACATCTAAATAATTTCTTTGTAAAACCGATGCATTTACCACGTCTTTTAAAGCAAGGTTAATAAAATCATACTGAGAAATTATTTCACTTTTCCAAGTAGAAAAACTAGATGAATATATTTGTTGAAGTTCTGTATCTTGTAACAAGTAAGAAGATTCTTGAGTCAAAATATAAGAAGGATACAAATGGTAATCAATCATCTTAAGTAACTCAAATCTTTGATTCGTAATAAAATTTTGGAAAGGTGCATAAGCTTCTAAAATTCCACTTAACACATAAGAAACAAATGGAACACTGTCGCTATAAATCCGATACTTATTTGAAGTCGTTGGCGTAATTAAGTAAGCATTTGAATACTTCAATAAATATAGAAATGGTTGATAAAATACCGATTCAATATCTGCTTCTTCTAACATGTTTAGATAGATTGCCATTGCTTCGTTACGATCTATTTCGTTGTTTTCATCTTTATAATCTGAATAAATGGTATGACCTATCGTTCCGATGGCAAAATAATTTAATTCTTTTTCTTTTAAAATTCGAACAGATTCTATAAATGCGCTAGCAACTCTTGTAGGAGATACATAATAATAAGATTTTGTGAACCCATCTAATTTTAATAAGTTTTGATTGATTTTTTGTGTGATATCTCGATAGGTACTAAAACTTGCGTTTTCATATACCTTCATGGTGTCCAAATAGAAATATAATTCAATTTGATCTGTTTCATAATTTTCAACCAAATCCAGAAATTCTTGTTTTGTCCCTAAATGAGAATCAAGATTTTTATAGACTAATCCCGAGCTAGTAAATCCACCATCAGAGAAACCTTTATAGACTACCTTTATAGAATTGACACTTAAAGAAAGTTCATCGAGTATTGCCTCTAAATCTGAAACGTCAGTTAATACTATCGTTTCGTCAAAAATAAATCCGGCTTTATCTTCAGAACCTAAGACTTCTAAAAAGATACCAACTTCATCTGTTTCATTTATTTTTTGTGTCATTAAAGATTCTTCTAACAAGTAAGTTTGATAAACCTTTGCCATTCCAACGTAATTTGCTTCTTCATCAGCAAGAAAACGGTATTTCAGCGCAACATTACAAGAATTAATGTCTTCTTGAATTACTTGTCTTCCAGAACCAGAAAGAGCTTGAGATTCAGAAGTTGGAGCTTGGTATAATCTGCGATATAAAAACTCATTGTAAGAATAGTAATATTTAAGATTATTTTTTGCTGGACTCACAACTAAATTTGCAAATAATGCTCCGTCCTCCACAATCGCAATAAACCCATGTTGGTTTATTCCTTGAATCATACCAGATACAGGAAATGCAAGATTTGGTTCGAATTCCAAACTAGTCGAAATAGCTTCATCTGTTCCATAATAACGAAATTCATAAATATCAGTTATCGTATCAATAGGTTGGTATCGAATTAATGCACCCGATCCATCAGGAACAAAAATATATCCCGGAATAGAGTCTCCATAAACGGATCCTAAGAATGGATAAGTTTTAATGCTTCTTAATTTGAAGGTATCTCCTTCTGATATTGAATCGTTTGGAACTTCAACTCTTAGATATTCTCCTTCAATAAAAACTCTTAAAGTTAAACCTATGCCAGATTCTCCGAATAAGATGTCCACTTCAAATCCATTTTCGATGAGAGTATAACTTGTTGTTGTTAGATTACTTTTTAATATACTTTCTTCTAAACTGGTATACACTCCAGAAGTATCGCTGTATGAATAATATTTAATCGTTACTGCAGAATTAACGATGCCTTCCCAAGTTGTATTAAAGTTTTCTAAGTTATCATCTTTTGTTGATAATGAGGAACCATAAATAAAATTATCTGCCTTATTCAAAATTCGAATGGCATAACTCTCTTCTTCAAAGTATAAAGCTAAGCTATCTGTTTCACCCACTAAAATATAGGTATTAGGAATGGTTAAGAAATTATTTACGACAGCTAGGTCATCTGCTTGAGTAAATTGATTTGAAGAAAGAAATGTCTCATCTAATAATGTTTCGGTTTCGGGAAGAGAATCACTTTCTATAGTTGATGGACTCATTTTTGCTAAAAGAGGAATACATAAAAACACAAGAGGTATAATCAACACTAATAAAATTAATTTCTTTAAAATTTTATTTGAATACACGGAAGAACACCTCCTTAGTCCAAGACGAAATAAAGTCCCAAAGTTGAGAACCAAACACGTAAATGATAAATAAAATTAAAATGATAATAAACATGGTAAAAATAGTCAGTAAAAGATTTTTTATTGTTTCTTTAATTTCGTAATTGTGAATTTCTTTGATTCCTAAAAATACCAAGACTAACGTATAAATAATAATAAAATATAGAAATAAATCGTATAAGACAGATTCATTAAGAGTTAAGATGTTTGATAAAATGATAAGTGGAATAATTCCTAACAATAAGGGACTTAACGCATATACGCTTGCAATGAAGACATCCTTAAGCCATCCTTCTCCATCCGACAAAGTAGCAATTAAATAATTTGAAAAGATGAACAATCCAATCACACCAAAAAACTTGATTGCTTCAAAGAAAAGATTAATATTATCAGCATAATGATTAAAGACAAATCCAGTAAATTTAAGTAAACATAAATACTCAATAAACAAGACAAGTAATATAATTACGCTAGTTAAAACATCTGATCGTTTTTTTCTTTTTATTTCATAATAAGCATCAATTGGGTGTTTTGTTACATAGAAAATCAAGGTAAATTTCCTGACAGACGGAAGACTAAAAAATCTCTTTGATTGGTGATTTACTGTTGCAAACACTTGAGTTTTTTTATTAACAACTTTTACAATTTGAAAAACAAAAATGAATCCAAGTATTAAACTAAAAACAAGGCTTAAATTATCCTTTAGCCAGATGTCTCTAATTTTCCAATAGGTTTCTGTATAGCCTGGCAAATCATTTGCAAGAAGATATTCTTCTAATGCTTTATCAAAAAGCTCGTCTTGATAATACGCTTTTCCAAGAGCACTATGAGCCAACGCAAAATTATTGTTTTGATCTAAGATTGATTCAAAGAGCAAGGTGCTTTCTAAATACTTTCCTTGATTATACATATCAATGGCTTCATGAACCAAAGTTGCAAAACTGGAAGGTTGATAAACGACAACTTCATTTTTTCCCATATCAAGTACAAATAGATTATTGTAATCATCTATTTGAATGGCAGATGGGCTTTGAATTAATCCCAAAACATTTGAGTTGGATTTCATTACATCAAACGCAAACAATAGGTTCCCTGAAGGATCGTATTCTACAATCAATCCATCATCATAAATACCATAAAGATATCCTTCAGTATTTACCGTTAAATCCACAACATTTTGTTCAACATTATAATTGGAAGCGGTTAAAATATCGTTCCCATTCACATCTAGTTTCTTTAATGCATACATCGTATTTGGTGTAGAAGTATAAACCAGCGACTTGGGATTAATCGCAATATTTGTAGGAGAAGGTGGCATATTTCTTGCATATTCTCCTGGTAAAACAAATAGATCTGCAATCCGTTCGATAACGGATTTGTTTGAAAGATTAACTCCAAAATAGCCTAAAAAGGATCCATCATAATTTAATTGAATGACTCCACTTGTTGACCCATCCCCAATTACGTAAATGTTTTCTCCACTTCCGACTACTACTTTAATCGGAACATAAGGCGATCCACTTCCGAATAACGGTTCCGTTGGTCGTCCAAATGTTCTTATCAAGGTTCCATCTAAATCAAACTTATATACTAATTGATTTCCCTTGTCTGCAACATAAAGATAGTCTTCGAGAGATACATGAATTCCGGTAGGTTGGTTTAAAACATCTGCACCAATTTCCAAGATTACATTTCCTGAATAATCAAGCACAACAACACGATGATTTCCCGTATCAGCAATATAAACAAGGTCGTCTTTTACGTATAGATCTTCAGGATTTAACAACACAACATCACGGTTTAAGACACCAACTGGTGTATAAGCAGTTTGTGTGAACGTTAAATTACCTTCATAATCTACTGTAAACGTATCATAAGGATATTCGTTTTCATAAAATACTGTATCAGCTAAAACAAAGCTAGAAGGGATGAATAGAAAACAAAGAAGCATAAGGTTAATGACAATAAGAATTTTTTTCATCATATCACCTACTTGATTCCTGAATGTGCCATTGTATCCATCACTTTAGATTGCATTAAAATAAAGATAATGAGATTTGGCAAAAACATAATAAGTGACGCAGCAGCTGCCATCCCTTGACCCGCAACTCCATTCGAATTCGCAGTTAATGTGTTCATGTAAAAAGCAAATGTTTTTAAAACATCATTGTTTATATAAGTAGTTGATGTATCCGCAGAATTCCAAACGGTTTGAAACGATAAAATAACAATCGTGGCAATGGCAGGTTTTATCAAAGGTAAAATAATTTTATGATAAATTTGCCACTCTGTAGCTCCATCGATTCTAGAAGCATCAATCAATTCATTTGGTATCTGATCAATGAATTGTTTCACCAAAAATAAACCAACTGGAACTGCTAAGTATGGAAGAACATGTACAAAAAAGTTATCTATTAAACCAAGTTTTTCAATAATTAAATACCTAGGAATCATAACAGCGATTCCTACAAACATTAACGCAATTGTATTGATTTCGTTAATGGTTTTTTTCATCTTAAAATTCAATTTAGATAAAGCGTATCCTGCCATGGTTGAAATCAAAACGGATGCAAACAAGACTAATCCCGTGACAATAATACTGTTGAATAAATACCTACTCATTGGAATTCCTGAAGATCCGGTTACTTGAAATAAACTAACAAAGTTTCCTAAGGTTGGTTGTTCCACAAAAAATCTTGGAGGATAATAAAACAATTCTTCTAATGGTTTAAAAGCATGGTTAAAGATATAGACTAGAGGAAGTAACATAAATAATGCTATTGGCATAATAATTAAAATATAACGTATTTGGCTCTTATGGAATCTCTTCGGATTGATTTTAGTTCCTTGGAATTTTTGTTTTCTCATTCGTCTTTACTTCCAAACAGTTTAAAAGCAAATCGACTAAACAAATAAACAATCAATAATAAAATCACCGAAAGAGCTGCCGCATATCCCATTTCATATTTATAAAAACCATAATATTCAATGTGATTTACGATTAATTGCCCTGCATATTGTGGTGTCGGATTCGAGCCAGAAAGCGCCACCCCTATTCCTGAAGCAGAAAAGGTTCCAACAATTGCCATGACTGCCCCAAATAACATTTGAGGTTTTATTGAAGGAATGGTAATATAAATCATTTCTTGAAACTTATTCTTAATACCGTCAATATATCCCGCTTCATAAAGTTCTTGGTTCACATTTAAGATACCTGCAAGCATTGCTAAAAATCCAACTCCCATTGAACTCCAAAGCGTTACAACAATCATAATTGTTAATAAGAAATCCTGAGACTGAAGCCAAATAATCGGTTCAACAATAATTCCTAAATTGAGCAAAACACTATTTAGATATCCGGTATTATCTCCCGCAAAAATGACTCGCCATAAAACGCCCATCGTAACTCCCGATGTCAAAGAAGGTGAGTATATAATCAAAGCTAAAACCGTTCTAATTCTTGGAGCGAGTTGAGCTAACATCCAAGCAAGCAAAAAAGATAAAATATAGCCGCCAGGCCCAACAATAATAGCGTATTTGAGCGTGTTAGGAATGACATATTGCATAAACACATCATCATTCGTCAAAATGTTGATGTAGTTTCCAAAGCCAATCAAGATTGGAGCTCTTACCGTATCAAAATAGGTAAACGATAAATAAATAGCAGCAATGACTGGAATGACTATGAAGATTGAAAACATAATTAAATAAGGAGAAACAAATAAATAAGCAATCGTATGTTGATCTTTTAATCCTCTTGATTTTTTCGCTTTCAAGCGATAAAGTAGACTATTCAGAAGAATCACTTCCCGTCAAAGAAAGCCACTCTTCAATTTGAGAAAGAGACGCCTTTTCATAAGCCATTATAATATTTCCATATTTATCTACGTATCCAAATTCAGACATTTTTTTCATGATTTCTTTATTCATTTTAATAATGCCATCATTTAAACCAACTCTTAAATTTTCTCGATTTATGACCACGCTATTCCATAAATTGGATATTTCAAGTTCCACTTGATAAGAGCCGGGAACCTTTGGTAATTCTTTTAAATAAGTCCATTGCTCCAAAACGATAGCTAAATCATCAGCGTTCATGTTTAAAGTTTGAAACGCTTCAACATTGGCGCTGTTCCATAGGTACTCTTTTCCTAAAGTAGATAAGAGTAAAGAAGAAAAAGTGGATTGAGTATCTGTCGAAGACCACCATTTCAAAAATTCCCATGATTCGTTTAGTTTATCGGTGTTTTTAAAAATCATATTTGCCGTTTGCGCACCTGTTGCACTGCGATCAATCGTTGAGTCTTCTTGTTCTATTCCTGGAAGCAAAGCTATTTTCCAAAGTCCTTGGATGTCTGGTGCTGCATTTAGTAATGTTGTATACATTCCAAAGTCACCTACACCAATAGGACAAAGTCCAAGACGAAAATCATTATAAAAACTTGAAACAGTCACGTCAACACTATAAATGGTATAAAGCTCTGTCATCATTTCTAAAGCATTTACCGTTTCTTCGTTATCAAGTGACACAGTAAAAGAATCTTCCGAATAAATAGAGGATCCATATTGAAATAAGAAAGGAAGAGTTGCATCAAATGATTTTAAAGATGTTGCGCTGGAAAGAGGTAGATAAAAATTCATTCCATATCGTTTTAATATAGGCATCATTTCTGTAACATCGTCCCAAGTAGATGGAACTTCAAGATTTAACGCACTTAAGATATCGGTTCTATAAAATAATACATAGAAATTTTCTGTATCTGGTAATCCATATAATCCAGAATCATACATTAAAGGAATTAAAGATTCTGCTTGATAGTACCCTATAACTGTTGCAAAATCTTCATCATCAATAAAGGCAGTTAAATCTTGAATGGCTCCTCTAATCCCTAAATCATAAGGCAACCAAGATGCAACACCTAATGCGACATCTGGATTTGTTTTCGCTGAATTCGCGAGAATTAATTTTCCTTCTGCTGCCATCACCGATACTTTTACTTTAATAGAAGTATCTACTGTGAATGTGTCATCAATCATTTTTTGAATCAAATCTACGTATTGTTTCGGTCGATTAATCCAAACTTCTAATTCATCTTCGGCGATATCGCTCGAAAATCGTTGATCAAAAAATGAAATAAAGAATCGTTGTATGTTTACCCACACTCTAACAAAGAAATTGGAATTCGCCTTGGGCAGATCAAACGATGTATGTACATAAAACTTATCCATATCAAGTGAACTATTTAGAATTAAAGAAATTGTATTTCCAAGGGTAGCAGCCACCGAAGAGGATGATGTCGAAAGCAAAGAAAGATTCTTAGGAATGTCATTTGGATTATCCGCAAGATATCTTAAATTCCGAATGGCTATTTTTATACTTGATTCAGCCTCTGATAGTTTATTTGTCTTTGATAATTGTGCTAAATAACTTTGGTAGTACTCTAATACATTTGCAATTTCATTTAAATCAGAAACGATTGTTGGTAAAAATTCGGTTATTTCCCAATCTCTATCTTCATCGATTTGATTTCCGGTTAATTTTTTGATGCTTAATGTTAATTGATTCACATATTTTAAAATATCCTGAATTTCGAAGTATGCCTCCATATAAGGACTTAAATTAACCGATAAAGATACTTCATTTACCCCTTCTTCAAAATATATAAGATAAGGAGCATCTTGCCCTACTGTATAATTTTGCCAAGAATTATCGTATTCAATTGGCAAAGAGTAGGCTTCTTCAAAAGGAACTTCTCCATTGATTCTAAGTGTCCTATAAACAACTCCATTTACCATAGAAGACTGTAGCACTTTAAATGTTAAATAATAGTATCCTGCCTGTTCGACCACAACTTCATAAGTAACAGATTCTCTTTCTGAATTAAATGTCGCCCCAGAAAGCATATTTAATTTTAAATATCGAACTGAAAAAGGAGTCACATAAACGCTTCTAGAAATTCCTGCTTGAATACTTGAAGAATTTTTAATCTTAGGAAGTTCTGCTTCAACTTCTTCGAAAAATTCGCTTGTAGAAACAATTCCTCCATTAATATATTCTTCATAGGAAACAGATTGTTCTTTTCCCGAAACAAATACATCCCCCACTAAAAAATCGCCTTTGATTCGTTCAAACGTAATTTCATTTTCTCCTTCTTCTAATAAAAAGAGTAATGGCTGTGAAAAGAGTCCCATAGGGTCAAAAAAGTCTTGACGAATCCAACTACTTACTTGCAAGATGTTTCCATAAAAGTCATTTCCATATCGATCAATTGAAAATTCTTGACTTTCATTTTCCCAAAGTTTATATAAAATAATTTGTGAAGCTTCGGTATATTGAATTTCTCCATTCACATAAATCATCATTTCTAAATCCAAGTAATCCTCAGATAAAGAATAAAAATCCAAAGCAAATTGATAGAGGCCTTTAGAATCAGTTGAAACCGTAAAGTTAATTTTCGTCTCATCAATCCATTCATATACTGGTGATGTATAATCAAAACTATTTTCAATACTAGTAAGAGCTAACCCCGAAAAGTCAGATGGAAGGATTGTAGAAGTGAAATTGGAGTTGTCTAAAAATTCTTCATTTTCCCATGAAGAAAGCATTTCTTTGTAATTACCAGTCAGCAAAAGACTTGTATCTGTGTCTTCAATTACTGTATCTGCAAATACTAAATGCATCGATAGATTGACAATCCCCATGAAAAGGAAAAGGACTAGAATGAAACTTTTCCTCACAACTTCCACCTCGCTTTCTAAAGTCACTTTATTTCTTTATTCAGTTACACCAAGTTTTTGAAATACTGCCGCTCTTGCGATACTTAAAGCATCATTTGCAATTTCATTCCAAGAAGTTTTAACGTCTGCATAATTAACGGTACCTGCACGCACTTTATCAAATAATTGTCCTAAAGTCGTTTCTGCATCGTATACTTCGGTCCATCTTGCTTTTATGTATCCCGGAACGTATTTATTTGGTTCGAGAATATAATTGTCATATTCTACTACTTTTCGAAGTTCTGTAAAACTAGAATAGATTGCAAAGAAAGCATCAAGTAATTCTTCATCCGGTTGTAAAGGAGTCATATTTAATGCAGCAATATCTAGTTCTTCATCAGTTGAGAATGCTATTCTTTGTAAATATCCATCTTTTCCAAATGACATCCATTTAGAAAGTAAATACGCTTCTGTCAAATGTTGAGTTTGAGAAGAAATACACATCAAATCTAAAACAATAGGTATTTGATGAGCGTCATCTGTACCAGGAGTACCAATGAAATCAACTTCAAAATCGTAATCAAGCATAGATCCTATAATAGGTGTATATTCCCAGTATGCTGCAAGTTGACTAGATTCCCAAGCATTTGTTGTTCCAAAAGCTGCTAATTGTTCTTCTGGCGTCATAGCATCATATACAAATGTTTTATCTTGCATCAACGTTTGATAAAGCGTAAGCGTTGTTTCAAATTCAATTCCATCTAAATGTAGTAAAGTTCCATCATATGTATACCATCCTAATTCGGAATTTAATTGAGCTGGATACCATTCTAACATTCTATCAAGTCCAACAATACCTGCAATTCCAGTTCCATTTGTTACATTATGATTGGCAACATCTTTGATTTTATCTACAAATTCAGAAAATGTGTCTTCAAATAAAGGTGCATCTGCATTTTCATTTTCAAAGATTGTCTTATTTATGTAATATCCAAAATAGTAGACTGCGTAAGGCAATGCCATCAATTTTCCACCATAATTAGCGGCTTCTCTGATGTCTTCTGAAATGTTCATAAATTCAGGATCATTGTGAGCAATTTCAGTGACATCTTTTGCCCAGTTATTCATAATAGTTGTTTCAGTTGAATCGGTAAAAAATACATCAGGAAGAGATCCTTGTGCGGCTCTCGCACCTAAAAACTCATTCCAATTTTGATCAATTTCTGATGTTCCTGTTGAATCTGGAACTTTTGGTCTTTCAATAATTTCTACAGTAATCCATGGATATTCTTCCATAAATGCATCAATCATAAGTCGCTCTAAATTAACTGATTCTACTGTTCCTAAATTCCATGCTGCATACGTAATTGTAACTGGAGTATTAGAAGTTGTAGTTTCGGAAGTATCAGATCCACTTGTTGTCGTAGTGGTTGTTGTCAATTCAGTACATGCAAACAGACTAAAACTAAATACAATTACTAAGATAAACCCTACTATTTTTTTCATTATTCTTTTGTCTCCTTTTATATTATAGTGACCATTATTTGATGAGTAAGATGATCCTTAAAATCTGGCAATATGTTTCCTTTTATTTCTTTTCCATCCACAATTACTTTCTTGCTTTTTCCTCTTTGAACTTCAATGTTGTATATTGCATTTCTAAATTTTCTACTATATTGGTATCCAGTCCACTTTTTAGGAATGACTGGCTCGATTTTTAGACCAGTGTAGGTTGCTTTAACTCCTAATATATCTCTAACAGCTACCCGGTGTAACCATTGTGCGGATCCGGTGTACCAACTCCATCCACCTCTTCCATAGTAAGGAGAAATAGGCCCATCTGAATTTCCACAAGTTACGTAAGGTTCAGCAAGGTACCTATCAGGATCTACCGTACGATTTGGAGGACAAATCCCTTTATATGCTTTGTAAGCTAATTCAGGGAATCCTGCTTTTGCAAAAGCCGAGACTGCCCAAGTAGCTGCATGAGTGTAAACACCACCATTTTCTCTTAATCCAGGAGCGTATCTTGTTACATATCCAATATCAGATCTTGGTTTTGTAAAGGCTGGAAAATTGAGTAAAGTTCCGTATTCTCTTAACAAAAACTTATCAATGGAATTAACAACTTTATTGATTCTGTTTTTTGGTAAAATATCGCTTAAGATTGCCCATGAGTTTGGCATTAAAAAGATTTTTCCTTCTTCATTATTGTTAGAACCAAGTGGATATCCATCATCTGTCGTTGCTTGAAGATACCATTCACCATCCCAACCATACTCATTAAACGTTTTTTGAATTTGTAAGGCATATTTTTTCATATTTTCTATGAAACTTAAGTCGTTTTTCATTTTAGCAAAACGTTGAAAACTATTGAGTATCATAAAGAGGAAGGAAGACATCCAAAAAGACTCGCCTTTCATTTTATGACCAACAGCGCTCAATCCATCGTTCCAATCATGAGCTCCCATTAAAGGGACTCCTCTATCTGAAAATCTAGTTAGAGATTTTAAAATGGCTCTTTTACAATGTTCATACATCGATGCTTCGCTTTGATCAACAAATGGAACAATTTCATCTAATATGCTATAATCTAAAGTTTCTTCAATATAGGACTCCATTATGAAAGGAAGCCACAATAAATCGTCTGAACAATTCCCTCTTGCGCCCCATCCTTGATAAGTTACAAACCAGTGATAGACATCGCCTTCAAAGAATTGTCTTGAAGCATGAAGAAGCAATTGTTTTTTTGTAAGTTCAGGTTTTGATTCTAGAAAAATTAAAGCATCTTGAAGTTGATCTCTAAATCCATAGCCTCCGCTTGTTTGGTAATAAGCCGTTTTTGCCCAAATACGGCAACTAATAGCTTGATATTTTGAAAATGTATTTGTCATAATGTCAAACGCTTTATCTTGAGTTTCAACGTGATCTCCACTTAGTAAATCTTTCCAAAATTCTTCTACTTCTTTAAACGCTTTTAAGGAAGCTTCAGGATTTGTATATTGTAAGATTAATGAATCGGGATTTTCATATTCCTGATCAATATTTAAGATTTCTTTCTTTCCAAGAGAAGTTACTCCGATTGTAAAGACAACTACAATTTCTTCGTTTGGACGCAAAGTAAATTCGCTTTGTAAAGAAGCCACTGGATCTCCGAATCGTCCTGCTTTATTTGATAACATTGGTTTTTTCATTGCAAGTGGATCTCTTTCAAGGCCATACATCCCAATAAAAGCTTCTTTGTCTGTTTCAAAAGATTTAACTGGTAAATTAACCGCATGAAATCCAACAAAATCCCAATCAACATTATTTGCTAATCCATCTTTATCGCCAAATCCCCAGTTGTATTTTTTTAATTTAATCGCCTTAAGAGATTCATCATAAGAGGTATCCATAAATAGTTTATGAAATTCACGATGTTCATCAGGATGAATTCCCGCTTCCCACTCAAAATAAGAAGTGATATCTAACCGTTTGATTTTATTGCTTTTATTTTTAATTTTAATTTCAATAATTTCTAAAGGTTTTCCGGGTACAACAAACATTTTCATTTCGGACACAACATCTTCTACTTGGTATTTAAAAATAGAATACCCAATTCCGTGTCTCACTTCAAAATGTTGATACTCTTTTTGAACGGGCTGAAACGTTAATGACCAAAAATTTCCAGTGTCTATATTTCGTAAATATAAATATTTACCGTAATTATCTTTAATAATATCTTGATATAGTCTTGTAAGTCGATTTTGCCCAGCGTTTCCTCTCCAAGAGCAACCGCCACCTGTTTGAGATACCATAAACGAGTAGTCGCTATTTGAAATCACATTAATCCAAGGTTTTGGCGTTTTTGGATCTGTGATGATATATTCCAATCCATTATTACTAAAATGTCCGTATTTATTTGCATACATAGTATCAAACTCTCCTATCGAAACGTTTCAATAAAGATTACATTTTTATTATATCACAAGTTATTTTCTCTTACAAGCGTTTTCATAACCATAATAAAAAAATAATCAGAAATAATCTGATTATCAAAATGAATCTCGAAACATTAAAGTGCCTTGTTGCTTCTCAATGTGTACTATTTCTTTTTTCAACAAACTTACTACTGTGTTTGCAATTGCTTTTCCCCAGAAAAAGTGATCAATTCGAATGGACGATAATTTCGGGTTAACATACCTTGCTAATTCAATATCATCAAATCCAGAAATGCCAAAATCATTTGGTATTTCTTTACCTATTTTTTGAAAAGTTTCCATAATTCCAATAGCCATTTCATCATTTGCACATACAAAGATGTCTGGCAAATCAATATTGTTTTGAATGATATAATTTGCAATTTCTATGCCTGATTCTTTCGTAAAATTTCCACAATATTCTGAATGCAATTCAATGTTTTGTTCGTTTAATCCTTCCATAAATCCCGAAAAACGAGTTATGTTATCATAAGTATCTTTTACTCCATGAACAAAAGCGGGTTTCACATAGCCTTTTTTAAGAATTTGTCGTGTCATTAAAAGCATCGCATTATGATTGTCAATTGTCATATTAAAAATATTAATATCGTGAAGTCTTCGATCCAAAACGATAATCGGTCTAAAGTTTTTTGCCAGTTGAATTAACGACTCGTCCGTTATATGAATGTCTGTAATAATAGCTCCGTCAGCGGAACGTTCTTTTAATAAGCTATTTGATGAAACTCCAGTAGATACAATCATGGTGTACCCGTTTTTTGCCAATTGATGTTGAATTCCATCTAATAATTCATGATAAACTGGCCCACCAAAATCTGAGATGGCAACTAAAATGGTATCGGTGTTTCTTTTTTTAAGGTTTCTGGCAGCTGCCATAGGAAAATATCCGATTTCTTCGGCGATTTGCTTAATTCTATTAGCGGTAATATCGGGAATTCTTTTATCATTGTTTAAAGCATAAGAAACCGTAGATATAGAACAACTCGCTGCTTTTGCAACATCTTTGATTGTAGACATTTTATTGTTTCCTCTCAAAATTTAATTTTTGAAGTGCTTTTTGAATTAAAGGATGCTTCATATAGTATTTCCAAGTGGTTCCATGTAAATAATTATCTATCATCAATAAAGAAATCCCTTTATTGATTCCCACATAATCTTTACTTATCCAAGTTTTCTTTTTGTTTTGCTTTAAGATTCCATCAGTAAAGCCATAATCTTGAAATGATTTTGGATAGAGTTTATAAATTTCTTCTATTGCCATTTTAGATTCATTCGGTGTAAAAACGATAGATCCTAAACTTCCGCACGGAGGCAAAACTCCAAAGACGTGTTCTTCTTTCGGTTTCAAATCATTTGGATCGATGCATTGATTTCGATACCCTTTAGGTGTTAAACAAGCCGTCAACCCCCAACAAGTTTCACTTATTGTTTTATATTGATCTTGGTGGTTTTTGCACCATCTTTGATTAGCGAGAGTTGCTATTTTCGAATTTTCAAACCAATCAATACCACTAGCATCTGTTATCGTTTTAAAATCCAACCAAGCATGTGAAAATTGATAAACAAAAAGAGCGTTTGTTGGAGAGTAATAATACTCAAATTCATCATATTTCCCAAGTTTTCTTTCAAACCCATTAAAAAGTGCTAATGCATCAGTTTTGGAAATATCACCACTTGCTGCGGCCAAAAAATACATTGAAAGTTGTTCTGCATACATATGCCATTGATAAATCCATGGGTCGTTGGACTCGCCTCTATAATCACCACCAGATATTGGATTATAGGCCATTCTAAATACCTTTTTTCCATTGAAATCATGAATGAATTTTCCCCAATTCACCCTTTGAAATATTCGTTGAAATAATTCGTGAATTTCAACCTCATCAAAATAAGCATCACAAGTTAAAGCTCCATTTAAAAATAGAGTAGTATCTATGGTTGAAAATTCAGATTTTCGAAATGGTTTTCCCGAAGTCATGTCAACAAAATGAAGAAAGAATCCTTCATAATGATCGATGTTTGTATCAAAGGTTTGTAATGTTTTTATAACTCGTCTTTTTCCTTCTTCATATGTAATATATCCATTTTCAACGCCTATCACATATGCACTAAGACCATATCCAACAGACGCCACAGACGCCATGTCTTTGTCTTTTGTGTTATCACGAATTAAGCCATATCCTAAAGAGGATTCATCGTTGTTTGTTTCGTTCATAAAATACAAGAAACTATGATATAATTCTGATTCAAGTAGTGACATATTTTCCTCCAACGCTTTAATATTTTATTGTTTTAATTCAGCCAAAAATCTTTTTGCAAAACCGTGTTTGAAGAAGGTCCTATCATAAGGCAAAAACGACCCATCTCATATGTTTTACTTCCATCATCTATTGTATACATCAAATCATTTATCGTAATGTCAAATGTAACCGTGAGAGTTGAATGCCGATTAATCCATATTTTTTTAAATTGCTTTAATTCTTTTACTGGTCGACAGATTGATGCAGTATAATCGCGGATATATACTTCTACGATTTCAAAGCCTTCAAACGTACTATCATTTGAAATTGTAATCGAAGCATGAAGCGTTTCTTGAGATGTTATTTTTAGTTTGTCTAATCTTAAATCTTTATAAGTTAACTTTAAATAACTAAGCCCAAATCCAAATGGAAACAGTGGTTCGTTCGAAACATCAAGGTACCTTGACACGAATTCATTATCATCATTGGGTCCAATATAAGGCCGTCCTGTATTCAAATGATTATAATAGATAGGAATTTGTCCAATGCTTTTAGGGAAACTCATTGGTAGTTTACCAGACGGATTAATTTTTCCTGTTAATACATCTGTAATGGCTTCAGCTGTTTTTGAGCCTAAAAACCAAGTCTCAAGAATAGCATCGGCATCTAAAATATTTTCTAGAAGTAGTGGTCTTCCATTAAACAAAATGACTAGAACTTTTTTACCTAAAGCTTTTACCATATTAACTAATAAATCTTGTTTTGAAGGTAGGTGAATATCAGATAGAGAGTGCGCTTCTCCGGACAACCGTTCGTTTTCACCAATAGCAACTATTACCACATCAGCTCTTTGGATTTGTTTTATATCCTTTAACGTATAATCTAATAAACTGATACTATCCTTTACAAAAATCAAACGTTGGTCCGCTTTAATAAGAGCCTCTTCAAGCGTCGTATTTGTGTCTCTTCTTCCATGCCAACTCCAAGGTCCAACTGTCGCTCTAGATGTAGAATATGGCCCGATAAGTGCTAAAGTCGCACCTTTTGTCAAAGGTAAAATGTCTTCATTTTTTAAGAGAACCATTGATTCATGCGCTACTTTTAAACTTGCCTCTAAATGACTTAAAGATAAGACAAGATTTTTCATTGATTCGTTTTCGATTCCTTTAAATGGGTTCTCAAACAAACCTAAATCTTTTTTTAATTCTAATATTCGAAGCACCGCTTCATCTAACAATGACATCTGTACTTGTTTTTTTTGAATAAGTGTTTCTAAGTGATTGCTATAGGCAGAAGATGACATTTCAATATCTAACCCCGCTGTGATTCCCTTCAGCGCTACTTCTTCCATGTCTTCTGCATATCCATGAGCAATTATTTGTTTTAAAGAATCATAATCTGAAATGGTAACACCTTTAAAATTCCAAGTATCTCGCAAGACATCTCTTAGTAAATACTTGTTTGCGGTTGAAGGAACACCATCTATTACATTAAAAGCAGTCATCACCAGCCTTGCTCCCGCATCGATAGCTTTTTTATATCCTATAAAATATTGATCATGAAGTGTTTGTCTAGATAAATCAACTGTATTGTAATCTCTTCCACTTTCTGAAGCTCCATACCCTGCAAAATGCTTTACGCAACTAGCTAGAGAACCTACTTTTTCAATTCCATCATTTTGGTAACCCCTTACCATTGCTTCTGCATATTTTCCCGTTAAATATGGGTCTTCTCCAAATCCTTCTACCACTCTTCCCCACCTTGGATCTCTTGACAAGTCTGCCATTGGCGAAAAGGTCACATGAATTCCTGAAGTAGATGCTTCAAGCGCCGAAATTCTTGCAACGGTTTCTAAAAGCGATGGATTCCAAGAAGAAGCAAGTGCAATTGGAACAGGAAAAATTGTTTTATATCCATGAATAATATCTGCCATAAAGATAAGTGGAATCTTATGACGACTTTTCTCTAAATAGGTCTTTTGTACTAATATCATTTCTTCAGGACTACCCACTCCCAAAACAGATCCTGCTAAAAATATTAACTCTTCATTCAAATGAAGGTCTTCTACAGGACCAGATACTTCTTTCTTTAAATCTTTTACAAAGAAGAAAGGAGCTATTTGTAAAAGTTGACCGATTTTCTCTTTTGTGGATAATTGTTTTAATAAGTCTTTCATGAAATAAATCCTCTTTTCCTTGTATAAAGCGTATTAATGATTCTTATAATAAATTGCACAGTAATAAGGAGAAATCATCGTCTTATTAGATAGTTTTAATGAGGATTTATTTGTTAATAAACAATCCATGTCTTTAAACTCTTCTAAATCATACTCTGCTTCTTGATTATTAAAATGACCGATTACTAAAATAAGTTGCTCTTTGTACTTTCTAGTATAAGCAAAAAGAAAAGCGTCTTTTGGATAAATTAAATTGAAATCACCTAAATCGAAGACTGTATATGATTTTCGAATTTCAAATAGTTTCTTGTAAAAGAAAAAAACTCCATCTTGATCTTCTAAATCGAATGTTGCATTTATCTCTTTATAATTTGGATTAACCATAAGCCATGGATTTTCATCGGAAAAGCCTGCATATAATTGATTGTTCCATTGCATAGGAGTTCTTGAATTATCTCTGCTTTTTGCATAGATAGATTCCATAATGTCTTTCATTGGTACTTTTTTATCTAAAAATTCATGATACATATTTAAGGTTTCAACGTCTTTATATTCAGAAATGTTTTGAAAACGAACGCCTGTCATTCCAATTTCTTCCCCTTGATAAACATAAGGAGTTCCCTGCATTGAATAAAGAATTGTCGCCAGCATTTTCGCGCTTTCTTTGCGGTAGGAAAGATTGCCGAATCTAGATACAACACGTGGTTGATCATGATTTGAAAGGAACAGGCTGTTCCATCCATGATTAAAATTTGTTTTTTGTATTTTGTCAAAATAAGCTTTAAATTCTATTAAATCTAATTTTTGAAGCATCCATTTACCGCGTTTTGGAATTTCATCTAACGAAAGATGCTCGAATTGAAAAATCATGTTTAGTAAAGGCGCATTTTGATTGGTTATTTGCGCAGCTTTTTGAATCGAAAGAGTAGGCATTTCTCCAACAGTCATGATATTTCTTCCCTTAAAACAAGTATCATAAAGTTCTTTTAAGTTTTGGTCTAAAAAAGGACCATTTCCAATTTGAACATGTTCAATATCTTTTCCGATTAAATCGATGACATCTAACCGAAATCCATCGATTCCAAGATTCAACCAGTAATTAATCATTTCATAAATAACTTGTCTTAACTTTGGATTTTGCCAATTTAAATCAGGTTGTTTTTTACTAAATAAATGAAAATAATATTGTTTTGTATTTTCATCAAATTCCCAAGCAGAACCAGAAAACACAGATGATATGTCGGTGGGTTTGTCTTTCCATATATAATAATCTCTATATGGATTATCAAGTGATTTTTTTGATTCTTTAAACCAAATATGTTCATCTGAAGTATGGTTAACGACTAAATCCATAATCATCTTCATGTCTCTTAAGTGAACTTCTTTTAATAATTGTAAAAAATCTGAAAAGGTTCCAAAAACCGGATCAATTTGATAATAATCTGAAATGTCATACCCATTATCTTCCATCGGAGATTGATAAATCGGACTTAACCAAATAACATCAACCCCTAGATTTTTTATGTAATCTAATTTTTCGATGATTCCTAAAATATCACCGATTCCATCGTGATTGGAATCTTTAAAACTCAATGGATAAATTTGATAGACAACGGCTTTTTGCCACCACTTTACAGAATCATTCATATTCAAATTAAACTCCTTAAATCAGAAAATAGAAACGTTTCGATTTTCAATTCTATTTTACACGAGAAAATACAAAAATACAATTCTTTTCCTTAACAAAATCTATATTTTTTATCGTATTTAAATAGATCATTTTTAGAATAATGAATCAGTTTATCTTTATAAAATTAAAAAAACACAGGATGTGGTTCCTGTGTTTTTTGGTTTTGGCAGATTAACGTTTACTAAATTGTGGTGCTCTACGAGCGCCTTTAAGACCGTATTTCTTACGTTCTTTCACGCGTGGGTCTCTTGTGATTAATCCAGCTGGTTTTAAAATTTTGCGGTATTCAGGGTTTACTTCTAATAAAGCACGAGTAATTCCTAATCGAATTGCTCCCGCTTGTCCTATTAAGCCTCCGCCATTTACATTGACAGAGATGTCAAAAGTACTTTCGTTTGCAGTCAAAACTAAAGGTTGAGAGACATCCAAGCGGGCAAGTGATGAAGGGACATATTTTGTAAATTCTCTTCCATTAATCATTATTAACCCTTTACCAGGTCTCAATATAACTCTAGCAACAGCTGACTTACGTCTTCCTGTGCCGCGATACATTACTGATTTAGCCAATCTTGGTTCCTCCTATCCTTTCAATTCCATCACAACCGGAAGTTGTGCTTGGTGTTTGTGTTCTGGTCCTGCATAGACAAATAATTTTGTGTACGTTTGATCCCCTAATTTTCCTTTTGGTAACATTCCTTTGATAGCGAGTTCAACCATTCTAATTGGTTTCTCTTCCATCATAACTTTCGCTGTCTTAGTCTTTAAACCTCCAGGATAATTTGAATGGGTATAATAGATTTTATCATTCCATTTATTACCTGTTAATTCAATTTGACTAGCATTAATGACGATAACATAATCTCCACAATCCACGTGTGGTGTAAAAGTAGGTTTATGTTTTCCTCTTAAAACACTAGCGACTTCGGTAGCTAAGCGACCTAATCTTTTTCCAGCTGCATCTACTACAAACCATTTGCGTTCAATTGTTTGTGCATTTGCCATGTAAGTTTTCATTTTATTTCCTCCTTAATTTTTATTAAAGAGCTTGTGGGATCTAAAATAAAAAATGTACCTTAACTATAATATCATCTAGGGCCTTTTTAGTCAACTATTATCGATTCTAATTAATAATCTTTTTCGTGAATTTACCTTTGACTTTTGAGACTCCCGTCATTACTACAAACGCATTTGGATCAATCTCTTTTATAATCGCTAAGTATTTTTGGATTTCATGAGTTGAAATCACGGCAAAAATGACCGTTTTTTCTTGATGTGTATAAGCTCCAATAGCGTCAAGCATCGTCACTCCGTGTGGAAGTCTGGTCTTTAACTCATCCGCAAGTTCAATTCCACAAGTTGTAATAACTTCAAGTTTCATAAAATTATATCCTGTAAACACTTTATCTAAAACAATAGACGATATTAACTGAGACACGATGGTATAAATAGCTATATTAAGTCCGAAAATTAAGCCTGCAGCTAAGATAATTGCTCCATGAAAAATGATTTGATAAAACCCTACTGATTTTCCGGTTTTGATGCTCCAATATTGAAAAATAATTGAAGTTCCTCCGCCTGAAGTTCCTACATTATGTAAAATTCCATTCCCAAGCCCGCCTAACATTCCGCCAATGATGGCGCATGTTAGTATATCATTGCCTAAAATACTCTCTGGCACACGAAACAAAAAGATTACAGAGGCAATAATAACCGAAATAATTGTATAAACAATGAATCGTTTGCTTAATTTAAAATACCCAAATATAAGCAAAGGTATTTGTAAAACAAATGATAATATTCCAAGGTTGAGAATGACATTATTTGATGTGACTTGTTCAATTATATTAATGAAGAGTTGAGATAACCCAGTGATACCTCCGGTATACAATTTGGAGGGATCAATAAAAAACACAATTCCTAAAGCATAAATTGCCGTTCCAACAACGACTAAAAGCAAGGTTTTTGCTTCTTTTTTCATATCTAATTTATTCATAAGTTATTATTTAACGACATCTCCTGTATTTAACGAATTAGGTGCTTCAATGATATGTAAGGTATGATTTTCTGTTTCCCCACATAAAATCATGCCTTCGCTTAACTCTCCACGAAGTTTTACACTTTGTAAATTTATGACTACCAAAACTTTTTTATTTACTAAATCTTCCGGACGATAAAACTCAGCTATTCCGGATACGATTTGTCTTACTTTATCTCCAGTATCAATTTGCAATACTAATAATTTTTTAGCGTTTATATGTGTTTCGGCTTTTTCAATTTTTCCAACTACAACTTCAATTTTGTCAAAATCATCAATAGAAATTTCTGGTTTTAAAATTAATTCTTTTTTGTGTGTAGGGTTCATCATTTCTTTAATAACCTCAATTTCTTTTTCACTATCAAGTCGTGGAAAAAGATGATCTGCTTTTTTAACAACATGGTACTCTTTTTTTTCTCCAAATCCATACGTATCGAAAGTACGAAGCGTCTTTTCAACGTTTAGAGAATCAAAAATTTTATCACAGGATTCTATTAAAATCGGAATATATAAAATAGTTGCGGCACGTATAGCCTCTAATAGGTGATACATTACTGATTCTAACACACCAAGAAGTTCATCGTCTTTAGCTAAATCCCAAGGGGAAGTTTCATCGATTAACTTATTGGTTCTACTAACAAGTTTTGTGATTTCAAAAATAGCTTGGCTAACTTTTAAATCATTCATATAGTTTTGATAATTTTCAAAAGCAAACTGTATCATTTCTTCTAATTCGATTTCCACTTTTTTTAGTTCATGGTTATGATTTGTTTTTTTTACAGAACCCGAAAAGTACTTATTTACCATGCTAATGGTTCTGCTTATCAAATTGCCAAGATCATTTACTAAATCTGTATTGATTCTTGAAACAAAATCTTCAGGAGTAAATAATCCATCATTTGCATATGGAAGTTCTCGCACCACAAAATAGCGAAAAGCATCTAATCCATAACGACTAACAAGTGGTTCAGGATAAATGATATTTCCTTTTGACTTGGACATTTTTCCATCTTTCATCAAGTACCACCCATGAACAAATAATTTAAATTTAATCGGTATATGTAAAGCCATTAAGATTATCGGCCAATAAATTGCATGAAATCTTAAAATATCTTTACCAATTATGTGAACAATTTCATCACCATTCATCCAGAATTTTTGGAATAACCCATCCTTTTCTGAACCATAACCCAAAGCACTAATGTAATTTGACAATGCGTCAATCCAAACATAGATAACGTGTTTTGGATCGCTTTTGACTTTTACTCCCCAATCAAAAGCTGTCCTAGAAACACTTAAATCCGTCAATCCGGATTGAATAAATTTAACGACTTCATTCTTACGAGTTTCAGGAGTAATAAAATCAGGATTATTCTCAATAAAAGACAATAATTGATTGGAATATTTTGTTAGTCTTAAAAAATAGGTTTCTTCTTTTACAATGGAAGTTTCTCTTCCACAATCAGGGCACAATTTCCCGTCCACTAATTGAGTCGGAGTAAAGTATGATTCGCAATCTATACAGTAGTTTCCAACGTATTCTCCTAAATAAATGTCGTCTTGCGAAAGCAGTTTTTCAAAGATATTTTGAACAATATCTTCATGTCTTTTTTCAGTGGTTCGAATAAAATCATCGTTATTTATTTTGAGTAAAGACCACAAATCTTTTGCAAGAGTTGCGATATAATCTACGTATTCTTTTGGTGTTTTTCCATTTGCCTTTGCGGCTTCCTCAATTTTTAACCCATGTTCATCTGTGCCAGTTAAAAATCTAGTCTCATACCCTTGTAATTCTTTGTATCTTTTTAGAGTATCACATAGACAAGTAGTATACGCTGACCCAAGATGAAATTTACCGCTTGTGTAATAAATAGGGGTTGTTATATAAAAAGTTTTTTTCATTCTTCTGTCCTCGTTTCAAAAGCTTTATATAAAGTTCTTTTTTTAATTTCGTCGGCTTTATCTTTTCCTAAAACGTTTTTAATAATCTCAAACGCAAATTCATGTACTGCTCCTGCACCAATTCCGGTAATAATGTTTCCGTCTGTCACCACTAATGCGTTTTCTCTTATACCTTTTGGCATATATACTTCCGTTCCTGGAAAAGAAGTATAGTGCTTCCCATCCAGTAACCCAATCACTCCAAAGACACTTGGTCCTGCACAAATTGCCATCAACCATTTTTGTTGTTCACTAAATTTAATCACTAATTCTAAAGCACTTGGAGTATCTCTTAATACGTAGGCTTGCCTGCCTCCTGGTATAAAAATGCCATCATACTCATCGACATCAATTGAGCTCATTTTTGTATTTACAACCACTTCAGTCTGAAAAGCCCCTGTCACGGTTTTTTTTCCAAAAACACTAACAAGTTCCACTTCAATTCCGCTTCTTTTTAAAAGAGCGACGGTACCAATCGCTTCAATGTCTTCAAATCCGTCTGCTAATAAACATACAAAACGCATGAATAATCACCTCTTAAACAATCTATTATTATATCACTTTTTTAGTTTTTTTTCTAAATAATCTTGATAGATTTTATTTTTAGGAATTCGTGTCATTTGCGATACTTTTTTCATTGCTTCTGTTTTTGATAATCCTGAAGCAATAAAATAATCTACTTGTTCTACGAGACTAATATTTGTATCATATTCTACTTTAGAAACATAACCTTCTACTACTACTACCATTTCACCTTTTAATCCTTGTAATAAAGATAATTCAGATACTTTTCCCTTGATAACTTCCTCAAAGGTTTTTGAAATTTCTCTAATAATTGAAACAACTCTATCCCCAAACACTTGATAAATATCTTGAATCATTTCTTCTATACGGTGAGGGGTTTCATAAAACACCAATGTTTCTTCATGGTATTTTAAAGATTCTAATTCTTCAATTCTTTTAAGTTTTTTGGAGTCTAAAAATCCAAAAAAGAGAAAAGGGGTTGGCTGAATTCCTGACATTAACAAACCTGTAATAGCTGCATTAGCTCCAGGAAGACAAACAACGTTATATCCTTTTTCCATAGCGGCCTGTGCAATTTCATATCCAGGATCATTAAACAAAGGCATACCTGCATCACTCATTAATCCAATATGTTGACCCATTTCTAAAGCGCTTATAATTTCTTCTGTTTGAAGACGTTTGTTATGTTCGTGGTAACTTTTTAGAGGCTTATTAATTTCATAATGACAAAGCAATTTAGAAGACACTCTTGTATCTTCCGCATACAGAACATCAACGGATTTCATGATATTAATTGCTCTAAAAGTAATATCTTCTAAATTTCCAATTGGAGTTGGAATAAGGTAAAGAGTTGCTATATTATTTTGATAATGCAATTGTCTTTGCATATTAATCAACCCTTCCCAATACGAAATATTTTAAGAACATCTTCTGTGTATTCTCTTGCTTCATTGTAAATGTAAAGTGGCTCTAACAAATCAAGACTACCCGTTTTACCATTATTATTCGCTTCCAGTAAAACCATCATTGCTTTTTTTCCTTTAACAGGATAAACAAATCTCATCCTTTTTATCGCAAAATGATGTTTGTGAAGTAATAATATTATTTCTTCTAATCGTTCCACACGGTGAATAAAATGAAAAGAACCGCCAATTTTTAGCATTCTTTTTGCTTGAAGAATGATTTGCTCCAAATCGATTAAAACTTCATGTTTTGCGATGCTTACTGCATCTAATTTATTTGTAACGCTTGAAGGCGTGACTTTATAAAAGGGTGGATTACAACTAATGATATCAAAACTACTTGGTAAATAGTGCTCGTGTACGTTTAAAATATCAATATTATCAATTGTAATTTGGTGTTCAAGGTGATTATAAGATACACTTTTTTTCGCTAAAAAACAAGCATCTTCTAATATCTCAATTCCCACAATGGGTTTTGTTGTTCTTAAAGATAAAAATAAAGGAATGGGCGCATTACCCGTTCCGAAGTCCATGATGTTCTTAACTCTTGGGGTAATTCTAATAAAATCGGCCAAAAGTGCAGAATCCAAAGAAAAAGACAGCATGTCTTTTCTTTGGAAGATTTTTAATCCGTCATATCCTAGTAAATCATGAAGAACCTCTTCATTATTATTCATAACTATCACCAAATTTATTCTTCTAAATCTTTTAAGCTTTCTACATTTGCTTCCAAATCCTCTTCAATGGCTTTTTGTTTAAATTGAAGTTCTGACACATGGAATGTATGTGAACCTCCATTATCAAAATCAACTTTTGCCATTAATGTAACAAAATTAACTTGTGTAACTCTTCCTCTTCCATCTGGCGTTACAACGTAAGAATCAAGTTTTGGCATCATTTTTCGATATTCTTTATAATTAGAATCTTCGTAATTGATACAACACAAAAGTTTACCGCATAGTCCTGAAATATTGGAAGGATTTAACGATAAATTTTGATTCTTTGCCATTTTAATCGATACTGGTTCAAATTCTCCAAGAAAAGTAGTACAGCATGTTAATAATCCACATGGCCCAATTCCTCCAAGAACTCTAGCTCCATCTCTTGCGCCAACTTGTCTTAATTCAATTCTCAAATGAAACTCATTTGCTAAATCTTTGACAAGTTCTCTAAAATCTACACGTCCATCCGCATTAAAATAAATAATTAATTTTGAGCGATCTAATGTAAATTCACAGTTTAAAAGTTTCATATCCAAATTATTTTTAAACACGTAAGCTGATGTTTTTTCTAAAACAAAAACCTCGTGTTTTTTGTTATCTTCATATTGCATTAAATCTTCTTCAGTAGCTATCCGTAAAACGGGTTTTAAAGGGGACACTAAATCTGATTCTTGAATGGTTAAAATATCAGAAACTACAAATCCAAGTTCAATCCCTCTGATTGTTTCAACTACAACTTTGTCTTTGCTTTTTAAATCTATATTGTCAGTACTAAAAAAATATTTTTTCCCTAAACGATTAAATTGAATCGCTACGACTTGATACTCCATAATTAAAACCTCTTTCTAGATGAGCAAGCATTTTGTCAAACGCTAACTGGCTGTTGATATTATACTTTAATCTCGACTTTAACCCAAGCATTTTGTCTAGGTTGTCTTCAATTGTATTTTGACTAATCATTTCAGATAACTTTTCTATTGTGCTTTCTTCTGTGTTATAAATGATTTGGTCTAAATGCCTTAATTTGTAATTTAATAAATCTTTTTGATAAAAAATCATCAAAGTTAAAAAGTAATCAATCATATCACTTTTTGATAAAATCAAATCGTGATTTTCTTTGAACATAATTACCATTGATTGTTTTTTTTCTAAAAGTGATTTGTATAAATTTGTGACAAACTTAATTACTTGAACCATTTCGCTAGAATTTGCAATGCTTTCTGCAGCATCATAGTTATTTGTATATTCTGAGACAACACTTGCGACCAAAGGATCAACTTTTTTTTGCAATAAGTCTTTTTGTATTAAATGTTTATCTATTGGTTTAAAGTGTAACACTTGTGCTCTTGAAACAATTGTTTTTAGTAACACATTTATTTGATCTGTCACAAGGATTTGGTATATTTCATTTCCTGGTTCTTCCATTGTTTTTAATAACGTATTTGCGGATTCTTGATTAAAGCGATCTGCTTCATTAATAATATAAACTCGAGGTCCATCTTCAATCGCGGATTTCGAGAATTCATCTAATAATTCTTTTACTTGCTTCTTTTTTATAACTTCACCTTCTGCTTGAATATAAAAAACATTTGGATGTGTTAAATTATCAATTCTTTTACAATTATGGCACACTCCACAAGGATTGAATAATTCATCTTTGTCTTTACATAAAAGCGTTTTGGCAAGTAAAAAAGCTGTCTCGATTCTTTTGGTACCCAAAGGCCCTTCAAAAATATAGGCATGAGCTAGTTTGTTATATTTAAAGCTATTTATTAAAATACGAGAAATATCTTGTTGATATATGGATAATTGTTCCCATGATGATTCAAACAAAACTACCACCTCTAACTACAGGATTTCTTCAATAGATTGAATCGCTAGTTTTGCGACTTCCTCTATTGATTTTTCACCATCAATTCTTTTAATTCGATTTGGAAATCTTTTCATCAAATCGATATACCCTTGATATATTTTTTTGTGAAATTCCACTTCTTCTAAATCCAATCGATTCACTTCGCGGTTCGGAGTTTTAAAGACTCGCTTTAAACCAACTTCAGGTCTAACATCAACAAAAATAGTTCGATCTGGCATGTTGGAATCAATCGCAAATTTATTAATTGTAAAAACTTCTTCAATTCCTAAATTTCTAGCGACACCTTGATAAATTAATGAACTATCGATATAGCGATCACATAATATTAGTTCTCCTCTTTCAAGTGAAGGAAGAATCTTTTCGACTAAGTGTTGCCTTCTAGAAGCGGCAAATAATAATGCTTCTGTTTTTGGATCCATTTCTATATGAGATTTATCTAATAAAATATCTCTTATCATTTCAGATATTCGAATTCCGCCAGGTTCTCTTGTGACTAAAACATGGTATCCTTTGGCTGTAAAATATTTTTCAACTTGTTTAATAACGGATGTTTTTCCTGAACCTTCCGTCCCTTCGAACGAAATAAAGATTCCTTTCATATTATCCACCTGCTTTACCTTTCTATTATCTCACAAAATGACCGAATTTTGAATAAATTATTTTATTATAGTATCTAATTATGATACAATATAGCAAAAGGCATGGTGATGGTATGCAAATTGACATCCATAATTTATCGTTTGCTTATGGGCATAAATCAGTAATCAATGGTCTTTCCTTAACTTTAAACTCTGGCGACTACTTAATAGTCAAAGGAAAGAATGGTTCTGGAAAGTCCACTTTTATCAAATGTTTATTAGGCATAAACCCCGTTAAAAATGGGATGATTTTTTTTGACCATCAAGATATTAATAATTTTAAAGATTGGACAAATTTTGGCTATGTTAGCCAAAAATTTGAAGATTTTAACTATGAGTTTCCAATCACTGTTAATGAGTTACTTTCTGTATCTAGTTTAAAGAAAACCAAACAAAGTGATCGATTAAAATTATTAGATCAAATGGGGATTTTAGATTTAATAAATCAAAATATTAACAATCTTTCAGGTGGACAATTACAAAGAGTTTTTATTGTAAAGGCTATGATTAACAGTCCTAAATTGTTAATTTTAGATGAACCTACCGCTTCGATAGATCGATTAAATACCGAATTTTTTTATCGTGCAATCAACCTGCTAAACCAACAAGGAATTACCATTATCTTAATTACACATACCGATGCTTTTGAAGAATTACTTTACTCTCATGTATTAACGATGAAATCAGATACAACTTTCACCTTCCTAACCAAAGAAAAGTGTGATTTATCGGAGGTGAATTTGTAATGTTCCTGTCCTTCTTCACCGATTTGTTTCAACAAGATTTTATGTTAAGAGCACTGACTGCCGGCATTTTACTAGGTATATTAGCTCCTCTTATTGGCTCCATAGTTGTTATCAGGCGATTATCCTTTATCGCCGATACGTTAGGTCATTTCTCTTTAGTTGGAATTGCAGTTAGCTTATATTTATCTACTTTTGGAATCTCAATCTTTTTTGAAAAGCCAATATATTTAGGCTTATTATTTTCAGTAATAGGTGGATTATTAATCGAATTATTTCGAAGATCTTATAAAAATTATAAGGAAATTTCGATGGTTATCGTAATAAGCCTCGGAGCTGCTTTAAGTGCAATCTTCTTTTCTTTATCTAAAAAAACTGGTTCTCTTTATAATTATCTATTTGGTTCTATTTTAACGGTAACCGATTATTATGTGGTGTTAATTTTAGTAACCGCTATCGTAGTAGGGATTCTCTTTGCTTTATTTGGAAAACAAATTATTGCGGTTAGTTTCGAAGAAACCAATGCCAAATTTTTAGGAGTTAATGTTAATATCTTTCAAATAATTTTTATGATTATGTTATCGATTGTTGTTTCGGTATTATTAGAATCAGCAGGAGTATTATTGATTTCATCCATGATGATTATTCCAGTAGCAGCTGGAATGAAAGTGGGTTGGAGCTACAAATCAACGTTAATATCTAGCGTTATCTTCTCTGAATTATCTGTTTTTTTCGGATTGTGGATGGCTTATTCTTTAACCATTCCTAGTGGAGCCGCCATTGTATCTGTTAATGTAATTATTTTATTAATTGTTGCAATTATTAAAAGAATTTCTGTAAAAAGACAGACAGCAAAACAAAATAAGTAATTTATTCTTCATTTTAAAAAACCACTCATCAATTTGTGAGTGGTTTTTTGTATAAAAAATGGATTTCTAACTTATTTATCTTGAGGTTTTAAATCATTTAATATATCTTGAAACAATTTTTTTATTTGATCCGAATTTAAGAACGGAAGCAGAGAATCTGCTGAAATAGTATCAATTTCATTTGCTTCAATTTTACGAAGAACTTCTTCTAAATCTTTTTCAGAGACAAAAGGCAAGAATTTTTCTGGATTGATTGATATTTCTCCTTTAAGAGAACTATTGAATAAACGAGCAACTTGTTCTTCGTTTAAGAACGGAATGATACATACTGGGTTGATTTTTTCATTATCGAATTCTTTATTTATAATTTTTTGAACTAATTCTTCTAATTCTTCTTCTTCTAAAAATGGTAACATGCGTAATAATTTCATTTTATTTTCTCCTTTAATTTCTTTTTTTCTGCATAAGTGAATTGTGGGTATATTTGTTCAATGGGAAGATGGTACTTTTTCGTTTTGTACGCAATGAGTAATCTCATTCTTTCTTCAATGCTTAACCTTGGCCACAGGTTGCATTCAATCAAAACATTATTCTCAATGTACAAAAATAGTGCATAATCTCGTTGTTCTTGACTAAGCAAATGAATCACATCGGCAAAATTAAATGCCTTAATGTTTCCACGAATGATTTCATGAATGACCCATTCTGGACTATGCTCCTCAAATAATTGTTTAAGTGAAAGGATGTTAGAATCAATATTCAAACATAAAATTTCTTCTAAACTTGATTGATACATTCCCATCAATACACATAAATTATCAATTGAGGGCAACGTCTTTCCTGTTTCCCAACGAGAGACTGCTTGATGTGAAACAAACAATTGATCTGCTATTTGTGCTTGTGTGAATCCATTTGTCTGTCTTAAATCAAATAACTTTTGTCCTATTCTTAATAAATCTAGCAAGAGAACACCTTCTTTCATCATCTTCTGACACCTTTATTATAACACTTGTAAATATAAATTAAAGCAACTAAAAGTTGAACTTGTAATTTATTAATTTTGCTTATAATAATAAAAGTTCGAATGTTTCGAACTTTTATTCATATGTGATTTTTGTTAAATATAGTCCGTTTGCAGGCGCAATTTTTGTCGTATGTTTTCTGCTTTTTTCATTTATAATCTGCAAAATATCATCCTGGATCTCTTGTTTAGCCATTTTCACTAGTTGAAAAACAAGCAATCGAATCATATGATGCAAAAACCCGTTTCCAACAAACACAAGTTCGATAGTGTTTTCTCTCTTTATAAATGAAGCTTCAAAAATCGTTCTAATTTTTGAATTTTTTTCTCCTGTACAAAAGCTAGTAAAATCAAACGTTCCAATTAAGAGATTTAAATTCTTCTCTAAGTTATTTTCGTCAAGTTTTCCTACCGTCCATTCAAAGTGCCTTCTCAAGGGGTCGTATTCAGCCGTATTTAAAAGATAACGATATTCCTTGGTAAATACATCATATCTTGAATGGAAGAGTGGGTGAACAAATTTAACGTCTTCTATCGTAATATCTTTTGGCAATTCACTTTCAAAATAGTGTTTCCATTTTTTAACACTCAAATCTCTGGATGTATCAAAATGCACGATTTGTTCTATCGCGTGTACCCCTGAATCTGTCCGTGAAGCTCCATAACAAACCGTTGGACAATCATTGATTTTAGAAATTAATTTTGTTAATTCACCTGCAACTGAACGTGAATTTTTTTGAATTTGAAATCCGTTAAAATCCGTTCCATCATACCTTATTTTTAATTGTACTCTTTGAAGATGCGTGGTTTTTCTTGATAAAACAAGACGGTTGATTTTATTATTTAAGATACCTACTTTATAAGGAAATCCTAATGAAGAAAATCCATAATTCATGTTAAAATCCAAGTTTACATTCTCAAAAATCTCAGAAAACAATTCAGAATGTTCCAGAATATATTTCGATACATTCTCTTTATTTAAGACAACCAATGCATCAACTTTTAATCCGACATCCTCTGACAAAATAGAATCAATCGATTCAAGGCTATAACTCATCATAATAGGACCTTCACTAAAATACTCGCTCCCAAACAAGCGATTGAAAGAAATACCGTAATAAAATCTAATAACCGAAAAGATAATTCATTGATTCTGGTTCGAGATTTTCCCGGAATAAAATTTCTTGATTCCATTGCATCTGCTAATTCTTCGCTTCGCTTAAAAGCGATAATAAACATCGGAACAAGCAGCGATACTACTTGCTTAATTTTATCTTTTAATTTACCCTCCGAAATATCTGAACCTCTACTTGCTTGAGCTAACATGATTTTATTGGCTTCATCCAAGATGGTGGGAATGTATCGTAAACTAATGGATATAATTAAAGCAAAGTCTTCTGAATTAAGTCCAATCACTTTTAAAGGTCTCATTAATTTTTCTAATCCTTGAGTTAAATCAGTTGGTTTTGTGGTCAAAGTTAAAACGGTAGATAACGTAATTACAATTAATAGTCTGATTACCACAAAAATACTCATTTCAACTCCTTTTTCGTAAATAATTAATTGAAACGAGGTAAAGGTTTGAAAATAATTAAAGTAAACCATTATAAAATAAATCCCCAAAATATATAAGAAAAACAATATAATTTTCATCCGTTTAAAGCTTGCTAAAAACCGCCAAAGAACGGTTAATAAAACGATTCCTATCACACTCGAAACAGAAAAAGAAAGCGTTTTATTTAAAAGGATAATTCCGTCTTTATTAAATGCAATCTGAAAGATAAATGTAAATATCAATAAAACAAAGATTGGTCTTAATCCCCTTATAATTCTTATAATTGAAAGTTTTCCTACAATCAAAATAAGAAGAGCGAATCCAAGCGTTATAAGAAGTTGAGTGATTGTTTCAAGCATAAAAATGGCGACCATTAATACAACGATGGCAATGATTTTAGTTCTAGGATCTAGCTTGTAAAAGAATCCTTCCCCTGGAACGTATTGTCCAATGATAATATTTTTCATTAGGGCAACACCTTCTTTAGTTCCATAACCGCTTCATCTGATGTTTTTTGATATTCATTGATTTCAAGATGAAAATGACGTTTAATTTCTCGCAAAACTTTAATCGTTGAAGGATAATCTAAATGAAATTGTGCTAAATTATCGTTATGAAATAAAGCTTCAGGAGAACCATCAAAAACAAGCTTGCTTTCTTTTAAAACTAACACTCTTGAAGAATATGCATAAACCAAATCCATATCATGTGTAATGACGACTATGGTTTTATGGGTAGATTCTTGAATACTTTTAAACAATTCCATCATTTGTATTTTTCCAAGAGGATCTAGTCCTGATGTTGGTTCATCTAAAACTAGTATTTCTGGGTCAAGAGCTAAAATACCCGCAATGGATACTCGTTTTTTCTCTCCACCAGATAAATTAAATGGATTTCTTTTTAAATAACTTTCATCAAGTCCTACAAGTTGAAGAGCGGTTTTTGCTAATTGTTTGGCCTCCTCAACGGAAACCTTAAAATTAAGCGGTCCAAACATGATGTCCTTTTCAACTGTTTCTTCGAATAATTGATATTCAGGAAATTGAAAAACTAATCCCACTTTTTTTCTTAGACTATTGTATTTAATGTGTTTATCTCTTTTTTGTTTTATCAATGATCCAAAAATATCAATTTCGCCTTCTGTTGGAAAAATAAGTGCATTCATGTGTTGAGCGAGAGTTGATTTTCCTGATCCCGTATGCCCAATTAAACTGATAAACTCATCTTTCGAATTTATGGAAAATGAAATATCTTTAATCGCTTGATAAAATCCTTTTTGATTTGCGGCATATTGATAACTTACTTTTCTAAACTGTATTCCCATAAAAATCCTTTCACTTCATTAGATAAAGAAGAATCTCCTAGTTGATTTGCAATTTTTAAAGCCATTGGAAGCTCTAAAAATGCTTCATGAAATATAGAAGGATCTTTCATTAAGGACGCCGCTTTCCCATCTTGATATACTTCTCCATTTTTTAATATAAATAATCGATCAGCAAGTAACGCTTCTTCGATTTCGTGTGTGATCATGATAATAGTAAGTCCTTCTTTGTGTAATAATTTAATATAATTCATTAAGTCTTCTCTAGCATAAGGATCTAACATAGAGGTGGCTTCATCAAAAATAATGACTTCTGTTTTCATTGCTAATATACCCGCAATAGCTACTCGTTGCTTTTGTCCCCCCGAAAGGGATGATGGCTCTTTATCTAAAAAATCCAACATATCTACTTTTTTTGCATAAAAATCGATATTATGAAGCATATCTTCTTTTGTAAAACATAAATTTTCCATTCCAAAAGCAATGTCATCTCTTACCGTGACTCCTACAAATTGGTTGTCAGGGTTTTGAAAAACAATTCCTATTTTTTTTCTAATATCATAGGCGGTATCTTCTTGTAATTTTAACCCATCAACAATGACCTCTCCACTTGATGGTTCAAGCAAACCCACCATGGTTTTTGCAAGTGTGGACTTTCCAGATCCGTTGTGCCCTAAAATAGCAATCCACTCGCCTTTATTGATGTGTAAATTAATATTTTTTAAAATCATGCGTTTTTGATTGTATGAAAAAGATAAATCATTTACTTCAATGTAACTCATAAACATCACCACCGGCCTAAATATTATATCAAATATTATAAGAAAAAGCGAATTAAACATCGTTAACTCGCCCAAATTTTAAATAAACGTTTCTTTACATAAACGCATGCTCTAAATCCCACAAAGTAACAATCCCTAGTATTTTTTCAGAAGACAATCCGTTTTCCGTTACAAAAAGCATTTCTAATTCTTTGTCTTCTTTAAAATCACGATTAAACAAATCTAGTGCTTCGTAAATATCTGCACTTCGTTTTATAAATGCAAAGTATTTTGCTGGATCATAATCCAAATCCATTGCTTCCAATAATTCTTTCATTTTCATGTCTTTTCCAATAGAAACATCTTTCTTCAAAGCAAAAAAATGAAATAAAGTTCGTTCAGTAAATACGCCAACCAATGCCTCTTCATATACAACAGGGACATTTGAATAGTCTTCTGTTTTCATTAAAAGCATGACTTCTTCAATGGAAGAATCTAAAGAGACTACTTTCATTTTGTGAATGGGCATCATAACTTGATATATTTTTTTAGGATGAGTGATTTTTTTAACAATACTTTTAAATTCGTTTAAAAAGATTTCAGAAGGAACGGCGATGTTTTCGTTATGAACCATTATATTTCTTAGTTGGGCAGCTTGTGATAACGTATCAAAATTTGCTTTATTTCCAATTAAGGCATTACTTTTTTTGGCCCTTATTTTATAAAGAGTCCCCATGAAACTAGACTCACTGTATTTTCCATAACTGTATTCGATTCGTAAATATCGTTCTAAATCATTAAATAACTTTAAAAACTCTTCTCTTCTTGACAATATAAACACCTCGTTTCAAAAAGAAATTTACCTTCTAAATCTATTATACATCCAAATCTAAGATATTTAAAGATGAAAAAACAATGCTTCGTTTTGATAATAACTTTAGCAAAAACAAAAAACCATGTAAAAACCACTTTTGAACGCCCTATAAATATGTTAAAATAACTTATGAGGTATAAAAAATGGATATATTAAGCGAATCCTTAAAATTACATGAAAAATTAAAAGGGAAAATCGAGATTTCTCCCCGTGTCTCTGTATCAAATAGCTATGAACTCTCTTTGGCTTATACTCCAGGAGTTGCTGAACCTTGTTTAGAAATTCAAAAAAATATTGAATTAAGTTATGTTTATACTAGAAGGCATAACTTAGTCGCTGTTATTACAGATGGTACAGCTATTCTCGGACTAGGTGATATTGGGCCTGAAGCGGGAATGCCCGTTATGGAAGGAAAATGCGTCTTGTTTAAAACCTTCGGAGAAGTTGATGCATTCCCTCTTTGTTTAAAAACAAAAGATCCAGATGAAATTGTTAGAACGATTTCACTTTTGTCTGGAAGTTTTGGTGGTATTAATTTAGAAGATATCTCTGCTCCTCGTTGCTTTGAAATTGAAAAAAAATTGAAAGCCATTTTAGATATTCCTGTATTTCATGATGATCAACACGGAACGGCAATTGTTGTATGTGCTGCATTAATCAATGCTTTATCCCTTGCAAATAAAAAGATGCCGTCTGTCAAAATTGTCATTAATGGTGCCGGAGCGGCAGGAATTTCAATCGCCGATTATTTGCTTCATTATGGAATCAAAGATATTATTCTTTGTGATAAATTTGGAATTATTGATGAAAACGACCTAACGTTAAGTCCTATTCATAGAGAAATTGCGAAACGTACAAATAAAAATCATTTGACAGGGACTTTGGAAAACGCATTAAAAGGAGCCGATGTTTTTATCGGCGTCTCAGGTCCAAATTGTGTAACAAAAACAATGATTAAAAGTATGAATCCTTTTTCAATCGTTTTTCCGCTTGCAAATCCCGTTTCTGAAATCTCTTATGAAGACGCTAAGGAAGCAGGTGCTTATATTGTTGGAACAGGCAGTTCCAAATATCCAAATCAAATTAATAATGTTCTTGTATTTCCAGGAATTTTTAGAGGAGCTTTAGATGAAAGAGCGAGCGATATCAATTTAGAAATGATGAAAGCGGCATCTTACGCTATTGCCTCTTTGGTTACCAAGGATTTATTAGCACCTAATTTTATTATTCCTTTCGCATTTGACCCAAAAGTTCATAAAGCGGTGGCAAAAGCGGTGGCGAGCGCTGCAGTAACTTCCAAAGTATCAAGAATACATCCTTAAACACCATTCACATAATATAAAAGCACATGGAACACAATCCATGTGCTTTTATTATAAAGAAAAAGTATTGAGAAATCTCAATACTTAACTTTTAGTTTTTTATACGAATTCAATGATTGCCATTGGGCATGAATCGCCTAAGCGATGTCCAATACGATAAATTCTTGTATAACCGCCATGTCTTTCAAGGTATTTAGGTCCTAATTCTTTAAATAGCTTTTGCAATGCTGTTTGATTGTTAAGTTCTAACCCTCTAACAGTAGCTCCTGCGATTCTTAAAGAATTCAAATCACCTTTTTTTGCAAGTGTAATTAGTTTCTCGACGGTGCGTTTTAGTTCTTTTGCCTTCACAACGGAAGTTTCAATTTTCCCATGTAAAATCAATTGTGTAGATAGGTCGCGAATAAGCGCTTTACGATTATCGCTACTACGATTAAGTTTACTATATCCTCTAGCCATGATTTACCTCCTAACAGTTAATGTTTTGCAAGGCTTAAATTTAATTCTTCAAGCTTTTGCTTAACCTCTTTCAAAGATTTTTTACCCAAGTTTCTTACTTTCATCATATCTTCTTCGGTTTTTTCAATTAGTTCACCTAAAGTATGAATTCCAGCGCGTTTTAAACAATTATAGCTTCTTACTGATAAATCTAAATCTTCAATTGGTTTTTCTAAGTTTCTTGTAGTTTCTTCGCTTTTACGTTCAATCATGAAATCTTCAGCCATTGCTCTATTAGATAGTTCAACGATAGAATATAAATGATCAATTAACATTTTAGCGGCCATACCAATAGCTTCTTTTGGCCCAATTGAACCGTTTGTCCAAACCTCAACTGTCAATTTATCATAATCTGCACTGTCATCTACTCTAGTTTTATCCACTGTATAATTCGAACGAATTACTGGTGTATAAATACTATCAATCGGAATGACACCGACCATATTATCATACGCTGCATTTTTTTCAGCACTGACATACCCGTTACCTTTTTTTGCATGCATAACCATGCGGAAACGTTTGCCTTTATTTACATGACAAATAAAATGATCTGGATTCACAATTAAGACTTCATCGTCAGCGATGATATCTGATGCATGAACATCACAAGGACCATCTACAATGATCTCCATCCGTTTTTCAACTGTAGGAACTAAAGAATCAATGTTTAAGATAACTCCTTTTAAATTTAATACAATCGTGGTGACATCCTCAACAACGTTTTCAATTGCGGTGAACTCATGTTCAACGCCATCAATGACCGTGTTTATAATAGCTGCACCAGGTAGTGAAGACAATAAAACTCGTCTTAAGGAATTTCCAAGTGTTATACCGAATCCACGATCTAGAGGTGTGATTACAAACCTGCCATAATTTTCATCAATTTCTTCAGTAATTGTTTTTGGTTTTTCGAATTTCAAGTCCTTCAATATAATTACCTCCTATCCGCGAGGCCGTTTTGGTGGACGACATCCATTATGGGGAACTGGTGTTACATCTTTAATTGCGGTGATTTCAAGTCCTGCCACTTGTAAACTACGAATGGCTGCTTCTCTACCAGGACCAGGTCCTTTTACCGAAACTTCAACTCTTTGAACACCGTTATCCATTGCTGCTTTTGCGCAAGCTTCACTAGCAAGACCTGCAGCGAATGGCGTCGATTTACGACTGCCCTTGTATCCAATAGCGCCTGCAGAACTCCAAGCAATGGCGTTACCTGCACTGTCAGTAATAGTTATAATTGTGTTATTGAAAGTCGAATGAATGTGTGCTACCCCAGAAGGAATATTCTTTTTCACGCGACGTTTTTTTGTAATAGTACGTGCCATATTCTATATCCTCCTTCTATTTCTTTTTGTTCGCAACGGTTTTTCTTGGACCTTTACGTGTTCTCGCGTTATTACGCGTGTTTTGCCCACGTACTGGTAAACCTTTACGATGACGAATTCCACGATACGATCCAATTTCCATTAAACGTTTAATGTTTAATGCAACTTCACGACGTAAATCGCCTTCAACTCTTAATTTTTGAACCTCTTGACGAATTCTTACGATTTCGTCTTCTGTTAAATCTTTAACCCTTTTGTCCTCTGATATTCCTGCAGCCGCCAAAATTTTAATTGATGTCGACTTGCCAATACCAAAAACATAGGTCAAAGAGATAACCACGCGTTTATCTCTAGGAATATCTACTCCTGCAATACGTGCCATCGAATACCCTCCTATTTTCCTTGTCTTTGTTTATGTTTTGGATTTTCGCAAATGACCATAACATTGCCATTGCGCTTAATTACCTTACATTTATCACAGATTTTTTTTACAGATGGTCTAATTTTCATACCATTTACCTCCCTAAAACCTTTCTTTATTTTTAATTCATGCGATACGTTATTCGTCCACGTGTTAAATCGTATGTTGATAGTTCAACTTTGACTTTATCGCCTGGTAAAATGCGTATGTAATGCATACGGATTTTACCAGAAACGTGACCGAGAATTCGGTGTCCGATTTCTAGCTCAATTATAAATTGTGCATTTGGCAAGACTTCTACAACCGTTCCAACCATTTCGATTACATCATCTTTTTTAGCCATTAAATCACTCCCTTTTATACCTTTGTTAGAATTTCATATCCATTGTCAGTAATAAGAATCGAATGCTCGAAATGAGCGCTTAATGATCCGTCTTGAGTCAAGGTAGTCCATCCATCAGGTAATACTTTTACTTCTTTTCGACCAGCATTAATCATGGGTTCAATCGCTAAGGTCATTCCAGGTCGTAAGGTGATTCCTCTTCCCGCTAGTCCAAAATTTGGAATTTGTGGATCTTCATGTAGGTACTTTCCTACTCCGTGGCCAACAAAATCTCTTACAACTGAGAAACCGAAGCTTTCAGCGTACACTTGAATTGCGTGAGAAATATCTGTCAATCTATTCTTAGCTTTTGCCATTTCTAACCCTTTAAACAAGCTCTCTTGTGTTACATCCATTAATTTTTTTGCTTCTAACGAGATATCTCCACATGCATAAGTCCAAGCGGAATCGCCGTGGTATCCTTTGTAAATTGCCCCAATATCAATTGAAACAATATCCCCAGATTTTAAAATCCGATGGGATGAAGGGATTCCATGCACAACTTCTTGATTGATGGAAATGCATGCGGAAGCTGGAAATCCGTTATAATTTTTAAAAGATGGAATTGCTTCATGATCTGTAATCGTTTTTTCGATAATTTTATTTAAGAACTCAGTCGTTACACCTGGCATAACGTGTTTTTTTACTTCTTGATGAGCAAGCGCGACAATTCTGCCGGCTATTCTCATCAATTCAATTTCACGATTAGATTTAATGGTTACCATTTATAACTCACCTAACTTAGTAATGATATCTTTAAAAACGGTATTGGATGATTTTTTCCCATTTACAATCATTAACAATCCTTTTTCTTGATAGTAATCTAAAAGGGGTTTTGTTTTTTCATTGTAGATTTTTAGTCGATTTAATACTGATTCTTCCAAGTCGTCTTCTCTTTGAATTAATTCATGTCCACATGCATCACAAACACTCTCTGTTAGAGGTGGATGAAATTTAATATGATAGGTTTTACCACAATTTGAACATACACGTCTTCCAGCCATTCTTTCAAGAAGTATTTCATCATCCACATCGACATTAATGACGGCTGTCAATCGGATTTTGAGAGATGTAAGCATTTGATCTAAGGCTTCGGCTTGTGTTCTTGTTCTAGGATACCCATCTAACATAAATCCTGAAGCATATGCATGAGTATGAAGTACTTTTTTTACGATATCGTTGGTCATATCATCGGGAACCAATTCACCTTTGGAAATATATTTCTTAGCTTCTTTACCAATTGAAGTGTTTTTTTGCATTTCTTCACGGTAAATATCGCCAGTTGAAATATGGGTCAAATGATAATAATTTAGTAATCTTGTTGCTTGCGTCCCTTTTCCGGCTCCTGGTTTTCCCATAATCAATAGATTAAGCATGACTCACCCGTTATCTCATAAATCCAGCGTACGTTTTTTCTTGAGTATCTGTTTCGATTTGCTTTGCCGTCTCTAAGGCAACACCAACGATAATGAGTAAGGATGTTCCGCCAATGTGTGCATATGAATGTCCTAAAATCATCGAAGTAATAATTGGTAAACTTGCGATAACTACTAGATATAAAGCTCCAATTACAGTCACTCTAAATAATGTTTTAGTAATATAGGCTTCTGTTTCATACCCAGGGCGAACTCCAGGAATATATGCATTTTGTTTTTGTAGATTTTCTGCCATTTGTTCTGGTTTTATCAAAATAAACGAATAGAAGAACGTAAATACAAATACAAGCACGATATAGAATAAGAAACCAATCGGTTGACTATATGAGAAGATTTGTCCTAACCAATTTTGTGCAGAGGTTGCTGCAGTGGAAGTTCCCCAGTTAATGTAACTGAAAACCGTATTTGGTAAAGATAACAAAATAGACGCAAAGATAACCGGGATTACGTTTGCTGTGTTAATTTTAATGGGTATATTTGACTCAGATTTACCAGCAAATTTAGAATTTGCTGGACGGTTTGCATATTGAATCGGTACTTTTCTCACCGCATCTTGCATGTAGGTAACACCTACTAATACAATGATAAACATAAGCATACTAACTCCAAACAACAAATATCCACTCCATGTTCCATGTCCTGAATAAACAGTATCTAATACTGAATTTGGATCAGAAATATAAAATTGTACTAGTGAAGTTATTGTTCCAGGAAATGATAAAATGATACCACCAACGATTAACATCGATGATCCATTTCCAATACCCTTTAATGTGATTTGATCCGCCAACCAAATCATAAATGCAGTACCTGCAGTTAAAACAACTGCAATATAGAAATAAACTAAGAACCACAGATTGTGAGCGTTTGCCCAGTCCGAAACTCCAAATTGAAATAAGGACTCTTGAGAACTATTAAAAGCAAACGTCATAGCAATTGCTTGAATAAAAGCAAGAATCATAGCTAAATATCTGGTTGCACGACTAATTTTTTGACGTCCAACTTCGCCTTCTTCTCCCCACTCTTTTAAGAATGGAACGATGTCCATTTGTAAAAGTTGAATGACGATTGACGCGGTAATGTATGGACTAATTCCAAGTGCGATGACAGAGTAATTTCTAAGTGCGTCTCCAGAAATGGAGTTCACGATTCCTAAAAATCCGCTATTTTCAAATAAACCAGCAAGAGATGAAGCGTCGATTAAAGGCATTGTTACATAAGTTAATAACTTGAAAACTAAAAATACAAGTAAAGTAAATCCGATTTTCTTTAGGACATCCTTATTCTTTAATATCTTTTTTAAAGTTTCCATTGTTATATCACCTCTGCGACGCCACCGGCATCTTCAATTGCTTTTTTTGCAGAAGCCGAAAATTTCGAAGCTTTGACAGTAAGTTTAACATTGAGAATTCCTTTACCTAATACTTTAACACCGGTTTTCAAACTATTAATCTTACGATCACTTAATAATAATTCAGGTGTAATAATTGTTGAAGCTTTATAATTGTTTAAATCTTCTACGTTGACAACCGCATACTCTTTACGGAAAAAGTTTGTGAATCCTCGTTTTGGTAAACGTTTGAAAAGAGGAGTTTGTCCACCTTCAAAACCTAAACGGGTTCCTCCACCAGTACGCGAGTTTTGACCCTTGGTTCCACGTCCTGCTGTTTTACCATTTCCACTACTTGTCCCGCGACCAACACGTTTCTTGTAATGAGTTGCGCCTTCAACTGGTTTTAATTCATGTAATTTCATTTAGGGCACCTCCTACTTGACTTCTTCGACTGTAACTAAATGACTAATTGTATTGATCATACCATTAATCGAATCGCTTTCTTCTTTAACAACTGAAGAATTGCGTTTAGTAAGTCCTAAAGCTTTCACTGTTTTTACTTGATTTGGCTTGCGACCCATTAATCCCTTTATCAAAGTAATTTTAAATTTTTTCATTATTTTAAGACCTCCTCAACTGTAAGTCCACGAATTGCTGCGATTGTTTCAACACTTCTAAGTGCTTTCAATCCTTCCATGGTCGCTCTTACGATGTTGATTGGTGAGTTTGATCCTAATGATTTGCTTAAAACGTCTTCTACTCCTGCAAGCTCTAAAACGGCACGTACAGGTCCACCTGCAATGACACCGGTTCCTTCAACTGCTGGGCGTAAAAAGACTTTTGCTGCGCCATATCTACCTGTTATTTCATGAGGAATGGTTGTTCCATTCATAGGAATTAACACTAAGTTTTTCTTTGCATCTTCAATCGCTTTTTTAATTGCATCAGGAACTTCACTTGCTTTTCCGGTTCCAAATCCAACGTTACCTTTGTGATCTCCAACAACAACTATAGCAGAAAAACTGAAACGTCTACCACCCTTAACAACTTTGGTTACACGGCCAATATTGACAACTCTTTCATCATAGAGTTTTTCTTCTCTTTTTTTCACACGAGATGTGCGAGACGGTTTTCTATCTCTTCCGTCCTTTGCATTATTCTCTAGCATAGGGTTACCTCCTTCATTAGAATTCTAGCCCTGCTTCTCTACAAGCTTCGGCTAATGCTTTGACTCTACCGTGGTATAAATATCCTCCACGATCGAACACAACAGCTTTAATTCCTTTTTCTAACGCTTTCTTTGCAAGCAATGTACCAACGGCTTTTGCACCTTCCACATTACCGCCATTCACTTCTTTTAATTCTAAAGAAGAAGCTGAAACTAATGTAACACGTAATGTATCATCAATAATTTGACAGTAAATTGCTTTACTGGAACGGAAAACGTTTAAACGAGGTCTTAAAGTTGTTCCCTTAATGTGTGCTCTAATACGGAAATGTCTTTTTAGCCGTTGAGCATTTTTATCTACTGGATTAAACATAGTTCATTACCTCTCTGCTATTACTTCGCAGTTTTCCCTTCTTTACGACGTACAAATTCGCCACGATACCTAATACCTTTACCTTGATAAGGTTCTGGTTGACGTATCTTACGAATGTTAGCAGCAAATTCTCCTACTGCTTGTTTATCTATTCCTTTAATATGAACCTCTGTATTTTGAGGGATTTCTACTACAATTCCTTCCGGAATCAATACTTCAACTGGATTTGAATAACCAACACTTACTATTAATGTATTACTGTCTTTTAATGAAGCACGGTACCCAACGCCCTTGATATCAAGGATTTTTTCGTAGCCTTCAGTTACACCTTTAACCATATTATTCAATAACGCTCTTGTCGTACCATGTAAAGCACGATGACGTAATGAATCAGATGGTCGGGTTACAGAAATTTCATTATTAGCAGAATCAATCTTCATATCACTATTAAATGTAAATTCTAATGTTCCTTTTGGACCAATTATCGTGACATGATTTGCACTGTCAACGGTAATTGTTACGCCTTTTGGAACTGAAATTGATTGTTTGCCAACACGACTCATAGCTTTCTTGCACCTCCATAATTTCTATTTAGATTTTGTATTTTTTGATTACCAAACATAAGCTAAAACTTCTCCACCAACTTGTTTTCTTCTAGCTTCTCTATCAGTCATAATACCTTGAGAAGTGGAAACGATCGCAATTCCGAGACCGTTTAAAACTCTGGGAAGATCATCCGTTTTAGCATATACTCTTAATCCTGGTTTTGAAATTTTCTTTAAACCTCTAACCGCTCTTTCTTGATTAACTAAATACTTTAAAGTAACCTTTATCATTCCTTGAACTCCATCTTTAACTCGTTCAAAGCTTGTAATATATCCTTCACTTTTAAGCAAACTTAAAATTTCAACTTTTAACTTCGAAGCTGGAATTTCAACGGTCGGATGTTTCATTTGATTTGCGTTGCGGATTCTTGTAAGCATATCCGCGATTGGGTCTGTCATAACCATATTAATTATGCCTCCTTCCTTGATACATAGGAATTTACTTTCATCATATTATATTACCAACTTGCTTTTTTAACGCCAGGTATTTGTCCAAGATAAGCTAACTCACGGAAACAAATACGACATAGTTTAAATTTACGGTATACAGAATGAGGACGTCCGCAACGTTCGCATCTTGTGTAGTCTCTAACTGGAAATTTTGAACCACGTTTTTGTCTGACTTTCATCGATGTTTTAGCCATAGTACGCCTCCTTTAGTTTTTCTTGAATGGCATGCCATATAGTTTCAACAGTTCTAGACCTTCTTGATCCGATTTAGCTGTTGTAACAATGACAATGTCCATTCCGCGAATTTTATTTACTTTATCGTAATTAATTTCTGGAAATATTAACTGTTCTTTTACTCCTAGAGTGTAATTCCCGCGACCATCAAATCCTTTTGGATTAATTCCACGAAAATCTCTAACACGTGGTAATGCAATAGTAATGAGTTTATCTAAGAATTCAAACATTCTTTCACCACGAAGTGTCACTTTGCAACCAATCGGCATTCCTTCACGAAGTTTAAAACTTGCGATGGATTTTTTTGCTTTTGTCACAAGTGGTTTTTGACCTGTAATTATTGCCAATTCATTAACGGCATCATCTAATACTTTTGGATTCGCAACTGCGTCTCCAGCTCCTATGTTAATAACTATTTTACTAACTTTTGGACATTCCATGACGGAAGAATAATTAAATTTTGCCATTAAAGCGGGCATCATCTCGCTTTTATATTTTTCTTGTAAACGATTCATCAATTAACTCCCTCCATTATTTTAAGACTTCGCCAGATTTTTTTGCATATCTAACTACTTCTGTAACTTCTTTTTTCTTAACTGTTTTTGTAACTGTTTTAAAACCAATTTTTGTAGGTTTTTTTGTTTTTGGATCTAAAAGCATTACATTTGATGCATGAATTGGTTTTTCAAGTTCAATAATTCCACCATCAGGATTCAATTGAGATGGTTTTAAATGTTTCTTAACTTTACTTAATCCTTCACCATCAAGTAATACTCTTTCTGATTTTTTTATAATTTTAGAAATTGTACCTTGTTTTCCCTTGTCTGCACCAGAGATTATAACGACTTTATCGCCTTTTTTTAGTTTCATGATAACCCTCCTTATAATACTTCTGGAGCTAAGGAAACAATTTTTGTAAATTCCGCTTCTCTTAACTCTCTTGCAACAGGTCCAAAGATTCGAGTTCCTTTAGGGCTCTTGTCATCTTTAATGATAACTGCAGCGTTGTCATCAAATTTTATGTGTGAGCCATCAGGACGACTAACACCTTTCTTTGTTCTTACGATAACCGCTTTCACGATTTCACCTTTTTTTACTAAACCACCAGGAGTAGCTGCTTTCACTGTCGCAACAATCACATCACCTATATTGGCATATTTACGACTTGTACCACCTAAAACTTTAATAGTTAAAATTTCACGTGCACCAGAATTGTCAGCTATCTTTAATCTACTCTCTTGTTGAATCATTATAATTTCCTCCCTTCAGCACTCATTATAGAATCACGTTTTGTTCTACAATTTCAACTAAACGGAAACGTTTTAAGCGAGATAAAGGACGACATTCTGTAATTTTCACTACATCGCCTTTTTTCGCTTGATTTAATTCATCATGAGCTGTGAATTTTTTAGACGAAATAACTCGTTTGCTATATATTGGATGTTTTTTATAAGTGGTTACCAAAACAGTAATGGTCTTATCGTTTTTGTCCGAGACGACTGTTCCGGTAAATACTTTACGATTTACATTTGCTTCCATAGATACCCTCCCTACTTACTTTCTCGTTCGGTAAGAATAGTCTTCATACGAGCGATTGTCTTTCTTACAGTACTTAAACGTGCAGTGTTTTCCAATTGACCTGTCGCATGTTTAAAACGAAGATCAAACATTTCTTTTTTCATGTTATTAATTTGAGTTAAAATGGTAGCGGTGTCCATTTCGCGAATTTCTTTAACGTGCATCATTTTGAATCACCACTTTCTTTCTTAATAATCTTTGTCCGAATTGGAAGTTTGTGAGATGCAAGTCTTAATGCTTCTCTTGCAACGTCTTCAGGAACTCCAGCAATTTCAAACATGATTAATCCTTCTTTTACAACAGCAACCCATTCTTCAGGAGAACCTTTTCCAGATCCCATCCGAACTTCCATAGGTTTTTTCGTTTTAGCCAAATGTGGAAATATTTTAACCCATACTTGTCCAGCACGTTTCATTTCACGTGTCATCGCAATACGACTTGCTTCGATTTGACGAGCGGTAATCCACGCGCCTTCTAAAGCTAATAATCCGAATTCGCCAAACGATATTTCTGTACCACCTTTTGCATGGCCTTCATAGCTCACACGGTGTGGACGACGATATTTAGTTCTTTTAGGCATTAACATAATTACCTAGCCTCCTTTTTCGAAGGCAAAATCTCACCTTTATAAATCCATACTTTAACTCCTAATTTTCCATAGGTTGTCTTCGCTTCTGCTAATGCATAATCGATGTTTGCTCTTAAAGTATGTAAAGGTACATTTCCTTCACTGTATCCTTCACTACGCGCCATTTCAGCACCTGCTAAACGACCAGAAATTAATGTTTTGCATCCTTTTGCTCCGGCTTTTAAAGCGCGTTGAATCGCAACTTTTTGCACTCTTCTAAATGAAGCACGATTTTCTAATTGTTTTGCAATGCTTTCTGCAACTAATTTTGCATCTAATTCTGCACGTTTAATTTCAACTACATTCAAAAAGACTTCTTTGTTTGATAAAAGTTTTAACTTTTCAACAACTGCATTTTTAGTTTCTCCGTTACGGCCAATGACCATACCAGGTTTTGCAGTGTTAACAGTAATAATTACTCTTGATTTACTTCGCTCAATTTCAATTTTAGAAACACTAGCATTCTTGTAGAGTTCGTTTAATAAGTCACGAATTTTAATGTCTTCAAGTAGTAAATCGGCTACATCATTTTTATTCGCATACCATCTAGATTCCCAATCGAGAATGATGCCAATGCGTTGTCCTATTGGACTGACTTTTTGTCCCATAAAATTCCTCCTTATTCCTTCTCTGCCACAGTAATGTAAATGTGACTAGTTCGTTTCAAAATCGCGAATCCACGTCCTTGAGAGCGTGGTTGCATTCTTTTAAGCGTTTTTCCTTCACCAACAAAAATTTCTTTAATGAATAGATTTTTTTGCTCTAATTGATAATTATGTTCTGCATTAGCTACCGCAGATTTTAATAATTTTTCAACTGTTTTCGTTGCTCCTCGAGGTGTATTTCTAAGAATTGCATAAGCATCTCCAATGTTTTTTCCTCGAATTAAATCTACAACTAAACGTACTTTACGGGCGGCGATTCGGACGGTGTTTACACATGCTTTAGCTTCCATCTATTTGCCTCCTCCTGATGATTTTTTTACAACTTTCTTGTCGGCGTGGCCGCGATAAGTTCTAGTTGGAGAGAACTCTCCTAATTTGTGTCCAACCATATCTTCTGTAACATATACTGGAATATGTTCTTTTCCATTATGTACTCCGAGGGTTAGTCCAACAAATTGTGGGAAAATTGTAGAACGTCTTGACCATGTTTGTATGACTTTTTTTGAATTTAATCGATTTGCTTCAACCACTTTTTTCATTAAGTGATCATCACAAAACGGACCTTTTTTTACTGAACGTGACATATTGAGTTCCTCCTCCCTTATTTATTTCTGCGTCTAACGATTAATTTATCGCTAGATTTATGAGATTTTCTAGTAATCATTCCAAGTGCTACTTTCCCCCAAGGCGTTAATGGTGATGGATGTCCAACAGGTTGTTTTCCTTCTCCACCTCCATGAGGATGGTCAACTGGATTCATAACCGAACCACGAACGGTTGGTTTGACACCCATATGACGTTTTCTTCCGGCTTTACCAAGATTAACAAGTTCGTAAAATTCATTACCAACTTCGCCAATGGTTGCGCGGCATACGCCTAAAATCCGTCTAACTTCTCCAGATTTTAATCGTACTAATACATATCGTTCTTCACGGCCTAGAATTTGAGCACTCGTTCCAGCTGCTCTAATTAATTGACCGCCTTTTCCAGGATATAATTCGATGTTGTGAATCACGGTACCAACAGGAATGTTTTTAATTGGTAAAGCATTTCCAACAACGATATCGGCACCCTCTCCAGATTCAATAGTCATTCCGACTGTCAAATTTTTTGGAGCGATGATATAGCGTTTTTCGCCATCAAGATAATGGATTAAGGCAATGTTTGCACTACGATTTGGATCGTATTCAATAGAAGCTACTTTTCCTTTAATTCCATCTTTATTACGTTTGAAGTCGATAATACGATATTTTCTTTTTTCGCCACCAGCTTGATGACGAACGGTAATCTTACCTTGATTGTTTCTTCCACCCTCTTTTTTAAGTGGGGCAAGAAGTGATTTCTCTGGCTTGACATCTGATAATTCTTTGTAATCTAACTTTGTCATTCCTCGTAAACCAGGTGTCAGTGGTTTATACTTGATAATAGCCATTATTTAAGTCCTCCTATTACGCAGAATAAATGTCGATTTTATAACCTTCAGCAAGCGTAATGATAGCTTTACTGACAGCGGCTGTAAATCCAGAATGTTGACCAACTCTTTTTGCTTTGGCCATTCCGTTTATGACATTTACCTTTGTGACTTTCACATCAAAGATAGATTCAATTGCTTCTTTGATTTGGATTTTATTTGCGTTTTTATCTACTTCAAAGGTATATTTGCCTTTTTCCGATAATTTTGTCGACTTTTCAGAAACGAGCGGGCGTTTTATTATTTGATATTTGTCCATATTAAATTAATCCCTCCTCGATTTTCTTTAAAGCTAATTCGGTTGCAATAATATGCGTTGTATTCATTACATCATATACACTGATGTGATCATATGTAACGGTTGTAACGTTCGGAATATTTCTTGATGCAATATCCGCCATTTCATTTACGTCATCTAGTAATAACATAATTTTTCCAGTCATTTTTAAATTGTTTAAGACTTCAACCATCCCTTTGGTTTTATTAGTCTCTAACACTAATTGATTTATAGCGATAATACCTTCCTCGCGTACTTTATCAGATAAAACAATCTTTAAAGCTAAGCGACGAATTTTTTTGTTAATTTTATAATCATAACTACGTGGAATTGGGCCAAAAACAACTCCTCCACCAACCCATTGTGGTGCACGAATGGATCCTTGACGAGCATGTCCTGTTCCTTTTTGACGAAACGGTTTACGGCCGCCACCTCTTACTTCTGTCCTTGTTTTGGTTTTTGCATTTCCTTGACGCATAGCAGCTCTTTGTGCTTTCACTACGTCATAAATGACTTGTTGATTTGATTCAACTCCAAATACGGAATCAGCTAAGTTAATTTCTCCTACAGATTCTCCTGCTTGATTTAACAATGCTAATTTAGGCATAGCAAATCCTCCTTTCAACGATATTTATCCTATTTTTGTTTTTTAATTGCATTTTGAATTATAACTAATGATTTATTTGCTCCTGGTACATTTCCTTTTACTAACAAAATGTTGTTTTCGACATCAGCGCGAACTACTGTCAAATTTTGGATTGTTACAGTTTCAAAGCCCATTCTACCAGGCATTTTCTTACCTTTTCGAATACGGTTTGGAGCAATAACTCCCATTGATCCAACACCACGATGATATTTTGATCCATGAGCCATTGGTCCGGTATGGAAGTTGTGACGCTTAATCACACCTTGAAAACCTTTCCCTTTTGAAGTTCCTGTTGCGTCTACAAAATCACCAGCGGCAAATATATCACATTTTACCTCTTGGCCAGCTTCGTATTCCATCATTCCAGAAAGACGAATCTCTTTTATGTAGCGCTTAGGTGTTGTTCCAACTTTTTCAAAGTGACCAGTAAGTGGTTTATTGACTATGTTAGCTCTTTTATCCATAAACCCTAATTGAATCGCTTCGTATCCATCAGTCTCAACTGTTTTCTTTTGTAAGACAATATTTGGAGTAACTTCGATTACTGTAACCGGAATTAATCTACCTTCAATGTCAAACACTTGAGTCATTCCTACTTTTCTTCCTAAGATACCTTTTGCCATGAGTACACCTCCTATAAATTTTTTGTTACTATTTCTTTTTTTATTACTTTAATACAATGTCGACACCAGATGGTAAGTCGAGATGCATTAACGAATCAATTGTTTTTGCTGAAGGATTCACGATGTCAATTAAACGTTTGTGAGTTCTTCTTTCAAATTGTTCTCGAGAATCTTTGTTAACATGAGGACTTCTTAAAACCGTGAAGATTTCTTTTTCCGTTGGTAACGGAATCGGTCCAGATACTGTAGCACCTGTTTTCTTTGCCGTATCAACAATTTTCTTTGCTGATTGATCTAATAATCTGTGATCATAAGATTTTAATCTGATTCTGATAACTTGATTTGCAGCCATTTATTGCTCCTCCTTTGCATATAATTTAGCTTATATACTGGCTCGTTGTAAATTCCCTAACCTCTTACGCTTCGTCATAACAACGCTTACGTGTGTGTCAGCAACCTCACAAGTCTATGCCTTCCTGCTTTTGACAGGCATTGACTATTTTAGCAAATTTTAATCAATAAAGCAAGTCTTTTTTATCGATTTACAGGTATTTTTTCCTTATATAATAGAATAGTGATTAATTTTGGTTAAAATCAATAATTATTTGCATTAATTCGTCATTAAAGCTATATGAATTGGTATCTGCATAATCCACCATAACGATGGGCATGGTTTCTAACCAGGTCAAAAATTGGGTTTGTTCAAGCAATTGATGATTGAAATCTTTCGCCCTTTCAAGCAAGGACCAAGTCAATAATGCATTTACAATTCCTGTGCCGTTCATTTGCATGGTTACAACAGCTTGCATTACTCTAAACGCTTCTTGACTATCTCTTGCGTCTAAGTTTTCACTCATTTGATTTCCCGTTAATGCATTTCCAGTTTCAATGAGAGATGCTTCTTCTTCTAAAAATAAAAATACTTCGTCAAATTGATCTAAATTTGGCCAGGCTGATCGAATGCAATATCCATAACTCCAAAACAAAGGACTCGTTTCGTTAAATTTTGAAAAAATGAGTACTCCTGCTTTGGTAAGATTTGAAGTAACGTCTGCGTATGTAATCAAAGAGGTATCTTTAAGATTATCTGGATAAGCAAAATCGAGAATACCTGAATCCTCAAATAATTGATAGATTTCTAAAAAAGTAGATTCGTCTTCATAATCCGCGCCATTTACATGCTGAATATCTAACAATATAAATTCTCCTGGATGGTCTTCTAAAAAAACAGAAATGGTTTCCAAAATTGGATAAAATTCCAAACTAAAATAAGTGTGAGATGTATACCAAGCTTCTTTGGAATCGTTATAAGTCAAACGAATATCAAAATAACGAACCCCATGATTTAAAAGATCTTCTACAACCGAAACTTGCGTTCTGGATTGTTTGACAGAAAATCCTTTAATAAGCGCTCCAGTTATTCCGGTTTGTATGGAATCGGCAGACAAAAGATCTACTTGGCTAAAATAACTGATTTTACTTGTAAAGGCATCGTGTGCGCCAAGCAGGGCAACGTCTTTTATCAAATCGCTTGAATCTAAGGTTTCGCTCATCCATGATTCATAAGAAGTATCGGTTACTTTGTCGCTAAAATTCGTAATTGGAAAGTTAATCGTAACCAATAGTACTAAAATAATTTCAAAAATCATTAAAAGAATTCGAACAAATTTATTTTTTAAAAGTTTCATGATTTTCCTCTTCTTTCCAAAAATAGTCTAACGCTTTTTTTATCTTCTTAGGTTGATTAAGTGTTGTAATATGGCTCCATTCTTTGGGATATAATTGCATATATTTTCTGGAAGTAAATCGGTCATCAAGTAAAATCGCTATCCCTCTGTCTGTCTCAGAACGGATCACTCGTCCAACAGCTTGAATAACTTTGTTTAATCCAGGATACGTATAAGCAAAATCAAACCCGCTTTGAAATTCTTGGTCAAAATGGGATCTTAAAATATTGTTATAAGGACTTAAAGCGGGAAGCCCAACCCCAACTATTAAAACACCACTTAACATATCTCCAATCAAATCAATGGATTCACCAAATATTCCTCCCATAACAAACAAACCAATTTGAGTCTTTTCACTTGAAGTTTTGAACATCATCAAATAGTCAGAACGTTGTTTTAATGTCATTTCCTTTCTTTGGATAATCACATCAAATTGATCTGGGTTTAAATTGAGATTATCTAAAAGCAAATTTAAATATTGATAGGATGGAAAGAACAAAATATAGTTTCCTTTTTTGCTATGAATTAAAGCGTCTGTTACATCTTTGATTATTTGTATGGAATCTTGTCTGTCGTGATATCTTGTAGAAACAGAGTCAACAGCCAGTAACAATAAATTATCTTGTTTGAACGAAGAAATCATTTTAACGTCTTTTCCAATTCCTCCAGTTAATAATGCTTTGTAATAATAAATTGGATCAAGTGTAGCACTAAAAAAAGTACAGGCTTGTGCAAAGTTTGTTATCGTGCTTTTTATAAATTCGCTTGCATTTAAACATTTAATCGACACTTGAATAATTTGTTCGCTTCGCTCTAACAAAAAGACAAATTCTTGATTGTAAAACTCGCTGACTTTCACAAATTGATAAATTTCAAAATAGATTTCAACGATTAAACTTCGATTAATAATTTTCTTATCCGATGAAAGCGCTTGATCAAATTTTACTAACAATTTCCTTAATGTCTGAATGAAAAATTCATTTAAATTATCTTTTTTTATGAAGTCAACTTCAAGAAGTTCAAGTTCCATTTCCATAAACAAATCAAGTATGTTTGAAATTTCTCTTTTTGGACTTGGTTTTAAAAAACGAACCAATCCTTTGAGTTTTATAAACGTATCGTTACTTAACGTTGCACTATACATATCTCTACTTCTAGAAACCAAATTATGTGCTTCATCCACAAGTAAAATTGGTTGATAGACTGTGTCTTCAAAATACCGAATCAGATGAACTCTAGGATCGAAAACATAGTTGTAATCACAAATGATAATATCGGAATAATTAGAAATATCAAGAGATAATTCAAAAGGACAAACACTATGTTTTTTAGCGTATTTTTTTATGATATCTTTGGAATAAATGGATTCGTTTTCTAAGAGATCTGATAAAGCTTTATATAGTTTTTTGTAATAGCCGTTGGCGTATTTGCAAACTGCAGGATCACAATCTCTTTCTTTTAAAAAACACATAGGATCCTTTGCTGTTATTTCGCAAGTTTTAGCGATTAATCCTTTTTCTTCTAATAAAGCTATCGTATCGAGAGCAATTTGTTTTCCATCGTTTTTTGCACTCAAATAAAAAATTTTCTGTCTTGGCATATGAATTGTTTTTAATGCTGAGTAAATCGTCGCGATGGTTTTGCCAATTCCGGTAGGAGCTATCGCATATAAAATTTCTTTTTCTAAGATGGAGCGATAAATATTGGCCATTAATTCACGTTGGTTTAGTCGATATTCTGGAAAGGGAAAATTTAACCCAACAATTGATTTTTGTCTTTCTTCTTCATGCCGATTGAGACGCTTAATCCACTCTAAATATTTATGGATTATTTTATTGAAGAAAGTTTCAAGCACTTTAAACGTAATTGTTTTTTCAATCCTATAAATTTCTTTGTCCTCTACTTGGATATAGGTTAACCAAATCTCAATTTTCTTTAATTTCTTTTCCAAAGAATAAAGGTATGCATATAGTTTTGCTTGAACCAAATGACTAGGAAATGAAGTTTCATCTAAATATTCAAAGTCAACATAGGTCGATTTAATTTCTTCTAATATTAGTTTATTATCTCTTAATAAAATTCCATCGATTCTTCCAGTGATTTCTAAATGCATTTCTTCCTCAAAAAAATCGGTCTTAACAAAGACTTCTTTTTGATCGCATTCGCTATATTTGTTTTGCCAATATTGATGAATTTGCGTTCCTTCTTGCGCTCTTGCAAGCGTAATACGATCGCTTGTTATATTCCCACTTCCATATAACAATTCAGCGATTTCTTTTGCGCTAACTCGTAAGTCTTTCATTCTATCACCGTCTTTATTATACAATATTTTGGTTCATTTATTTACATTTTCTAAAAGGATAAAAAAAAACCAAAAACTTGTTTTGGTTTTACTAAATATCAATCTTAACTTTAAATGGTAGTAATGGTAATTCGTTTGAAGAATAGATGTCGCAAATCGGATAAGGCTGAATTGCATATCTTACTTCCTTAATGTTTTTAATGTTTGAGATTACAATTTGATTATTCATTAATTCCACTTTGTTGGTTTCATAAAAAAACAGCCCATCTTCGCTTAAATAAATCCCTTTATTTTGTCTTGATTTTGAAACAAGATTGAGATGATTAAACTGGGTATAAATAATTAATTTATTTTTTGAAAATTGGTAACTAAAATAAGCTGGGGAAAGCGAGTTTTTTCCTGTATGATAGATTTTTTCTAAAATGACGTTCGCAATTCTTTGTGATATGACACATTTGTCTTTTGGATTAATATCAAATTCGTCGCCAACATCAATGGCAGAAACCATGAAGACTTGATTATTAGGATTGATACAATTTGTTTGTGCATCCCTTATATTAGAAACACATTGAGATTCATGAAGCGGATAATTATACCCCGCAATTTGGGTAAAAAAGAAAGGAAGTCTCAAATTATTAAATTCTCTTCTCCAACTTTTCACAAGCGTTTGAAACGCTTCTTGATAAAAGGAATCATTTTTAACATCTGATTCCCCTTGATAATATATAATTCCTTTTAAATGACAGAGAAAAATCGTTTTTAACATTGAGTTATATATTCCAGAAGGTCGATTCGGGTGCTTTGGTCCAATAGGCAATTCGGGCTTAGGCCCAAGAAGATTAGTGTCTTCAATTTGCGAGATTTTTACCCCTTGTTGTGAAAGAGATTTTAATTTATTTTCATAGTCTTGAAGCTCGTATACTTTTTCTTTATAACATTTATCATATTCTTCTGTGGTTGAAAATTTATAAATTTCTTCTTGATACTCTTTTAGATGTTTTCGAAGTTTTTCGTTTTCAAGAATATCTTGATAATTCATCCAAGAAAAAATAGATGTATTCGCGTAATTACATGAAATAATTCCCACTGGAATTCGGATATTTTCAAAAATATTATGAGAAATGTAATATCCCAAAGCACTAAAACAAAGTGGTGATTCTTTGTCACAAATTAACCATTTGGAATCAGATTTATAGATTGTAGGAAATTCTTTCTCTGCACCTTCATAAGGAAGTGACGGTACATCAAAATAACGAATGAGTGCTTGTTCTTGTATCAAAGTGTCGTTTGATTCTTTTAATGGAAATTCAACATTTGACTCTCCTGCAATTAAATATACATCTCCAACTAAGCAATTATAGATGGTTTTAGATTGTCTTTTAGAAACAACTGTAAATGAGAACCCTTGTTTTACAACTTCGGATGAAGGAAGCTCAATTAAAAATTGCTTACTTTTTGTTTTAATTTTAACTTCATTATTAAAAAATAAAACCTTAATTTCAACTCCCTTTTTACATGACCCAAAAATATGGATTGGCTTTCCGGTTTGAAAAACCATATAATCAGTAAAAATTGGTGCTAAATTAAAGTTTTCTTTCATAGTAATGCCTCCAAGTAAAAAACAAACTAACATCCATTATAACAGTATTTTATTTTTTGTAAATGTAAAAATGAATCTTTGAACGTATTGTAAATAATTCTTTTTTATTTTCGTTTTTCGTCAGAAAAAAGCCAGATAAATTAGTATCTGACTTGTATTAATTAAGTTTTTATTGATTTTCTATAATATTTTTTTCCTTTTTTTGTTAAATAATTTTGTTTCGAAAATAAAATCGAATCTTGAATAGACTCTTGAATATCTCTTGAAGTAAACCCTAACTCGTTTCTTGCCTTTTCATTAGAAAAATGATAATTAGAATTCAATACAATAATAGAGTAATGCGTAAACAATGGTTTTTGTCTCACGATTTTATAATATATTTCTGCAAAATAACTCATTGACAGTATAAACCAATAAGAAAGTTTTGTTTTGATCTTCTTTTTTCCAGTATGAAGCGAAATAGAATCTAGCAATTCTTTGACCGTAATTTCATGCCCTGATAAGATATAGCAATTTTTGTCATTTCCTTTTTCAAAAGCGAGTCTTATGCCTTTTGCAACATCACGAACGTCAACAAAATTATATCCTCCATTTAAATAAGCGGTAAGTCTTCCCATCAAAAAATCGATAAATAATTGACTTACATTTGATAGTTGATAATCGTAGGGTCCTATCACTCCTGAAGGATGACAAATCACTACTTCTAACTCTGGGTCAGTTTGATTTAAAACAAAATCAGTGGCAATTGTCTTAGATTTAGCATAATGTCCTTTTACAAATTTAGGATCAAACTCATTTACTTCCATCATGAGTTCTCCTTTAGGGAGTTCCGGAATCGCATGAACGCTTGAAGTATAAACAAGACGCTTAATACGATTTGTTTGGCATACTTTTACAATGTTTTTTGTTCCCTCGACATTTACTCTGAAAATATTTTTCTTGTTTCCAGTGCCAATTTCAACAATGCCCGCTAAATGAAAAACAACATCAAAATCTTTAATTGATTTTAATAAAAACTCATAATCTAAAATGTTTCCAATTACAATATCAGAATAGGCTTCAATCATTTTATAATTGTCTTTTGGCAAGACTAAAGAAGTCACAAAATATCCTTGTTCAAACAGCTCTTTTACCAGTACATTTCCAATGTGTCCCGTAGCGCCAGTCACGAAGCATTTCATATTAATACATCTCCTCATTGTTATCTACAATATTAATTATATACTTCATTCTATAAAAAGTAAACAAAGGTTCACTATTAAGATACTGGAGGGTGATAAGGTTTATTTCTAGTTTGAACGAAAGCGTATCAATTGCGTTTAGTTGATTAAACAAACAAAAAGAATTGCCAGCGATTTCTCACCATCAATTCTTTCGTTCAATGTTTATTGGCCCTAAAACCAAACATTTTTTATGTCAATGCTTTAAGGTTTCGCAACTATTTTTTTCCGAATGTTTTTGGAGCTGGCTTTGGTGCTGGTTTTACTTCTGGCTTTGGTGCTGGCTTTGGTGCTGGTTTTACTTCTGGTTTTGGTGCTGGTTTTTTGAATTCCATATGCGTTCCTCCTTTCTCCTTGTATATAATATCTTCTTTTTTTATTGGTAAAGTGCCATTTGAAAATAATTTATATTACTAAGAATTTCAGTTGATCTATAAATTGTTTTCCCGTCTAAATAATGCATTTTAATCATCAATTTCATTATACGCTTCCCTTATAAATATACAATGGTCAAATGAACACTATTTGCATAGTTTTACACATTATTTTTTCAGTTTAATCTATTTCTTTTAAAGAAAATTATTTGCGTATGCCTCACATCTGTTTTCAAATCAAACTTCAAAGAAAAAAGCTGAAAATATTTAATTTTTCAGCTTATTTTTTTACTTGCAAGCGAACATATATATTTTTTTCGCATCATCTAAAGATAACTTTTTAAAAGAGCCAAAATGGTTTCCTCTATTTACTTTCAATTTCTCAATAAGTTTATCGATGTCTTCTTCTTTGGCTTTAATTTCTTTAAACGAAGTCGGCATTCCTATTTCTTTAAAAAAGGATTCCAAAGCATCAATTCCTTTTAAAGCGACCTCTTTTTTGTTTTGTAAATTTCCTGAAACCCCAAAAACAGTCGTCGCTAATTGATAATATCGATTAACATCTTCGTCTACAGTATAGCGCATATAAGAAGGAAACATCACTGCAAGCCCTGCACCATGTGTTACATCGTACAAAGCGCTTAGTTCGTGTTCTAAGCCATGTGTTGCCCAATCTTCTATTCTTCCAACGCCTAAGATTCCATTGTGTGCAATCGTTCCCGCCCAACAGATTGTAGACCTAGCTTCATAATCGTTTGGGTTAATTAAAATTTGTCTTGAAGCTTCTATGATAGAAATAAGGGTTGCTTCTGATAAACGATCAGTTAATTGAACTCCTTTTGATTTTGTCAAATATCTTTCAAAGATATGACTCATCATATCAACAATACCTGCTGCAGTTTGATACATAGGTAAAGAATAAGTTAGTTCGGGATTAATAATTGAAAAAACAGGTCTATAAAATTTGCTAACTGTTCCCCTTTTTAACATTCCGTTTTCTAGGGTGATTACACTAGATTGGGATCCTTCAGATCCAGCAGCTGGAATGGTTAAAATAACCCCTACAGGAAGCGCATCTGTAATCGATGCTTTTTGATCGTAAAAATCCCAAAAATCGCCATCATATTTCGCTCCCGCTGCAATGGCTTTTGCGGAATCAATTGCAGATCCTCCGCCAATAGCTAATACAAAATCAACTTGCTCTTTCTTGCATAATTCAATTCCTTCATATACCAATCCACTTCTTGGATTTGGGAGAACTCCACCTAATTTTAAATAGGTAATTTTTTCTTCCTTAAGTATTGTTTCAATTCTTGATAATAATCCACTTCGAATAATAGAACCTCCTCCAAAATGAATTAATATTTTTTTTGCTTTTACTTTTTTTAATAAGTTTCCAATTTCAAGTTCAGAATCTTTTCCAAATATAAATTCTGTGGGACTAAAAAAACGAAAATTTTCCATATATCCACACTCCTTCACTTTTTATTATAGCATAAGTCAATTTGATTTGTGAGAAGTTTATCTCGATGAATTTCTGTTATAACATCCTTTAAAAAATGATGCCCTATTGTAAAATCAAGGTTTTGATTTAAAGAAAAAGTGTTATAATATAATAGAAGAATTATTTAGAGTTGGAGGAAAAATAATGCGTGATTTAGAATGGATTAAAACAACATTAATAGCTCATAGAGGTCTTCACACCTTAGATCAAATCATCCCAGAAAACACTCTAATCGCTTTTGAAAAGGCAATGGAAAAAGGTTATGGAATAGAATTTGATGTTAATGTCTTAAAAGATGGAACCATAGTTTGTTTTCATGACAAAGATTTAAATCGTCTTTGTGGTGTAAATGAGTATTTAAAAAACGTTACCTTTGAAGAAATCAAAGATTTAACGATTTTAAAATCTGCTCAAAAAATACCAACACTTAAAACCGTTCTTGATTTTATTGATGCAAAAGTTCCTTTATTGATTGAATTGAAACCTTATGGAAATTTTGAAACATTATGTTCAAACTTTGTGGATACAATGAAAGATTATAAAGGAGTTTGGGCTATGCATTCATTTCACCCTTCCATTCTTATGTGGTTTAAAAAGCATCATCCCGAAATTGTTAGAGGACAAATTACAGAGTATTTTACAGACGATTTAACCATAAAAAAAACGACGAAGTTTTTGATGAAAAGAATGGCTTTAAATTTTCTTACAAAACCTGATTTTATTAATTATGGTATGAAAGACATGCCAAATCGATTTATTGATAGACAAATGAAAAAAGGCCGAGTCGTAATTGGCTATGCTTCGACAACACAAGAACAATTTGATTGGATGAAAGCTCATTATCATAATTCGGTATTTGAATATTTTGAACCAAAAAACAGACCCTAAAAAGGTCTGTTTTTCTTTTGTCTTTATTTGGTTAATCCATATCTACATCAAAATTTTCAAGTATCGAATCTTTTTTAATAATAGCTGCATCTCCGTGTTTTACAAAGAACATTGTAATAAAGGCTAACGCAACAAATAAAGTTGCATATGGGAATAATACTTTTCTTCCCCATAAATCCATTAAAACACCGGATAAAATTGGTGTTAAAATCTGTGCCGCCATAGAGAAGGTATAATAATACCCTGTATATTTTCCAACGTTTGACCCCTTACTTAATTCAACGACCATTGGATAAGAGTTTACATTGATGGTTGCCCAGCCAACTCCTGTTAATGCGAAAATAACATACATAAATACTGCGGTACTTTCGTTAATAAAGTATACAGACCCAAAGCAAAAAGTCAAAAGAGTAATTCCCATTAATATTGTTTTTCTTCTTCCGATTTTTGTTGCTAAAATTCCGATAGGAACAAAAGCAATTAAAGCTGCTCCTTGAGCGATTAACAAAGGCATTGCATATCCTAAATTCAATACTTTAGGAGCATAATCTGACAATTTAGTGGTTACCGCATTGTATCCAATAAACCATAAGAATACAGAAAATAGAATTAAGAATAATGCTCTTCTTTTTTCTTTTGATAATTCTTCTACGGTTTCTCCTAAAACTTTTGCTTCATTTTCTTCGGTTAATCCATAACGAATATCGTCGGCTTCTCTTTCAGCAACTAATTTAGGTTCTCTTACTTTCCATAAGAAAATTGCGAGTAATACAAGCATCAAAACCCCAACAGTGATAAAGGCAGGAGTGTAATTAACATAAGATTGTTTATCAAGACCCCATAATGTTAATATAACAATGGATAAGATTCCACCAAAGGTTCCCATTAAATTAATAATTGCATTTGCCTTACTTCTAAGTGGTTTTATGGTCACATCCGGCATTAAAGCAACGGCTGGTGATCTGAAGGTTGACATCGCGATAAGCGCAAGGAATAGAGTGACAATAAAAACAATAAATATCGTAGGATTTGTGGTTGTTAATTCCCAAGCGCGATTGCTTAAATAAGAATAATAATAATCTCGAAGCAATTCTGTTTCGGAACTATCTATAACAGCATCACTTGCTGTATTATCATCTAGAATATTTTGAATTGGAGTAGCAATTTTTTCTTGCCATGTATCAAATATATCTTGAGTTATTTCTTGAGTGGATAAAGCGGTTGTTCTTTCTGCTGTCATTACAGAAAAAATGGTATTCCATTCTGTTACATTCAAATCAGCTGTCTGAATCGAACCATAGTCTTCAATAATGGAAGTTTGACTTTCAATTTTTGCGGTTTGATAACTGTCAGAAAAGGACAAAGTGACAAACGCAAAAGCAGCTATAACAGTTCCGATAATAATATAAGGCGTTCTTCTTCCGCGCTTTGAATTAGTCCTATCAGACAATCCTCCAAACAACGGTAACAAGAATAAGGCAAGAACATTATCCATTGCCATAACGACACCAGACCACGTTTGATTAAGACCAAACTTGTCAATTAGAATTTTTGTAACGACCGAATCATAAGTTTGCCAAAATAAAGAAATCAAGAAAAAGGCTAAGCCAATTAAAAAAACTTTTTTAGTATCTAATTTCATAATTCACCTCGAATATTTATTTTTGATTTTATAATATTATATCATAGAATGGATTTCTGCTTATATCAAATTATAAAAAAAACACCGATTTGGTGTTTAATTTAAATGAATTTTACTTGCAAGATATCTAAGAGCAAGTTCGTTGTACTTATTTGCTTTTAAAGCAAGAGATGTTTTTTCTTCCAAACCTGATTTAATTTTTAAATGAAGCGTTTTTTTTACCTTAAACATGAACGATAATCCAATCAACATTAAGAGTCCGGCTCCTGCATAATTTAAGTAATAGGAGTAAGGATATTCAGGAATTGTAAGTTGACCTGCGTATATTAAATACACAGCATAAGCTGATCCTAAAAATATTAATAGTCCTAAAAGTCTCAGAAGAAATCTGTGATTGATGTACTCCACATAATATTCAAAACGATGGATTGATTTTAGTTCAATTTCATTCATCTTGCGTTGTTTTGTTTTTCGACCTCTTGTAAGAGATAGCCCATAAGTTAATAACACTAGACGTCTATCGGTTAAAAGGAATTGAGCCAAACACCCTTTTGCTTTTAGACCTTTAAAATTCTTCAATATTTTTTCGTTTTTATCTAATGTTATGTTTCGGGTAATATTATTTTTCATTCAATCACCTCCTAAAAATAAGTTATTTATAATTTTACCTTAAATTATCATTTTTTTCAATACTGTAAGTGAAAAAATAAAGCAGTTGCGTGGTGCAACTGCTTCTATTTTATCTTGATTCATGGAAAATCTTTGTAAATTCACCAAATAGCATAGGAACAAACCCTAATGAAGCGGCAATCAATAACTCAATTAATGTCAATGCTTCGATTTTAAATATAGCTGCAAGTGGAGTAACATAGACAAGCAACATTAAAAGTGCGATAGAGAAAAAGACGGATAAATTCACATATTTATTATCAAATGGATTCATTTGAAATAAGAATTTTGTTTCCGAACGAGCAGAATATGTTCTAAATAATTCCCCGAAAATAACGGTAACAAAAATCATGGTTCTTGCTTGAGCTAAATCAGCATCAGGTAAGATTAATCCTATTTTAAAACTTGCAAGTGCGGCTAGCATAAGTCCAAGACCTTGAATGACTATTTTTACTAATGTTTTTTTGTTTAATAATTTTTCTTTGGTGTTTCTTGGTTTTTGATCCATAATGTTTGGTTCGCCTTTTTCCATTCCTAAAGCAAAAGCTGGAAAAGAATCGGTCATTAAATTAATCCATAACAGGTGAATCGCAAGTAGTGGAATGTATTGTTCGAAAATTCCACCAAAAATCATTGCAACTAGAATAACTAGAATTTCTCCAATATTACAAGAAACTAAATAAATTGTGAATTTTCGAATATTGCTATAGATTATTCTTCCTTCTTCAACCGCGCTAACGATTGAAGCAAAATTATCATCTGTTAAAATCATGTTGCTGGCTTCTTTTGATACTTCGGTTCCAGTGATTCCCATCGCAACACCTATATCTGCTTGTTTTAATGCTGGAGAATCATTGACTCCATCCCCCGTCATGGAAACAACTTCTCCATTTTTTTGTAAAATTTCAACGATACGAATTTTATCTTTTGGAGTTGATCTAGCAAACACATCGCATTTCATGATGGCATCTTCAAATTCTTCATCGGACATTTTTGCTGTTTCTTCACCTGATAAAGCTAAATGCCCAGGTTTTAATATGTTTAATTCTGTAGCAATGGTTTTAGCCGTTGTTAAATGGTCCCCTGTAATCATCATCACTCGAATACCGGCTTTATGACATTTCGCGATTGCCTCTTTTGCTTCTGGTCTTGCCGGATCAATCATCGCGGTTAATCCAAGAAAAATTAATTCTTGCTCTAAATCCATTGACTTATAATCATCGGTTTCACGGTATGCATATCCTAATACTCGGAATGATTTTGTAGAATACTCTTCATTTTTATCTAAAATCATTTTGATGTCTTTTGGGGTGATTTTTCTAATTTCTTCGTTAATTTGAATCCGATCACATTGTTTAATTAATTGATCGCAAGCCCCTTTGGTTAAAACAATATAATTTTCATCTATCTTATTTATCGAAGTCATCATCTTTCTTGTTGAATCAAAAGGATATTCATTTACTTGTATATACTTTTCTTTTGTTTTTTCAATAGAATATCCACCTTTTTCAGCTAAAACCAAAAGGGATGCTTCCGTTGGGTCTCCTAATACTTTATTTTTACTTTCTAAAATAGCATCATTGCAAAGCAAACAAGTTTTTAAGATTAAATCTAAATTTCCAGTCGGTTTTACGATTTTATCATGTAATAAAATATTACCTTCTAATTCGTAACCAGTACCTGTCACTTCATATTCATTATCAAGATCAAAAACTATTTTAACAGTCATTTCATTTTGAGTTAACGTTCCTGTTTTATCAGAACAAATAACCGTTGCTTGCCCAAGTGTTTCTACAGTAGCAAGGTTTTTAATAATTGCGTGTCTTTTAACCATTCTTTGCATGCCCAAGGCTAGAACGACTGTAATTACCGCCGTGAGTCCTTCAGGAATTGCTGCAACTGCTAATGCGATTGCTGTTAAGAAAATTTCAAATACATCTTTTCCTTGAATCAATCCAAGTCCAAATACCACAAGCGATACAACAATGCAAATGATTCCTAATACTTTTGCGAATTCATCAATTGTTTTTTGTAAAGGCGTTTTCCCTTCTTCTACAGCATCTAGCATTGTCGCAATTTTACCTATTTCAGTAGTCATTCCGATATTAGTAACAATACCAAATGCTTTTCCATAGGAAATCAAAGTTGACATATAGGCTAGATTATATCTTTCAGCTAAAACAACTTCTTGTTTATACGTAATAGAGGCATCTTTTTCAACAGGTAATGATTCTCCTGTTAATGCGGATTCATCAATTCGAAGATTGATGCTCTCAATGAGCCTCATATCAGCCGCAACGTAATCTCCTGTTTCTAAATAAACGATATCTCCTATTGTTAAATCAATGGAAGATACTTCACTAATTTTTCCGTCTCGTAATACTTTTGCATGAGGAGAACTCATTTTCTTCAATGCATCTAAAGCATTGCTAGCCTTTTGTTCTTGAGTCACTCCTAAAACTGCGTTCAATAGGACGATAGCCAAAATAACAATTCCATCTACCAATCCTTCGCCAGTAAAGATTCCCATTACAATTGAAATTCCCGCAGCTACTAAAAGGATAATAACCAAAAAATCTTTAAATTGATCTAAGAACATTTGAAAGAATGATTTTTTCTTCTTTTCTTTCAATTCGTTTTTTCCATAACGCTCTTGTCTTACTAATACTTCTTCGCTTGACAATCCTTTTTTTTCTTGAACTTCAAAGTCTTTCAAAACATCAGATACTTTTTTTTGATACATCTCCATATAAATTTCCTCTCTAAAAAAAATAAGACTTACGCACAAGATGTGCATAAGTCTTGCTGTTAAAAATTAAACCAGGCTTTAGGCCATGATGTTGATTTAACTACGCATATCATGCGCCAGCTACTCCCTTATGTCGAATATATAATACCTTACAAAAAATATATTGTCAATCTGTAATTGATTTTTTCACAGAAATATCATTAGTAATTTTGTTTTTAATAACTGCATAACGATTAATTAATAGTTCTAAAATAACAGCGAGAAAAATTAATAATAACGTCCATGCAAACACTTGATCATAAGCCAAATTCACTTTAGATAAGTACAGTTGATTTCCAATCGAATTTTTAGTTTGTGCTAAAAATTCTGCCATAACTAATACCTTAATTCCAAGTCCTGCAGATTGTAATAAAGCGGTTTTTACTTGACTTTGGATTAAAGGAATGTAACAGTATTTTAGTCCAGTAATGATTCGATTATCCTCTAACTTATAAACATCAACTAGTTCAGAATCAATTTGTTTAATTCCTCCAAAAGTTGCTTGATATATTATAGGAAAAATCATAAAGAATGTTATGAGATAAGGTGTAGTTTCAAAACCAAATAATATTAACATTATCACAACGATTGAAATCACAGGAACCGTTCGAAGAATCGTTACTATAGGCGAGCAGAAAGTCGCGAACTTTGGGTAAAATCCAGAAAGAAGCCCTAATGCAACTCCAATGATAAATGCAATGGTTAAAGCTAGCAGTAACCTAAGAATAGTTGCTCCCATGCTTTGAAGAGTTTTCAAGTTTGTAAACAACTCAAAAAAAGCTTTAAAGACAGCAAGTGGACTTGGTAAAAGTAACGGATTATTTACAACGGCAAAGACTATAATCCAACCTAAAAAAAGGATGAAAATTGAAAGCATTGTTATTCCTGTTTTTTTCAAAAAAATCACCTACTATGGTTGATAATAAAATTCAGTACTTGGTAGTACGTTTCCAATCAATCCAGGATTTATTTCTAAAATTAAATTAAAATAAGTTTCTAAAGAAGTTTTCGCATCTTGCGCTGAAACAAATCCTAAATGACTATTTGGAATAGCATTAACTAAAACAGCATATGGAAATCCAAATTCTAAATCAACTGCTAAAGTAGCGGCTGCTTCCACATCATCATTTACAGATTCAATCGAGGCTTCTAAATCATTTAAAAATGTATTAATTGCGTTTTTTGACAAAGAAGCTTTCCCAAACACTCCAGCTTGAGGATAGGAATTATCTCCTGTTATTGTTTGATACTCTGCTTGCAAATCAATAATATCTATATTAGAGATTTGAGCAGTTAAAACAGATAAAGAAGGTTCTGCAATCATAATAATTTTTGAGGAATCAGCTATAAAAGAAGCCGTCGCAGTAGCCACTGAATCCACATAAGTAATTGTACAATCTATCTCGAGAGAGTTCAATAGGAATTGAATAATAATGTCGGATGTTTGATTTTGCCCAAAAACAATTATTTCTTTTCCTTCTAAATCACTCATCGTAAAAGTTGAATCTTGAACGGTAATAAGATAATAATTTCCAAATGTAATTGCTGCTAAAAAAATATAATCTTGGTTGGATTGAAACAATTTTGCCCCAAGATTTGTTGGTGCAAAGATAAAATCATGAGACCCTGATCCAAAGGCTGCTACCAAGGGGTCTGCTCCAACCACAACATCAACTAAATAATTTTCAGCTTCTTCTTGAACGTACATTTGAGCAAGGGCCGGTGCTCCAGATGGAGTCATAACGGACAATACTCCTATATCTTCTTGACAACCAAATAATAGAAAGCCAAAAAGGAATAGTACAATGAAACTTACGATTTTTCTCATTTTGATCCCTCTGAATAACTAGTTCTTTTTTTATAGGTAGTATGAAGTAATTCATGACTGATATGAGAATTTGGTTCTTGTAAAAATTCTTTGTATATTTTAATTACAGCAGGATTTTCATGTGATTTTCTAAATTCAGCTTCTTCATCAATGTTATAAAGCACTTTTGCCCTCTTAGCTCTAACATCTATTTTTTCTTGAACTTCAGCTGAAACAATCGGCTGTCCTCCGCCATTTACACATCCACCAGTGCAACCCATGAATTCAACAAAATGATATTGTTTATCTGTAATTTTAAGATGTTCCATAAATTCCTTTATGGCTCTTCCGCCATGTACAACTGCAACATTTACTTCTGTTCCATTAACACAATAAGTAGCTTCTTTGATGTTTTCAAGCCCTCTCATATCTGCGAATTCAACAGGAGTAGAATGTCCTTCTAAAATTTCAGTAACCGTTCTTAAAGCGGCTTCCATTACTCCTCCAGTCGCTCCAAAAATAGCGCCTGCTCCGGTATATTTTGCCAATTCACCAAAAGGTTTGATTGGTTCCAAATCACGGAAAGGAATTCCTCTATGTCTGATTATTCTAGAAATTTCTCTCGTAGTTAATACAATATCTACGTCTCTGTATCCATCTCTTCCCATTTCGGGTCTTCTAGCTTCGGCCTTTTTCGCAACACAAGGCATAATCGATACCGAAATGATGTCTTTTGGACTTTTATTTAATTTTTTTGCATAATAAGTTTTTATTAGAGCTCCTGCCATTTGTTGAGGAGATTTACAAGAAGATAAGTTAGAAATATATTCAGGATAGTAAAGTTCTAAATAATTAACCCATCCAGGTGAACATGAAGTAAACATTGGTAATACACCATTGTTTTTCACACGAGAAATAAATTCGGTTCCTTCTTCTAGAATCGTCAAATCGGCTGTAAAGTTTGTATCCATGATTTCATGAATTCCTAACACTTTTAAAGCAGCAAACATTTGACCTTCCACATTGGTTCCAATTTTATATCCAAACTCTTCTCCAAGTGCTGCTCTTACAGCTGGTGCAACTTGAACGACTATTGTTTTTTCTGGATCTCTTAGAGCTCTTTCTAATTCTTTAATTTCATCTTTTTCACGAATGGCTCCTGTAGGGCATGCTTGAATACATTTTCCACAATAGATACAACCTGCATCATCCAAATTATGGAATAATGCTGGTCCAACATAAGTTTTAGATCCTCTTTGATTAAAATTTAAAATACCAAGTCCAGATAATTTTTCACATGCAGAAACACAACGTCCACATAAAACGCATTTACTAGAATCAATAATCATTGCATCGGAAGAATCGTTGAGTCTAATCGTTTTTTGATCAAAAATTTCTCCATTACTAAAATCATTATCAACATTAAATCTTCTTAACAAATCTAAAAATTCACAACTATTTTCTCTGGAACATTTCCAACATTCAAATTTATGGTTTCCTGCAAGTAATTCAAGATTTGCAGATACGGCATTATATACTTCTTTGGAATTGGTCGAAATATTCATTCCTTCTACTACTTTTGTTGAACAAGAAGTTTTCAACCCTTTCATTCCATCTATTTTTACGATACATACACGACAATTGGATTCTTCATGAACTCCTTGTAAAAAACAAAGTCTAGGAATTCGAACTCCAGCAATTTCAGCCGCTTTTAATACAGTATACCCAGATGGAACTTCTATTTGTTTGCCATCAATTGTTACATGTATCATATTAGCCATTCAATCGTTCCTCCCAGTGTAATGATTTTGAAGTAATTGCATTGACAGGACAAACCGTTTTACATGCTCCACATCGAATACAAATGTCTAAATCAATAAAATGTTTATCTTTTACTTTTCCTGAAATAGCTCCAACAGGACAGTTCTTTGCACATTTAGTACAACCAATACATTTATCAGTAACAACAAAATTAGTAAGATTTGAACAAACTCCTGCCGGACACACCTTGGCCACTACATGAGCAACATATTCGTTTCTAAAATGTTTAAGCGTAGATAAAACTGGATTTGGAGCTGTTTGTCCTAATCCACATAAAGATGATTCCTGAATCATGTTCCCAAGTATTTCTAACGTATCTAAATCTTGAAGCGTTCCTTCGCCCTCGCAAATTTTATTAAGGATGTCAAGCATTCTTCTGGTTCCTTCTCTACAAGGAGTGCATTTCCCGCAAGATTCTTCAACGGTAAAATCAAGATAAAAACGAGCAACGTCTACCATGCAGTTATCCTCATCCATTACAATCATTCCACCCGAACCCATCATAGAACCTAAATTAATTAGATTATCAAAATCAATTGGAGTGTCAAGCGATTCTTCTGTAATACATCCCCCGGATGGACCACCGGTTTGAACGGATTTAAATTTTCTTTTATTGGGAATTCCTCCACCAATATCAAAAATTACTTCTCTAAGTGTTGTTCCCATTGGAACTTCTAATAATCCGGTATTTTGAATCTTTCCACCAAGCGCAAATACTTTTGTACCACTTGATTTTTCTGTTCCTATCGATTTAAACCAAGTTGCTCCTTTTAAGAATACAACTGGAACGTTAGCAAATGTTTCAACGTTATTCACGTTGGTTGGGTGCCCCCATAATCCTTTTACTGCAGGAAAGGGTGGTTTGTTTTTTGGCATACCTCGGTTACCTTCAATGGAGGCGATGAGCGCGGTTTCTTCTCCGCAAACAAAAGCACCTGCACCAAGGCGTAATTCTATATCAAAATCAAAACCAGTATCAAAGATATTTTTTCCTAAAAGTTGATATTTTTTTGCTTGAGCAATCGCAATTTCAAGTCTTTCTACCGCAACGGGATATTCAGCACGAACATAAACATATCCTTGATTTGCTCCAATTGCATATCCACAAATAGCCATTGCTTCTAAAACAGAATGAGGATCTCCTTCTAGAACGGCTCTATCCATAAATGCGCCTGGGTCCCCTTCGTCTGCATTACAAATAACATACTTTTGATCATCTACTGATTTTGATGCAAATTCCCATTTTAATCCAGTTGAGAATCCACCGCCACCTCGGCCGCGAAGTCCAGACTTTTTCATTGTCTCAATTACTTCCATAGGAGTCATTTCGGTTAGCACTTTTCCAAGCGCTAAATATCCATCATTTGTGATGTATTCTTCAATGTCTAATGGATTTATATTTCCACAATTTCTTAATGTTAAACGTCTTTGTTTTGCATAAAATTTTAATTGTGAATTGTTTTTAATTTTCTTTTTTTCAATTGTATCTTTAAACAGAAGTCTTTCAACAATTTTACCTTTTACAATGTGCTCACTAACAATTTCAAAAACATCTTCTTTTGTTACGTGAGAATAGAAAACTTCTCCAGGATAAACGACAACAATCGGACCCTTTTCACAAAGTCCAAAACAACCTGTCATAACGATTTTTACATCTTCATGCAAATTATAACTATCTAAATACTTTTCAAATTCATCTCTTATTTCTTTTGAGTTGGAATTAGAACACTCACTACCGCCACAGATTAATATATGCATACTCTCTAACATAACTGTACCTACCTTTTCACCGATGACAACAAATATCGATCTAGTTTTTTTCCACCCATAAGGTGCTCTTCAACTATTTCAGAAATCATACGTTCGTTTACCAAACAGTATGTGGTAGAATTTCCATTGTTTTCAACGATTTCGACAATTGGTTCAAAGGCACATTCTCCCATGCAACCCACTTGTGTAATGATTATATTTTTTAGTCCTCTTAATCTAATTTCCTTTTCAAACCCAATTAATACTGGCCTTGCCCCCGCGGCAATCCCACAGGTACCCATACCGATTTGAATTCTAATTCCTCCAGATTGATAGAACATATTCCTGTTTTTTACAGCTTGGTCTTTTAGTTTTTTTAAATCTTCAAGTGATTTCATCTTATTCCCCCCCATAGATATTTAGTAAGGATTTCTTTAATATTTGAATGAATATACTCATTTTATTTCATTCCTTTTAAAACTTCTTTTGCTTTTTGAACAGAACCGTTTCCATAAACAATTTCATTTACTGTAAAGACTGGAGCTAATCCACAAGCACCAATGCATCTAGTTGCTTGTAATGTAAACTCACCATCATGAGATGTCTCACCAATTTTAATTTTTAAGTCATCAGAAAATGCATCAAGAATTCCTTGAGATCCTCTAACGTAACACGCCGTCCCTAAACAAACGCTAATGATGGTTTTCCCTTTTGGTTCAATTGAGAATTGACCATAAAAGGTCACAACTCCATTGATTTTTGAAATACTTTCATTTAACTCTTTTGAAATAATTTTTTGGATGTGCAAGGGAATGCAACCAAATATTTTTTGTGCTTCATGTAGTGTAGGCATTAATGGACCCGGCTTTTTCTTATTCTCTTCCATTATTGCATACAATCTTGCAAGCTTTTCTTCAGTAATCTGAATTTTTGCTCCCACTTCTTTAATCTCCCTTCACTAAGATATTTCAGCATATGTATTATAACACTTCTCTTATCAGAATAAAATAAAAATAAGCGTATAAAACGCTTACTTTTTTTTGTATATTAAAAACCAGACAAGATTTGAACATATAGCGATAAATGATAGCGCTATCCCGGTAATTGCTGCTTTATTTTCTTCCCAAAACCCTATTTCAGGTGGATTGGTAGCAATTGGAGCTTCATAATAATAATCAGAAGATCTGTCTTTCACTAATACTTGTACTGTTTTTGAGAAGATAAGCCCATCATCAGATTTATAATCAAGTGATAATTGATACATGCCAGGAGTTGATGCGTGAGCTGTATAAGAATCATACTGAATAACAACTTCGTAATTTAATAATGCATTTAATTCTTTGGACTGAATGAATAAATTGGTTAAATCGGATAACTCAAGTATTGTATCAGAATAAACTTGAATAACAGAAAAATCAAAATAGACAGCAGGTCCAATTTCATCAACAACTGTAATAGACACAATTTGTTCTGTTATATTCCCACTTGAATCTTCCACTTTAAAAACCATTTGATAATTCCCTAATAGTTGATAATTACTAAAATAATTTTCGGATATTAGAACTATTTCTAAATCTTCAGAATTATCATAATTATCGCTAATGCTTAACCCTTGTAAAATATCTTCTAGGTACAACCTAGTATCATATCCAACAATAATCGAAGTTATTCCCGAAAATATAGGAAATTCATTGTCAATCACATCAATAAAAACTGTATAATATTCCGTATTTCCCGATGAATCGCTTACCTGAAAGATTAAATTATAATTTCCAATTTCAAAATTACTGCTAGAATAATTATCTTCTGTCAATACAATGTTTGTAGTTATATCCCCATCATAATTATCGCTTGCATGTATTAGAGAAACGATTTCTGATATAGTCAAACTATTTGGAAACGCTACTTCAATTGTCTCTATATCAGAAAATACTGGTTTAAGAATATCTACTACTTCTACAGAAATGTCGATTTGAGTGGAGTTCCCACTTAAATCTGACACTTCAAATGTGATAACGTAAGTTCCAAGAACAGATTTGTTTATTTCATAATCATCACTAATAATAACAATTCTGTTTGAAACATCTCCATCAATATCATCATATGCTTGTAAAGCTGATAAAATTTCAAGCGAAGTAATGGGTGAATGAACATAGGAAAGAACAATCCCAAAAATTTCAAAACACGGGGCTTCTGTATCCATAATCGTTCCTTCAGAATATGACTCAAATCCATCAAAGGAAGAACCTTCCTCTAATATGACTTCATCAAACCCAGAAGACATAAAATAATCATTTATATTGTAAAAACTAAGAAAAGCATAATTGGTATTTGTTGGCGTTTTAAACAGATAGCTCATTGTATTTTCGTTTCCAACGAAACTAAAATCTCCCGCCAATACAGCACTACTTTCAAGCAACATCTCGTCATCATAATACAAAATCTCAAATAAAACATCTTCATTTACGAGTTGATTAAAATAGGTTTGTGAAACAGTCATAATATAATCTGTATATGGTTTTATCAAAAAAGTCCCATCAGTCGAATAAAATGGCCCATCAAATTCAAACAAATCAACTGTTAAATAATTATCACCTCCAGGCAAATAGTTTAACGTTTGTGCACACACTTCAGATTTAAAAGAAAAAAGTATAATTAAAATACTTAAAACAAATACACCTAATTTTTTCACTCAATAACACTTCCTTTCATATAACATAATACGAAGGGAAGGTCTCAATTCTTTTTTTATAAAAAAGACTACCTATTGGGTAGTCTAATATATTATGATTGATGAAAAATTTGATAAATATCTTGGCAAATGTCTAAGTCAATTAATCCTTTCATTGCCATATCACTTAAAATAGAATAGGCGGTTTCTTTACTCATCGCCTTTCGATAAGGCCTATCTTCTTGAAGAGCAGTGTAAATATCAATGCAAGCAATCAGTCTTGACCCGAAATCCAAATTTTCTTTTGTTAATCCTCTCGGGTATCCAGATCCATCCAATTTTTCGTGATGATTGTAAATCCACTCTGTAATTTTTTCAAATCCAATAATGTTTTTTAAACATTCATAGGCTATAGTAGGATGTTCTTGAATCACTTTAAATTCTTCTATAGTTAGTGGCCCTGGCTTTTCAATGATAGATTTGCTAATACCTAATTTTCCTAAATCATGCAAATCAGCTGCAATAACAAGTAAACTTGATTCTTCTTTATTTAAATGATAAAATTTTGCCATTCTTTTCATCGTGGCTGCTACCATATTGGAATGTTGATGTGTATAACTAGATTTTGAGTCTATCACTTTTGAAAATGTTTTTGTTATTTTTCGAATCGTTTTCGATTCCATTTCAAAATCGAATCCTTGTGAACTTTTTTCTAAGTTTTCATCAATGATATCATCAGATAGTCCTTCCCAAAAGGAAGGTTGATTTGAAATTTCAAGAAATGCATTAACTACAACATTAGAAAATAAGCTGGTATTATTTTTTTGTACAAAATCAATAATTTGATTTTTTAAGACTGGGTTACTTGGAATATGTGTCAAATTAAAATTTAAATCAATCATATCCGAAAGATGAATGATTTGTGCTAAAAGTGGAATTTTGTCTCCTTTTATCCCAAAGAATCCTGATCCATCACAGTTTTCGTGATGATATAAAATGACATTTTTTGGCTTTGTTAGAAAGGGAAAATCCACTAAATTCTTTTCTCCCATTGTGCAATGCATTATTGCAGTTTCAAGAGAAAGTCGTTTTTCAAGATGCGTTCCTTTTAATTCTTCGTGAAGGATTGCAAGAGATGCTCCGTTGTCATGCAAAATTGCGAGCGAAAGCAAGTCAAACACTTGATCTTCTGGCAAAGAAAGCGCGCTACTAATGTGATAAGAAATATAAGCCACTCTTTTCGAATGATTGGTTGGAACTCCAAATATCTCTTTTTCGATATAATCAAGAGAAATTGAGATGCCTTGCAAAAAATTGACAAGATTAAATTTCATTTTAGTTCTCTCCCTCTTAACAAATGTAAGTAAATTAGATATTAGTTGAATTGTGTCAAGTATACTTCAATTGATAAGAAAAATCAAATACATCTCAATTTAATAAAATTAGGTATCGTTAAAAAATGTATCCCAATTTTCACACCTTATTTCTAACGGTTTTAACCAATCATTAAATCAAAAGAATCATACTAGATTTCTCTAATATGATTCCTTTTTATTTGTTATTTAGTTAATCTCTTGCCTTATAAATCTCAATAAATATTCCCACAATTCCCGACATCAACATAATTGCCAAAAATACCAAATACCCATTATCAATATCTCTATCTAAAAAATGATAATACAATAATCTGCTTGTTCCAAAAGCAATTAAAATGATGTATATGGTGTTTTTCAATGCAAATAGTAACTTTGATTCTCCTCTTGTATTCATATTTACCTCTCCCTTGAAAATATAGTGTTTATCTTGTTACTAATAATATTAAAACAATCTTTGGCTAAGAATCCCATAACTAATGATTAAAAACTTTGATCCATACCGATTTGCAAATAAGCAAAGAGTATCAAAAATAACAATATTTTTTTCATATTGTCTCGCTTGACAATTGTTCTAACATAAATTTATGTGTTTATGCTTAATCCTCATAAGGAATATAAACAATATCCTTATTCCCCACAGTTTCTGCTAAATAATTAAGATATTCCAAGCTATGTTCATACTCATTCTTTATAAAAAAATCTTCAACATCTTTAAAAAATTTTGTTTCTTCTAATTCGTCTTTTGTAAGAACTTCATTTGGTTCTTTAGTATATGTAAGTTTAACATAGTTTTGTTTTGGCACAGTAATAACTATAATCATACCTTCTGATTCTAATTCCTTTTCATTAATGGGTATTTTTGCATACATTAAGTACGACACTTCGTTTCTATCATTAATTTGAGAACGATACCTTTTGGCATCTGGAAATCCAATTTTTTCAAGATACTCCTTGATCAATTCTTGGGCAACGTCAAAGTCATTGTTAAAGGTAAATGCTAGCTGCATTTCAGGTAATTCAATTCTTTCAATATCCTTTTTCATATTTTTCTCCTTTTCTAAAATTAGATTTGACCCCAGTATAATTAAATATTCTTCTTGTTTCATATATTTCTAATATTATCACAATATTTATTAAATATTATTGCTTCTTCAAAAAAACAAGCCTTTTTAGTTAATTTATGCAGAAAATAATATTGAAGAAGAACATTATCAAAGACAGAAATAATAGTAATTTATGTATCTAATAACAAGTGTTCTTCAATAAATAACCTTAAATCATCTTGTATTTCGTAAACATGCTTTGGACTTGCCCCATCACGAATTAATACGTAACTACTTGTATCAACTAAATGCACGTTAAAAATTTGATAACCATCATCTTCAAATTTCATATTTCTTATAACAACTAATATGTCGTTTTCCCAATCAAAATCTAAACTAGAATTTGGAACTTCATCTGCAACACTCTCAGAAGCTAAAGTACTATCACGAAAAAATTCTAAAAACTCTTTGATTTCGTCTTTATCATAAGATTCTCTATATATTTCTTCGTTTCCATAGTAGTCTCTAGAAAAATATTCAATCCTTACAGTGCCTTTTAAATCAGAATAATCGTATGTAACAGGAAAAACGTCAGTTGTAAAATAATCTCTTGGCATTACAACATAATTGAATTGAAAACTGGAGTATACAAAGATTGCAATCAATAACATTGGATAAAATAAAGCTAAGCTATAAAATATTCTTTTGTTATTAAAGCCTACTTCTTTGCATTTAAATATAGGCATTATCAAAAAGATATTCACTATAGTCAAAAATCCAGTAATAGGCCAGAAGATATACATTCTTTCATAAGGGCCATAGAAATATATCATAAAAAATATTTGTATTCCTAGCAATACGCTAATGATTAAGAGTTTCTTCATATATAACCTCTTTAATACTTTTGACTTAGAAACTTATTCACAAATTGTAAAAAGAATTCACCAATTTTTGAACCTTTTATTTATTTACTATTCTTTTAATTCTAAAATCTAGTTCTTTTTTCATGTTAAGAAGCTGCTCCGTATTATTTTTAACCGCTTCAAAATGATTAATATTTAAATGTTCATCATAAACAAATGATGTTTTAAAATATATATTTATTATTTTAAGTAAATGTTTAGGAGCAACTGGCTTATTATAGAAGGTCACTAAATCATTTACATTAACTGCTTTTATTTCAGAGTGAGTATCGTGATTCATTTCAGGTGTATAATAATCGATCTTAATTTCTGCAAATAAATTGTTAATCCACCAAGGCTTATGCTCTTCATTTCTTTTTTCTACTTCAGCTAGAAAAAAGTTTTTTTCTTTATATTGTGTTCTTAATTTTCGAAGAGCAAAACTACCTAATCCTTGTTTTCTGTATTTTTCTTTAACAAATATATATAGTATGACAACGGCATTCTTAATTTCTTGGGTTAATAATCCGCCCACAATTGTTCCATTACAATCCTTAATAAAATAGTATTGATAAGGATATTTTCCTTCATATTCAAAGTATGAAACCAACCGTTCAAATTTATCATTATTTGCATCAATAACAAATTGATCTTTATATTCTTTGTACCACATTTCAAGCTGAGTTCTTGACCTTACGGCCTCTAACTCTACTTTGCTTTCTATCTTAAGAAACAAGTCATCCATAAATAGTATAAATCCTGCATCCCAGCCATATCCGTTTTCCACCCATGCATCTCTAAAATTATCGCGTTTTAAATACTCTTGAATGGTTCTTTTCCAATTAACAAATTGATCTGTATCACATTTTCTACCATTATCTACATAGAAAATATAGACTCTTTCAAAAATTCCCATTAAATAAGCGAAGGCTATCTTTTCTTCTTTTTTTTGCATATCATTGAGTTCAATTTTATTATCATCTTCCACATCAAAAATATCAAGATATGGTTTTGCTAAACAAATTTCTAAAAAATCAGTAAATTTATCATCAATGTAATCAAAGGTTTCTTTTTCTCTATCCTTATTTTTAGTTTTAAAGAATAGAATGGTTGAGGCAAGTGCCGATGCTCCAACAACTATAAATGTAAGTATTTGAACAATGTTCAATGGCAAATCCATATATTCCTCCTGTATGTTTAGTAATATGAACTACTATTTGTTATAGAAAACACATTATTTATATGTGAAAATTATAACATAATAATTTAAGCAAGTAAATTTACAATTGTATTTTTTTATTAATTAAATTATATAAAAAAGCCCTTGAAAGGGCTTAGTTAATATTTAAATGATGTATCAAGCAAGGATTGAATCACTGTGCGTTTTCGTATCGATGATTGATTTGTGATTTTAAGGAAGATTTTCGCAGACTATAAAAACTTTCTAATGTAGTGAAATTCAATAAATCACTTTTTATTGATATTTATGATTTCCATTAACTCATTTTCATCAAAATTGTATTGTTGTAAGATAGAAATAATGAATTCCGTTTTTCCTTCAATGTAAGAACTTATATCAAACGAAAATCTTTTGGCTAATTCTTTTTTTAGATTTCCATATCTTTGAACATCTTCTGGATGTTTTCGTAAGTGATTCCGAAACGTTAACTGATTTTTCAATCCAAGAGACCCCTGTAAAGCAACGTATAAGTTATGATGGTAAAAATTGCTCGGTTTTGTTAATTTGAACACTTCTCGATTCTTGATGCCTTGATCCCCCACATGGGTGTATTCTACATTCTCCAAATCCTTCTTCACTTTTTCAAACTCTTTTGTTGAATTAACAACAATAACGATGTCTATGATTGGCTTGGCCGATAGTCCTTCGACACTTGTCGACCCTATGTGTTCTATTTGGATATTGGGTATATTTATATTGCGTCGGAAAAAAGCCTTCATGACTTCAAACTCTTGTCTCCATTCGCTTTGATAATCCACTACTACAACTTGTTTGTTCAAACTTAACATCTCCTCTTGGACTAAACCGCTATATAAATGAATGTAATTATATTATCGAATTAAACACCTAATCCTACAAGACCATATGCAAGAAAAAGTAAGAATCCATATAAATAGAAAACAATAGAAAGTATATATTTTAATATTATAAATAATTTGAATTTTTTGGATGAATATTTGTTAGTAAAATAAAAGTAAATTATCAATATGAATAAGGGAAGCAATAATAAGAAATACCATAGAATAATCGCCTCAGAAAACATTGGCATAAAGCCTAGAGTTAATACAAAAAAATGTATAGAAATGAAAGCAGGAAAAACAATTAATAATAGAACTTTCGATTTTCTATTTTGTTCCTTATTCGAATATGCAACATCCATCATTAATGAAATAATAAGAAATATAATTGGGACAATGATTGCAGAAAAGAAACTTGAATTGAAGTCGATTTCTTCTATAAAAGAATCATAATAATATAGTAGCGCCGATATAATAAAAAATGTACAATAAAGTGACAATGATATTTTTAAGTGAAGCTTGCTGTTTTTTGATAAAATCTTCATAATTTCCTCCTGCAATAGTTATCTAATATAGAGATTATAGCATAAAAATAACTGCGAGTAAATTTGCTTTTGAGTTTTATATTATTGATTTTTATGAGTCCATATGCTGCAAATTAAATTTGTAAAACAGATAATAAAACATAAAAAAGCCCTTACAAGGGCTTCAATTAAATGTAAATGGTGATTAAAGTTAGAATTGAACTTTAATCACCATTAAAATGTTATTTTTTTATTAAATGAAAATCATCTTTTACTTTTTTTCCTTTTGTAGTTAGCCCATAATAAAGCTTTTTATTTTCATCGTTCCACTTTGAATATATAAGATTCAAGTGCTCAAATTGATTTAGTAATATATTGACTAATAGGTTATCTTTTAGAGTAACTAAACGAGTATTATTGCTTACACATTTTCCGACTAATTCTACGATATAATCTTCTGATAGTGTAACATTATGCATTGCAATTGATAAATATTTAAATATCTCCTTCAAGGTAACTGTTTTAGTATAAAAAGAGCTTTCATATCCTATTTTATATTGTACTTTTAATTCATAATCTTCAAAGGCCAAATTTTCTGGTATTGATGTAAATGAATCAATTTCTTTCATATTTTTTTTGTTAATTTCTATCAACTGTTGATTTTCTTTCTTAAGTTCATTAATTTGTTGTAAAAATTCTTCGGGATTATATCCTTCTCCTCTTATCCAACCAGGCCTTGTTACTGTGTTTTTAGCCTTCATTATGGAAATTGCAACTTGACCTCCAATATCTGAAATGCCATTCCATATACTCGCTAAAGTATTACTCATAGCAGTATTTCTAAATTCAATAAGTTTGATGACTGATTCTGGATTACTTTCCATCTTATCTGAACTCAGTTTAAGATCATCATTTATACAAAAAACCAATACAGGTATTTCTTTTTCTTTTGCATATTTGTATTCCATTTCAGTGTAACTAATCCCAGTATCTGGATTAATGCTTCCATATCTTTTACCAATAATCAAAATATAATAATCACACAAATCTATTACTTGCTTGATTACGTTAAATTGGTTATCATCGGTTGCAACAAAGGCTTCCATACCTGCCGGAATACAATCCGCCATCAATAATACCTCTTGAACTTTTTTTCTTTCTTCAATTAAATCTGCATATGTTGAACTTACAAATACTTGATATTTTTTTTCCATAGTAAGCACCTCTAAATATAAATTAAATTAATTTTACCATATAAAAATCTATAAGTAAATTTGCTTATGATTAACTATCTTATTATTAAGCTAATCTAGATGTAATGAAGAGCTTAAAAATAATTAAATCTAGTAAAATAAAAAAAGCCATTTAACGGATTTCGTTTAAATGTAAATGGTGGCTCAAGCTGGGATTGAACCGACGTCACATGGATTTTCAGTCGTTTCAGGCACTAAATATATCAATACATTTTTGTATAAATATACCCACCAATAAAATATATTAAAGTAGCTAGAAAATATATCGAAACGAAATATATAGTAGTTTCGATAGTCTGAAATAATGATATTACTATCAAAGCAAATGAAAGGATAATATATATGTATCCTACTAGTTGCATAATAAATGATTTAATCCACATTTTTGGTTTATATACTTTATTCATTTTAAAGTATTTACTAAATCGATGAAGATTCACTTTCCTTACACCCTCATAATTAGGACATAAATAATCTAAAGAAGCCCCTTGTAAAAAGCCCAAAAAAACAAATACCCATATACCTATATAGATAAAATTAATACTGTAGAATGTCATATATATTTCTCCCTTTATTTATGTGTAATGGTTTTATAAACTTAATTGATACATGGATTTTCAGTCGTTTCATGTAAGATGTGCATGAGAGTACGAATCTTATATACATATCAAATTCCATCTATGATATCAACCACTATCATTAAATTTTCTTAGTTAGTTATGTTATATTCGACATCTTCTATTTGAAGGTAGTCTTTAGTATAATAAAAGAGAACTGGACTATCCGTAACAGGAAGCACAACTTCTTCACCAGATACTAAAGTGACTATAATTGTATTGTAAATATTATCATTTTTTAAACCAAAAATATATGTTTCGCCGTCAAATGTATTGGAAAATGAACATCCAATCATGCCATCATATTTACTATAAATTATTTCAAACGCTGTTATTCCTAAATAATTATTTTTTACTTTAACAATGTAATATCTTTCCGAATTAAAAGAACTATTTGAATATTCATCCACAACTAGTATATAAAAAGATTCACCATCCATTTTCACTTTTTCAATTATCTCTGCATCTTTATTTGTTAGATTATCGAAATGGATTCTATCTATATATTTTTCAACTCTGTATTCTTCAGTTAATTGAAATGTAAAAACAAATATCACACACATTAAAATAAACATAAATGTCGAAATAAATAACTTTTTTTTCATATTTTTCTCCAATTGGATTGATATGGTTTTTGAAGAGTGGTTTGGGTAATTATCGTATGCATAGAAATTAAAAGTACATATGTAGCAGCTATGACTTGTAAAAAAGACAAAAATTACTGTCTTATTTTATCAATGGCCACTTCTATTATAGAAAAAACAACAGTCAACCCAATCCAACTTGCAATTATTATAATTGCTGGAATCATATTCCAACTTTTAAAAGCAAAAGTGAATCCAGTTAATATTAAAGACAATAAAAAATTAATTGAGAATAATAAATAAATCACTGGTAATTTACCATACTCACCCTTGTCATACTCAATAAACCTGAATAACTTATAATCTTTTTTGAGCCAAAATACTCTTCCTAATTCAGAATGCTTGCTTGATTTGATCATTGATAAACAACCATTAGCGACTATCAGTATTCCCATCACTAATATTCCATCAATTTCATAATCCCATTTTATAAGTAATAGCGTGAATATAAAGATGGGAATCATTAATATATAAGAAATTAATTGAAATTTACTTTCTATCATTTTATTTCACTCTCTCTCGTTTGATACAACTGAAATAACGGTTCTTGAGATCAAAGAGAATTGGATACAATCTTTAAGTCGCATTCAAATCAAAAGTAATTATACCACAAATATTAAATCAAGTATATTTGAGGATGTGAATTTTATTATTAATTATTGTTTGCCCGTGCGTCGAAAATATTTTTTCTATTGTCAAAAAGGAAATAAAAAAAGCCTTTTAAAGGCTTCGTTTAAATGTAAATGGTGGCTCAAGCCGGGATTGAACCGGCGACACATGGATTTTCAGTCCATTGCTCTACCAACTGAGCTACCGAGCCAAGTGGCGGTCCCGACGGGAATTGAACCCGCGATCTCCAGTGTGACAGACTGGCATGTTAACCACTACACCACAGGACCATTGGTTGCGGGGGGAAGATTTGAACTTCCGACCTTTGGGTTATGAGCCCAACGAGCTACCAGACTGCTCCACCCCGCGATATCTATAATTGCTACTCTATAATACCAAACCAAAATCTAAAAGTCAATACATAAATGGTGGAGGTTGACGGGATCGAACCGCCGACCCTCTGCTTGTAAGGCAGATGCTCTCCCAGCTGAGCTAAACCTCCAAAATTGGTGGAGTATAGCGGGATCGAACCGCTGACCTCCTGCTTGCAAAACAGGCGCTCTCCCAGCTGAGCTAATACCCCTAAGTGGTACCCGAGGCCGGACTTGAACCGGCACGTCATTACTGACACTGGATTTTAAGTCCAGCGCGTCTACCTATTCCGCCACTCGGGCAATTCGTGGTGACCCGCAGGCGATTTGAACGCCTGACCCTTTGATTAAAAGTCAAATGCTCTACCAACTGAGCTAGCAGGTCACATAAGCTCGCATTAAAGTATGAGCCTTTGAAAAAAGATGGTGCCGAAAGCGGGAATCGAACCTACAACCTACTGATTACGATTCAGTTGCTCTACCGGATTGAGCTATTTCGGCAGAAAATGGCGGAGAAAGAGGGAT
>Ga0180007_10000232_pt1 | contig 102582 bp, 62 predicted proteins | sample MM_PC_MetaG_FD_121122 | JGI IMG/M metagenome (GOLD analysis project Ga0180007, IMG submission 121122) | Groundwater microbial communities from the Aspo Hard Rock Laboratory (HRL) deep subsurface site, Sweden - MM_PC_MetaG | ecosystem: Environmental > Aquatic > Deep subsurface > Groundwater... | reverse complement strand
GTAATTACCGATATGGCAAAGAAAATAACCCTGTGCAATTCATCATAAATCTCAATATTAACAGGAACGAGCAGAATCATAAAACTTGGGTGGTGTCAAACCCCGAGTTATTGAGCAGTTACGAAATTTATCAGCACTCGGTAAGACCCAAACGACTTCACACCAGACGGGCGCGCAAAATGTCATGCAGGTGCAGAAAGCCGACGACTTTGTCGTTCTCAACGACCGGCAGCGAAGTTATTGATTTGTCTTCCATGCTTTTGAGAGCTTCCATGGCCAGGCGGTCGGGAAAGGTGTGGCGAGGATTGGCAGTCATAACCTGACTTATCGGCACATCCAGGCTGCAGATGGCGTTGCATTCGAAGTATCTGCGAAGATCACCATCGGTAAAAACCCCCAACAGCTTTTCTTCGGCGTCACAAACGACCAGAGCGCCAAAACCACCACGCGACATCTGCACTATCGAATCGCGCAACATGCTCTCGGGCAAAATTTTTGGCACTGATGAGCCTGAATGCATGAGATCGCGAACGATCAAAAAGCGACGACCTAGACTGCCAGACGGGTGAAGGCGAGCAAAATCCTTCTCTTTGAAGCCACGCGCCTCAAGCAGCGCTCCGGCGATCGCGTCGCCAAGTGCCATAGCGACAGTAGTCGAGCTTGTTGGTGCCAGGTTCATCGGACAGGCCTCGCGCTCGACGCTGGCATTGATAACAACGTCAGACATACGAGCCATAGTCGAATCGAGATTGCCAACCATAGCGATGATGCCGGCTCCAACTCGTCGCAAAAACGGAATCAGGCGCACCATCTCTTCAGTTTCGCCAGAGTTTGAGAGAAGCAGCAAAATATCGCGTTCCTGTACCATGCCAAGATCGCCATGCAAAGCTTCAGCCGGGTGCAGAAAAAATGAGGGGGTGCCAGTGCTCGACAGCGTCGCCGAGATTTTCTTACCAACCAGGCCTGACTTACCCATTCCACTGACAATTAGACGTCCAGGACTGGTTAAAATCAAGTCAACAGCTTTTACCAGTTCATCGCCAAGATTGGCAGCGGCGACCTGCAATGCCTTGATTTCTATTTCGAGTATGTTTTTTGCTGATGCAAGCGGGCTCTGATTCATGACAACGTACCTTCACATAAATTGGTGACAACAACACGCACGGCCATCATACCACAAAGCAAAGCCGCAGTGAGCGCCAAGCCAATTTGTTTCGCATTTTTTCACCAGATCATAGGCTCTGAATACATTATGAACAGCACTAACCTGGCTTTCTTTCGAAGCTATTGCACAGAAGCTTTAATGATTCTTCAAAAATCATTCCTGATGTTCCCGACGAAACTTAAGAATATTCGCAATATCCTGCTTGGAATAAATCCCATTCCATGGGCTCTTGCTGGCTTTCTGCATTAAGGAAATCCCAGCCAATGAGTTTTTGTCAACTCCTCGCTGGGAAGCGGCGCCTCCCCACGAGATTTTATCTATACCTCGCTTTTTGAACACACTGGAAATATCTTTTAAATGTGCGCCGTCAAACAGGTTCTTGTCGGCAGTAAGAATGGCGTTAACTCCCATCAGAAATCTCGGACTTCCTGATTTCAGATAATAATGGCTCTTATGAATCAAAACGTCTGCAACATCGGCACCAAGAGCTTTACGAAGATCCCAGAGGGCACCCGACCAGATCTGACCGTCAGCATGAACTTCACCCTTGATATCCTCAGGATAGTGAAGACTGTTTTCCAGATTTCGTTCAAAGGGCCTGCCCATTTTGGCCACGCTCCATTCACCATACTTTGGGTCATTACTGAGAGAACAGGCAAAATAATCAGCCTGTCCCTCGTTCATTGCGCCAGACTCGCTGAAATAAAAAAGCGAAACAATTCCCTGCAAAACAGCGTGAGAATACTCATGCCAGCAGATACTTTCTTCTTTGGCATAATCATTACGCAAATCTCCGTCGCCAAAAATGATGACATCCTCAAAAGGTCTGTAGGCGGCATTATCGAACTTATCTCCAAAATGAACAACTGCTTTAAGCGGCCTGTTCATTTCGGTGCAGCCAAGTTTGCTAAAAAAATTGTGAATTCGATTGATATTGTAATATACGTTCACTTCATCAAAATGAGTGTTATCCGGGGCATACAGATGGATATCATCTTCAGCTACGGCCGACTCGCCATCGGCATTGGTGACATCTGCAAATTCGCCCTTGAGTGAATGTGAAGAGAGATGAGGTAAATCTTCTTTAGAAACCGGACCTGAAATCGGGCTAGAAGTGTAAACCATGCCTATTCCGGTATAAACCATCAAATTTTGTCTGGATATTTCTTTGCCGTCCTCAGCATCTATCAACATCTCGAAATCACCTATTGGATTGTCCGATGAAAGCCTGACGCAATATACCAGCAGTCCATCATTCCCAACAGGCAGAATCTGCAATTCCGCCTGCTTATCACCAGAAACTATGGCGTAGCCAATAGCTGCCATGGCAGCAGACACAGCCTGGTCATGGGTTATTGCAAGCTGATTTTGAACTTTCTGAATTGTTGGAAAAGAGCCATTTATAAGTTCTATTACACCATTCTTTCCAACATGAATGTCGATCATGGAATCCCTTACCGGGAAATTATTCACCATCATTTGAAAAGAAATATGCCTGACAGTATCTTTCTGAGCTAATTTGACGAGACGAATGCAATCAGAATCTATCTGGGCAGGCAAATTAAAAAGCGATGCATGATTACGAATAAAATTCTCTGCTTCCGTCGAACCATCAGTAATCAGTGGCTCCGAAAGATTCCCTCTGAGACTGAAAAGCCTTTCGTCGGGAGAAACAATCATCAGATCCACACCTTCAGCTAATTTTTCATCGGCAACCAATCCATCTATTGCTTTGTAAGTATGCAGATCAATTGCAAAACCTGTGGTGCAAAGGAGACAAAGAGAAAATATGACGAGAACTGACAATCGTTTCATAGTATCGCCCTACTTTTATTGAATATCCAGGCGCTTGAATCCTTATAACCGACTCGTATATTTAAGGATTCACGATAATTTTGAAATCTTTTCCCCATGTGTTGTCAGAATAATGGAACACACAGTCTATTTCCTTTATCTGTGGCAAAATGTTCTGGAAAGGCCCAATTTGACTTTGAAAGCCTTTTCCGTCAGTTGTTGCAACAAGCGGGGTTTCAATAGCCTTACCGTCAGACCATTTTTCGGAACCTTCAGACCATGTAGAAAGGGGAGGAAGCGTCCAGCCATTAATTCCCCAATGAAGCTTTCCGGGCCGCTTCGAAGTGATTACAATTGAATCCTTTTCTGAAGGTTGAGCAGGACTCCAACACGGATTTCCAGGTAAGCCGGCTGTTTTCTGATTGAATGAATCTATGACTTCGCCATCTGGCGCATAGACAGTAAAGTTAACAGTCTCGGGAGATACATCAACCGCAAGAAAATGGTGAGATTGCATGCCTAAAACAGAATTGGCATTTGGTTTCGATCCAGGAGGCTCCTGAAATGGGGCTCCACCGCCACCGCTGACAATATATGTGACTCCGTTTCTGAAACTTCTCTCGTAGAGATGACAATGTGCGGAGAAACAGCAAGTTACCTGATATTTTTCAAAAATAGGTACAAGCTCCGAAACAAGTGTGTCGTTACAACCATAACGTCCAGAGGAAAAAGGCGGCTGATGAAGAACCACGAATTTCCACGGAATGTTGTCGTTATTGGCCTGTTCCAGAACTCTTTCCAAAAATGGAATCTGGCTTTTCAATTTGGAAAGATTTACTTTTACATCGTTTTTGCCATCCAGACTCAGGTCAAGAAATACAAATTGCGCGTTTCCAAAACGAAAACCATACCAGGCGGTCTTCTGAGATTCTTCACTCAGAGGGGAGTAAAAAATGTTATTGAAAATTTCCGGTGAAATATCGTGATTGCCTCTGATCGGCAAAATTGGGAGTTTTTTTGAAAGAGGCTCAACAATCTGAAAGAATTTATCCCAGTTATCATATCTCTCGCCGCGATCAACAAGGTCTCCCGTATGAATGCAGAAATAATTTGAAGGAGCCAGACGCTCCATGGCTTTGATCACTTTTTCGTGGTCAACATTGTTTGTTGAAGCATTGGGATCCTGATTGTTGCCACGAGTATCGCCGTAGACGAGAAAATTCCAGTTCGTAAGGTGTTTTGGCGGGGTTCTAAAGGAAAAAGGACCGACTTTCGCAGAACCGTTAGAATCATCAACTAAAATGAAGTATTCGTAAGATGTTGCCGGGATCAACTTCTCTAAAAAAATTTCATGAAATATATTTGGTGATTTAGCATCAGCAATGGTTTGGCCGTTGCAAATCACGCTGCACTTGGCAGGCACGATGGTTGTCCATTTGATACTTGCGTCTTCGGAAGAGATCAATCCCATAATGGGGCCCCATTTTAGCCCAGATTTCTGAGGGGCACAGAAAACAGTTTTTGGTCCCAATATGACAAAGAGCAGGCTGACAAAAAGAAAAATCGCAAAGGACAGCAATCGGACTTTTGAAATCCCAGATCGAATAATGGAAAGATTCATTTGATCTTGATCCTTTACATGAATTACGCGGAGTAGTTTCTCTGTTATTTATCTGCTGCTTAAACCGCTATAACTTCGATTATTTTACTGCAAACTGTGTAAAAACAAAACAAAGATTTCTATGCAAAGCAAACGCACTAAAATACTGGATTCCCGTTCTGCGCTTGGAATGTCATTGCTCTTTTCCGTCATTTCCGCGTCTTGACCATGAATGATCTAATGCTACGCAAGCCAGGATGTGATATCTGCCAAGCGAAAATCCAATCTAATTGTCGTTGTCGGATAGTTTAATACGTTTGCCCTATATGTCTATGCATGGCCAAAATCTAACAGGACTTTGAATCTAGTTTGTGGTCTTACTGAAACTAAATCAGCTTAAATAAGAGAGCACATGAGTGAGCGCGCCACCAATTTGTTTCGCATTTTTTAATCAAATAATGTATAATCTGGGTTCCGAATTTATTATGAACAGCACTAATTCAATACCACAGAACTGGCAGACCGTACTGCTCGACTCGCTTAAATCTGAGCGAACAAACGAAAGACTTGTTGCGCTGGATTTTCTCTGCCAGCAAAGCTCAATTTCGCTCGATTTCGCACGCCAGCTGATGCCGATGATAAGTGAATCGGTAGTACACCACGACACACAGGTGCGCTATTTTGCCCGCAAAGCACGCAATAATTTTTACGACTGCTACCCTGAAATTGAATCTGGCTCTAAGGAAGAAGCCCCTTTCAAGCTTGAACTAAAAGACGGCGAGCTGTTAACTACCCAGCAGATTCTTCTCCACAAAATGCGCCTGGGCAGCCGCTACGTAGTATTCGAAGCAATGGAAAGACTTACTGAGAGCGGAGATCCATCTTTGGCAACACCGTTGCTCAAATATCTGCTCGAAGAAAAAGATGAATACAAAATTTCTTATCTGGTGAAGGTTATCGGTCGCATCTATGACCCGCGAATTCCTGACGTTCTCGAAGATTTCCTTCAACACGAAGACCCGCGCATAGTTGCGAATGCTCTCGAATCACTGTGTGAATATGAGCGCCCTGAGATTGAAGACAAGCTCGTAGATTTTGCCACTTCTTCGGATAACCGCATTCGCGCCAATGCTGTTAAAGGGCTGTACAAATATTCGCCGAGACTGGCAGAGAGTCATATCTCGGAGATGATCAAGAGCCAGAATATTGCCTTACAGGATTCCGGCGTATACCTCCTGCGCGTGCTAAGACCCTCTAACCTTGGTGAGCTGCTCGAAATTGCTCAACATTCAAGATATGCAACAGTTCGACTCAAAACACTCGACATAATGCCGCCGACTCTTGACGAAACAGAGTTTGCCATACTAACGAAAAATGAAGACATCGAGCACCCTGACCCACGTCGCGACCTGTTTTTAATGTCATTTTTCCTGGCGCTGGGCGTCACTCTGCTGCTCTTTGCTGATCCAGATCATAAGCGCATGCTTTCGCTTTTTTTTCTCATTATCTCTGCGATAACTCTCGTGACACAGGAAAAAACCCGCACAAGCATACAAAAAACCGCCCTGTCCATGGGCTTTATAAGCTCTCTGGCCTGGGGCGACACCAGACTCATGGTGCTACCAACCCTGATGGGGGTATGGTTGACCTGGAACAGCCAGCAGCTCAACCGTCTTGGCAAGCTGGAAAAGGCGCCGCAAGCAACGGTATACGCCTGGTTTTTTGCTATTGGCGCAATTATCATTCATCAGGTTACCCAGAACGAGCTCTCAATGACGCTCGGCTTAATCAGCAAACTGGGAGCCGAGGGACTCAAACTGCCGCAGGTTATCGCCGACCTGGCGATTCGGCAGTCTCGCTTTGAGCTGGCGATTTTTGCCATGGTCTCACTGATGACAATTGCTATATTAAAATTCAACAATTGGTTTCCAACAAAAAGTCCTGGTGAAAGTCCTAACAAGAAGCTCTTTACCGCGACTATGGTTTGCCTCGCCGTACTTATGCTGATAAACCTTTTTAACTTCTGGGGCCTCAAATTTCAGATGCGCATCAGCGGCATCAAGGATCAGGTCGCAATATTGAAAATGCTCCAGCCATAAGAACTCCCGGATGAAGCAGCCACAACCTGCTCTTCGCCTGATCATTTTAAAATTTGCCAGCGCCAGTTCAAGGGTGAAATTATTTGTGGTAAAATAGCTCTATACTGGTTGAAGCGGCAACACGCCACTCAAGCAATTTCTAGTGCCGTTATTAATCGGAGAAGTTTATGAAAAAAACGACTTTATTGATTGTCACAATGTTGCTTTCCTGCCTTTTACTGCTTGGCAGTGGAGCATTTTTAACAACAGTTTCTGCCGAAACGACAAAAGAAAATGCTACTGAATACCTTTACACATTGCCTTATGCGGCAGGTGAAAAATATTTTGTCAGCCTGGCCTACAATGACTGGGTTACCCATGTGGGACTATATGCTATTGACTGGCTCATGCCCGAAAAAACGCCTGTCCTGGCAATTCGAGAAGGAAAAGTAATCAAAGCAGTCGGTTCTTTTTCTGAGACTGGCATGACCCCTGACTTTTATCAGAAAGCAAATACAGTAGTCATTCAGCACCCCGATGGATCTTTCGCAGAATACATGCATTTCAGCAAAAATGGCGTTCTGGTAAAAATTGGGCAGCAGGTCAAAACAGGAGAAAAAATAGGCCTTTCAGGTAACACCGGATTTTCTTCTGATCCTCATCTTCATCTGATGGTTTTCCGCGAAAATGCCGGAAAACGAGAATCCTTCCCGATTCTTTTTAAATCAGGCATGACGAAACCCTACGAAATCTTTCGCGGCTGCTGGTATTACGCACCAGGCACCAATTTTACACCTAACTATGATCCGTTCGAAGAAGCATTTCCAGGAGAACTGGCCAAAATAAAGTTCAAACTGCGGGAAATCGTCAAGAGTCAGAAAAACTCCATAGCGGCCGCCACAGCTTTTACAGCCCATCTGAAAGAAAACCACTCCAGATACCATCAAATGTATCAGGACATCTATTCACGCAGTCAGAAGGGAGACGCTGAAGCACTTACTCTTCTGGTTGCCTTCGCCGAAACCCTTGACATTCAAACTGACCCAGACATTGCCCGACTGTTCGACGACCCTTCAAGCGCGCCGATCGCCCAGGAAGGACTCGAGTTATGGCAGCTTTTACAAGTGATAGAATACTAACAGGCCTGAATCAAAGAGAACATTTCAGATCAACGATGCATTAAGCAACAGCCGCAGCCTGCTGTTATTCCTTGCGTTGATCGAGGATTGCCAAAATCTCAGCACAGAATTTAGCCGCGCGCTCTTTAAGCTTTTCAGCTTCAGCAGTCTTGTCTGTTACAAACTTACCGTCTTTGATGCCACCGACATTGATCATTACGTTCTGATAAGCGCCCCAGATACCGGTTTCGAGCGCCCTCGCACCAACCTGAACGTCTGATTTGGAAGCAATATTGCCGATTCTTGCAGCTTCCAGCATGCCTTCCCAGGCTTTGTCGCCAATGCGCATCGTTTGCAGTGGCACTTCTATGGCTTTCTTCAAACCAAGTTCCATCTGTTCAAGGCGATAGCGATTTTCTTCGTCGTTGCCCTTCGGCAAACGCATGGCTTCAACATAGTCGTTAAAGGCGTTGGTATCAGCATCGATCATCGGAATCAATCCGAGCGCAGCCTGATGCAACCCAGGAATGATTTTGCGCAGCTGACCTTCGAGGTGCTCAAACTTGCGTACACCATAAGTCAGTTTGGCAACCATCGCGCCAAGACCGGCACCAATTGCCGCAATAGCAGCAGAGGCACTGCCGCCGCCAGGCGCCGAAGTTCGTGCATTTATCGCTTCGATAAACTTGCGGGTACTCATGTTGGCCAGCGGCTCATTGGGTTCATCACGGGTTATATATTCAATGATGCGCTCTGAAGGCTTGAACTGTGCTACCGAATTGAGACCAAGTCGGTCAATTACCAGCTTGATTTTCTGGTCATCGTCGAGAATAAACAGTTTTTCGCGCTCGATATAAAATTCAGCAGCCTTGAGCATGGCTTCAAGCGGAATCAGGCCGACCAGCTCAGAGCCGGCAACGCCGACGCCGATTTTGGCTGCCTCTTCCTTGACCGCTTCGTAGACCTCGTGCGGCGTGGTTACGTTAAAATTATTAAGATTGAATGAGCACTGTGCCATGTTGTATTCATCAACAAACCAGCCAAGTCCCTTAAGCTCTTTGAAACGTCCCGGTTCGCTTGCGCTACGACCAGCTTCTCGCAGATCAAGAGCGATGCGGTGTGCTTGATTGCTGGTTCCAAGGATGTTAACGTTGTATGCAATCAGAAAAAACCGAGCGCCGGTAACAGTGGCGCCCCAGCTCGGCACAAACTTCGCCGGACCAAAGTCGGGTTTCCACTCAGGCTGAACTATTTTTTCAGGAAGCCCTTCATATTCACCCTTGCGAATCTGCGGCAGTTTTTTGCGGTATTCCTGATTTTGAGAGTATTCATAAAGATAAAAAGGCACTTCAAGCTCAGCCGCAGCCCGCTCTGCAAATTTTCTGGAGATTTCGACACATTCTTCCATGCTTACACCGGCAACTGGCACGAACGGGCAAACATCCATTGCTCCCATACGCGGGTGTTCACCCGTCTGACTTGTCATATCAATAAGCTTTTTTGCAACCCTGGCTGCGGCCAAGGCGCCCTCAATGACAGCTTCGGGGTCGCCAACAAAGGTATAAACCGTTCGGTTTGTTGATTTTCCGGGATCTACGTCGAGTAGAGTCACACCTTTAACACTGCGAATGGCATCTGAAATTGCATCAATAACGGTCTGGTTGCGACCTTCAGAAAAATTAGGGACACATTCGACTATCTTTTTCATGTTCTTTCCTTAATCATGTTAAATGAAAAAGCCATATATTTTTGGCGATTTGAGCTGTTACCGCCTATATAGCCCATTAAAAATTCTTTGTAAAGCAATTTGGAGCACAATCTGATTGTAAATAACAGATTATGGCCAGTCATGCTAAAACCATGGATACTGCAGACTCTGATACTGGGTTACCTGATAATCATCAGAAGTCTTGCTGCTTCGAGTCATCGCATGGAGACTGCCGTGGCATGCGGGGCAACTTAGCTCTCCGCGCCCCTTTGCATCGAGGTATAGAACACCAGCTATATCTACGCCTGAAGTTGTCTGACAAAGCAAGACGGAAAAATTAAAGCCAAAAGATTCCTCGTTTTCGTTGCTCCCGTATATAGCTCATCCCTCAAACAAATACTACTGTCGCGCGTCAAGCAGTGAACAGTGCCATAATTTACCACTGTGTAAAGTCTTCAGCAAATTACTATTGTTTACAACAGGAATCCTTGAAGTTTGGTTCAAACTTGAACTAGTCTTCCGTTAGTCATAAGGTTTAGTGTTTGGGCTTTTCGGCACAATCCTTTATAATCTATTCAAACAATTGGGACAGTTAAGCGAATGTCTTTGCCACAAAACACAAGAAGGTTAATAGAAAGCCAGAAGCCGTCGATTCAGGCAGCTTTTCTTTTCTGGCTGATTGTGGTTGTAATTCCCCTGATGCTGGGAAAAATAATTCTAAGCATCTATGTTGAACATGTTTTCAGAACAAGACAAGCCAGCGCAACAAAAGCATTGGATGAAGACATTCAAATCTTTGAAAAACACCTTGAAATAGAGCCCTTCTTGACCTGCAAAATTCTGGAAATGGAAAAGGAACTTAAACTGCCTTCATTAATCGAGAATGATTTTGCTCACGGCAGAATAGATTATGAATGCGAGAATAATTTTAATGATGATGAGTTATTGAATAATGTCAGAGAAAAATTCCTGACAAAAACAGGTGGTCAGCCACTATTTGTCTTCGTTTTGAATAGCAGCGAAAAGAAAGTTGCAAGATGGATGGATCCATCCCGAAAAAACTGGACAAGATTCCCTGGCAAGTCGGCGACGATGATACTGATGAAAGCTTTGCTCGCGCAATCAGTAGAGAATTCTTACCTTACACCTCATAAGCTGTTTCCAAATATTCTTGATACTTTATTCGGAACAGGCTTTGAGACTCCCCTGAAAAACCGCCGGCTCAGGCATGATTTCTCCTGGAAACTTGGTGGCAAAAGATTGTTCGTCTATTGCAATTTCTTCCCCACCCGGCACGCAAACCAAACAAGTGTCAATGGCTATCTTGTAGCTTTTACTGAAAGCTCTATTTCAGCCAAAAAACATTTTGAATGGGCGCGAAATTTTAGCAACACTGCTTCTGTTAAAAGACTTTTTTGTTGGGCTAAGGCAAACTACAGTATGAAGAACCTTATCTCAGGTGACAACCTGCTTCGGGTCTTCAGACCTTTTCCCATGAAGGCTCTCAGGATTGGGTCACACGCAGATAAATCAATTATTTCTCATAATATAAAAAACGGGCGATTACTTGAACGGCCTGCGAAATCTCTTTTTCTAATCACTCAGACGTCTCTGAATCGAGAGAGAATTAGTCTGGATAAGCGAGTATCGGTCGTAAACTTGTTTTTGCTTCTTGCCAATTTCTTAAGTTTACTTTTCTTAAAAAAGCTCTGCATGGATGGGAAATTGTCTCTAAAAATACACTCAAAGCTTTTTCTGGTAATTCTGACAGCCATGATTATGCCACTTCTGGGCTTTTTTGTGGTTGCGACGCGTTATTTTGATTTTTTCCAGGACTTACTCATTTCTAATCATCAAAAGACAATTATTCAGGATCTTCAATTGCTTGAGTTAAGCCTGAGAGATAATGAAATGAAAAGTCGAACCAAGCTGGATAAGTTTAAAGAAAAGTTAAATCTCAGCATAGCGTCAAGTGAGAAAGAAATCTCAAGAATACTGAACTCAGAATTAGGGAAAATGCATGACGGCTACACATTCATCAGAAATGATGGCCTGACAATAGACAATCTGCCGACATTCAAAGACATGTTCCCTCAAATAAGACAGAAAATAGAATTTTATTCAGATATTTTCAAAAGTCAGTCTACCCGTATATTCACTTATCTTAAGCTGCTCAAGGGCAATGATCTGGAGAAATATAGAAGCTCTACCAAGGGAAAAACAATCTTAGCAATGGGTGAATTGTTTAATGATATCGACATGGATTCTTTTTGCCAACAGGTTGGCGAAGTATTTCAAGCCGAAAAATCTAATTTTGGAAATTTCCGTTTAATCACTTACAATTTACTTCCAAACAATCAAAGAAAAACCGAACATTGGGCATTTGTAGCCTTTCTTCATAATGTAAGAAGAATTACTTCTGATTTTTTGCAAGGACAAACTGAGAATTGGAAGTTTTTCCTGAGAAGAGAAAATGGAATTCTTACCAACACAGTTATTTTCCCTGTCGAGCGAGAAGACTCTGACAAGTTTGAACTGATGCCTGCCTGGCCAAAGAAGATGAGCAGTAATGCAGACTTGATAAATGCCGCCAACAGGATTAGTTCAGGAAAATCGAATGAAAGTTGGATTACTTACTCAAAAGATGGGATTCCGACCATTTATGCGGTCAGAAGAATGTATAACATGCCATTCATTGCAGTTTCAAAGGCAGTTCTGGGAAATGAAACAGGAAGCAAGTCTCTTCTGGACGTAATTGGACTTGTCTTGTTGCTGTATTCTTTTTTGCTGATCTCAATCATAGCTCACTCACTGACAGAGGTTTTCATAAACCCGCTAAAAGCACTATTTCGCGCTACTTCACTCGTAAACATGGGTGAATATCCGCGAATTGAATACGAATCTGAGCTTGAACTTGCCAAAGTATCACAGAAGTTTAATCTCATGACTGTAGGCCTGCAGGAGAGACAGAAACTCGAAAGATTTGTTTCCAGTGATGCAACTCGAACAATTGTAAGCGAAAGCCTGGATCTTCGAGAACACATCGGTGAAAAAATCGAAGCGGCAATCCTATTTGCCCATATTCGCGATTTTGACAACCTTTGCGAGCAACTCTCAGCCGAAGACATTATCAACTGCCTGAATCACTATTTTGCAGCGATGGAGCCAATTATTCAGAATAATAATGGAGTTATCGACAAATACATTCAGGATGCAATTATGGTTGTATTTTCACGACAGGATTGTGAATTCAGACTTTGTCAATCTGATGCCTGCTGGACCGGGTATAAAATGGTGTCTGCCCAGGAAAGTTTGAATGAAAAACTGTTGAACAATAAACTCCCGCCTATCACCATTGGCGTCGGAATAGCATTTGGTGATGTAATAAAAGGAAAAATAGGTGCTTTAGCCGGCAGAAAAGATTTCACGGTAATCGGAGATGTTGTAAATTTCTCCGCTAGACTTGAAGCTCTTTCACATAAACACGAGCAGGCTTCCATTTTAGTTTCAGAAACTCTTTCTAAAGCTTGCTCTGCCGAATTCAATTTTACAAATTGCGGGGAAATTTTAATCAAAGGCAAAAAAGAAAAGCAGACCATTTTCGAATTAACTGGAGCTCGAAGTGCAGCCAACTAATACCAGAATAGTAGTAACAACCAGTTGGCTGAGCAGATTCTCACCGGTGATTTTGTGGTTACTGGCTCTGGTTTTACCGATGATGATTGGAAGACACCTAATGGTCAGCGCACTGGAAATAGATAAGAAGTTGTGGGTGTCTTCAAGCAAACATCTGTTAATGAATGAGGCTCAGAAGTATCAGACATCACTCAAACCGGAATTTTTCCTGTCTGATTTTGTAGACAAAACCAATATAGGATTGCTATACGACAGGCTTTTCCGGATGGGCAAGTTTGACACTCATACCAGGAAGATCTTAGACAAAGAAATGATTCGCCGACAACTGCTGTCACATCCTCTGCTTAAAGAACTCCCATGGGGAAGCAGCAACGTAAAAAAGGATGCGAAAAAATTTATTGCCAGAATGAAGGATGAAATCGGTATTTTTCCTTCTGCTTATTATTGTTTTGGTCCCGATGAAAACTCATGTTTTGTAGAAACCAGCGAGCCATTATCATTGTTGATCCCCGAAAATGAATTTTATGAAGTTCTTAAGAGTGCATACAATTTCTGGATTGAGAGACATCGTCAGGGCGAAAACGATACTGAATATTTTAACAGATTCAGCAATACTATGGAGATATCAGAGTGGCTGGGACTTCTTTCCGCCATGCAAACAGACATTTTTGGTTTAAGAACAAGGTTTTCCACCAGAACAAAAGATATTCTCTATCAGTTAGCATTCATGTTTACAAATGCGGCGGGCAAAGAGGTCTGTATAAACCTGGTCTATGTAAAAAACTTGCTGAACTGGCGCTTCATATTGCGAAAAACCCAGGCAAAATACAATGACGGCATTGTCAGACATGATTTTGGCTATTCTTTGCAAGAAAACCTTCCATTAATAAGGCAAACACCTGAGTGCATCGAAATCATTTTTGAGCCACCCATAGAATTCTTGAAGATTTTCAGAGAAAATAAACACAGTTCGTTCAAAGGAAAACTGGTAATAAGACTATCTTTGCCTGTTAACTCAAGAAAGATTGGTTTTCTAAATGAGCAACAGATTGATTTTGTAATAAAATTATTGTTTGAATTCAGCCTTTTGATAGTGTTTGGCATTTATCTTGGCCGTTTTTCCAGCCTGAGATCGTTAAAAGTTGTTGTTACGCTGGCTTTCTTTGCCGGATCAATGGTGCCGCTTTCTGGACTGACCTGGTTTGGTATTTCCTATCTCAACAGCCAAAAGCAGTTTGAGGCTAAAAGAATGTTTGAGTTTCTGAAGGAAAATATTCAAGAAGCTGAGAAAAAAATTACCCTTCAGAAAACTAGAAATGTAATATTCTACAGCATTATGACAGACCGTATTTCGCGAATGAATCTTGAACAGAGAAAGAAATTTCCACTCATTCTAAAACAGTCTTCAGAGTCAAATGAACATTCTGAAAAATACTATCGCCGGCCATTCATTGGCTACTATCTTTTAAATGAAGATGGTTCGGAATGTTTTGATCTGGAATCTTCTGACGATGCTATGAAAAAACAGATGAAAACTTTTTTTGGTGGGACGTTCACAGAATTCTTGTTGAGGATGGGTGGATTTAATCACCTAGACGAGAATGGCAGGCAAAAACTGGCTCAGAGAGTAGAGATGATGGCTGGGATTACGGATGGCATAGTTGAAACAGAGAAGTTTAGAAATATGTTGGAATTTGAAGGTCAGACGGTTCCTTCCAGCATTACCTCCAGAGGTGAGTCTCTTACAGCATTTATTTTGGCTAGAAGTAAAAATGTCCCGGACGGACTGATTTCATTTTTCTCCAACACAGGTTCCTGGGAAAGGGCAATAAAAGACATTATTAACAAAAAGCAATTCCCTGTAAGATTCTTTCACAATGGCTACAAAATAACTCTTTCATTCTTTCCTCTCGATTCTAATAATGTTAATTCTATGGCTCAAATCGGCATAGACAATGAGATTATAAGTCTGAAGGACCATGAGAGGTTTTATAAGCTTGCAAAAGCCTTATATGCAAATTCAGAGAATGCAGAAATCGACAACCTGGAGCAAAATCCTCCAAGTCTTATCCTGACCCAGGTAATAGCTAATCAGGATGTCTTTGCCATGGCTTATGCTGAAAAAGTAAAAACAGCTCTACTCAAAGATGAGGAGCTTCTGATATTTGTGGCAATAATTTTTGCTCTCATTTCAAGCTTCGTTCTGGCAAAAGGAACAGCCAGAATATTGCTTGTTTCAATCCCAGCTTTTGTGCAGGCAATTGATGAAGTGCAAAACCGCAATTTTCTCTGGGAATTGAAAATTTCTTCTGGTGATGAATTTGAGGAACTGGCAAAATCGTTCAATATAATGGGACGGAAGCTGTTAGAGAGAGAAAAAATGTCTCAACTGGTATCAGAAAATGTCATGCAAGCGATCTCATGTACAGACGCAAGCATGCTCAAGCCTGGTGGAGAAAAGCGTGAGGCTACGATTTTATTTTCCGACATTCGCAGCTTTACCACTTTAAGCGAGAAATACAAGGCAGAAGAAATTGTTGAAATGTTGAACTCTTATTTCACTGTAATGGCAGAAGTTATTGTTGAAAATGGCGGGATTATTGACAAATTAATTGGTGATGCAATTCAAGCTGTTTTCTATCAAAGTGCCGATAAAAAAAGATCTGAGATTAGGGCATCTGTTGCTGCAGTTGAGATGCAAAAACAGCTGAAAACTTTTAACAGCAATAGAAAAAAGCAGGGCCTTTTTACGGTTAATAACGGCTTTGGGATTTCAACTGGCGTGGTAATTTCTGGTAGGGTTGGCACAGAGACAGGAAAACTTGATGCAACGGTTATTGGCAAAACTCTGAATCGGGCAGAGCATCTTGAGTCGTTGAGCAAAAATGCCAGACAGTCTAACATTCTAATTGATAAGACCACTCTTGCTGGCCTTGAAGAAAGTGGCCTGCGAGCTAAGGTGATTTCTTTCAAGTCTGACGAATCAATTGAAGCCGAAACCTTTGAGCTGTTGAGCCTTTAAACAAGCCTTAGGATATAGAAAGTTAATCTGGTAGGATTTCTTACTCCAACAATTTGAAAAGGTCACCGACACCGATTGGCCAATTAGGACACCCGGTATCTGCAACTGCTGGAAAACAGTATCATTTAACCACTCTATATTTTGCAGACCAGCAAACCAAAAGACAGCCATACAGGCCGACTTTACGTGCAATTAAAATTTTTAAAACTTTTTTCTTGACGCATTGCAGCAAAAATGCGATAATCAATTTGTAGCAAAACAAAGAAACTAAAGAGTTTCGAAATCTTACAAGTTTATAGGAGTTTAAAAATGAACAGCAACATGAATAAATGGATGGAATTCTCAACCGAATACGCAAAGCTCATCAACGAAAATTTCCAGGTTATGAACAAATTCTGGAACGCCTCAATGGAACAGACAAGCGGCAACACAAAAAAGAACGTAGAACTCTTTTTTGATCACATGAACCGCAACGTGGAACTAATGCATGAAATCCACAACAACACCACCAAATCAAACCAAGAACTGAACATCGTTTTCAAAGAAAACATGGAAAAGTTCAATGCCCGCTATCAGAAGGTATACGAAGAAACCATGAAAGCAATCACTCCCAAGACCATGCACGCAGGTCAGTAAGAGCTTTTCAGAGCTTTAAAAATGGGGCCGGCCACTTAAACGTGGCCGGCCCCATTTTTGCAACTATATTGTAAATTCTAGTGAGTTATTTGCTCCGTTTACGAGCTGGAACGGTCTTAGCCCATACTGCGTAATTATCGCCACTGGCGGCCAGTTTGAATGAAGCGTCTGGTGTCCAGTCTTTGCCGCCGAGTTTTACAGCAACCTTGCCGTCAATAATTGCTGCATAAAGGCCGTCTTCGGCTTTAACAATTTCAACTTTGCTGGTACTGTTGATCTTGTTCTGCTTGCGGATGGCAATGAGCGTCTGGATCTTGGCGTATAGCTTCCAGTCATAGGCGTGCTCCCAGAAAACACACGGAATGCCGGGATGAGTAAGAATATAGGCATATCCCTGCATAACCTTCTGATCGGGAAATGGCCAATGACTCTGCTGCGAACCGGTATCATGATTGTCGATAAAAGTTACTGCGCGCGACGGCCACCAGCCAATTAAACCAGAAGGTTTGCCATCTTTATCGCGCAAGCGACCATATTCACCATTAACCGCCACCTGCAATATACCCTTGGTTGTAAAATCGAAAAGGCAGGCAACCTTGCTCGGATTTGCGTCAAGCCAGTCACAAAGTTCCTTGCGGTGTGCATCCTGATTGGGATTCAGATGTGAACCCTGAAATGCCATGTTGTTCCAGACTTCACCGACCGAAAACGCCGGACTCGTCTGTTCATCGTAGTAGCCTGCATACTTGGAGGCATAACCCTTTGAATAATCATAACGCCAGCCCTTAAAGCCAAGTTTTTTGAGCCAGTTCATCCATTCTGCGATGTCTTCTCGAACCTTTGCATTGCTGTGATCTAGATCAGGAGCAGCGTGATAACTCCCACCACTGTCAGCATTGCCGGTGCCACCAAATTGGCCACTACATACTGCCCACTGTTCCCATTTTGCCTTGCCGGAAGCAAAGTGATAAATATTCCAGATGCCGTTGTTATCCTGTTTGCCGGCGCAGCGATGATTCACTACGATATCGGCTATCGGCAACACTCCCTGAGCGTTAAGAGCTTTGAGAGCAGCTTCAAGCTGTTGCTGATTGCCATAAAAAGTCGGATTGTCATTGCCGCCGAGGTCGTAATAATCACCGGGCAAATAGCCCTGTGGACTTACTGAGCGCGAAACCGGCGGGAGCCAGATAAAATCAACACCAAGAGTCTTTATGCTCTCTGCGCGCTGCCCGATCAGACTATACCATTTACTCGGAGTACCACGCGCCTGGCTGTTCCAGCCGAAACCTTGCAGCATCACTCCGCCAGAGACCTTGGCAGGCGGATCAGCCAAAACTGGTGTCAGGACTGCGAACAGACAAAACATCGCCAGAACCAGACAGAATGCGCCTGCTTTTTGGAATCTTCTCATATTTGATGCTCCCTACAGAGTGTATAAGTAATTATACCAGAATTTTCACCACGACCCAAGGGTAAAAATGACAGCAACAAATACAGAATCAGGAGCAACTTACCGATTTCTTGGAAAGAACTGATCAGTCTGTCAGATCTTCGCGTTTTGCGAAGCGCCATTCACCCAGCATACGCTCTGAGTCTTCATTTTCGCGGCGCTGAAGTTCAAAAATGGCCTCAAAACTCACGGGCTCACTCGAATAATGTGAGCGCAACCAGCCCTTAACCTCAATTTCCTCATATAGTTGAGGGCCAGGCTTTTCTTCGGTAAAAGATTCAGCTGTCAAATAGGTCATTCCGGCTGTATCGATCAAAACCTCATGTTCGGTACTATTGACCGTGAGAGACTGCGATTTTTCCTTGAGACCACGCGAAGAATAAGAGGTTGGCGGAGCTATCCTGATGCTCTCGAATTTTTTTTCGTCGGGACGCCCCTGCGGACGAAAAAGAATCTCGCAGCGATGAAATGGAATAACCAGAGTCTCAGATGAATAGGTAACCACATAAACCTTCATGCTGAGGTTCCACTGATAGGTCGTGATCTGACTGACGCCTGCAATAGCGCGTTGCAGCTCGATTCTGCCGTCGATTATTTCAAGACTCGGTTTTTTCTGAATGGGATACAGTAATTTGATCAGATCAGAACGGCGCGCCGACCTCGTAGAGTTAGCTTCCCGCCACGGAACTTCGTGCGTAACAATACCAGTGCTGTCGGGAATCCTGATGACAAAGGGGCTGCGTTCGGTTTCAAAAATCAGTGCGACAACAGTTTTGCCGTCATAAGGAATCGCAAGACTGATGAGATTGGGTGCAAGCAGCTGATCAAAGCGTGACCGCACCTTGGCGAACCAGATAGACAGCTCTTCAAAATCGGCGCCAACTACGCCTTTCTTCTCATCTATACCAATCAGCCACATTATCGGCTCGCCACGGGCGGCATTGGCGTGAGCTCCAATTCGCCGGGCGGCACGAAAATGATCCCGCGGCCACTCGGCTTTGAGTTCGATCATGTCGTCTTCTATCGGCTGCCCCTTTTCAAGGCGCTCAATGATGTCGAGAACTTTGAATTCTATTTCCTGTTTTTTCATCGCGCTCTCTCAACTATTGGGTTTACTTATCTATAATATCGGCAATTTTGCGCTTCTGCCAGAAAAAGAATTTCCGTTTATAGTCCTTCTCAAGACCACAAACGGAAACTCGTTCTAACAGGAATATCAGCGCCTAAGCTCTGATATTTTCATTACTCACCCAGTTTTTCCAGGCCTTCATCTGTAACGATATCAGCCGTACCTGAAGATTCGGCGGCAGGCTTTTCAATTAATGCGTCTCCACCTTCAGGAAGGACGACTTCATCCACGAGAATGTCATCTCCGAGAATTTTATCTTCATCACCAGCCGGAACTATGTCTACAGGAGCAGAAACAGGCTCCACGACACTTCCTACAACGGGTTCAGATACAGGTTCAACAACTGGCGCTGGAGTCTTCGCACCTTCGTCGACACTGCCACCACGAGCTTCAACAAGCTTCTTGATTTCAACATCAAGACCGTCCATCGGGTGACCGTTCCAGACGATTTTGCCATCTACTACGATGAAGGCACTCGGAATTCCGGACACACCATAAGCTGCACCAGATTCGCTTTCAGCGCCAACAATCCAGTCCATGCCAGCTTTTTTATTGAATTCGTTAATGGTGGCGACTGGTTCATTGCTCAATGAAACGACTACTACGCCTTTATCCTTGTAATCGTGATACAGAGTCTTCAGATGCGGAATACTTTTGCGGCATGGTGGGCACCAGGTTGCCCAGAATTCTACAACGACAATTTTGTCTTTGTGGTCGGCCAGTTTAAAGCTGTCTGCATTGATCCAGGTGCCGGCGCTTACTTCTGGCGCCTCACCTGTCTTGCCTTGGCTACACCCTGGCATTACCACTCCGAAACAGAAAAAAAAGAGTGCAAGTAAAAAATAGCTGAACTTTTTCATATATTATGATTACCTCCGTAATTTTATATGTCCAAAACATATTCTAAACCGACCGATCTGTAAAGCAGTATAGTCTTGCCCATAAACAGACAGTCTAATTGCGTAAACTGCATTCAAAAGTAGATTTACCGTCTGTACGCTTATGAAACTGAAGCAGTTCACAGTGTCAGTAATTCGTGGTACATCTCGGGGCGGCGGTCAGCGATGATGTCGTTGCGTGGCGTAATCATCTTGTCACGGGCCAGGTCGAGATCGAAATCAAAAACCATGCTCTCGGTTGTTTCCGACCCGGCCTGGTAAATGACTTCACCTTTTGGGTTAGCGACAGTCGACATGCCGGTAAAGGTCAGGCCATGTTCGGTGCCGGTGCGGTTGGCGGTGATAACGTAGAAATGATTGATCAGAGCATGTATCGGCACCGACCGCTGCGCAAAGCCTGGCAATACGAGAGCAGAGCAGTGACAGACTATGTCAGCGCCCTTGACAGCAGCAATGCGCCACACCTCTGGAAAAATCCAGTCAAAGCATACCAGCATCGCTATCTTACCGATCGGCGTTTCAAAGACGGGTACTCCGACGTCGCCGGCCGAAAATATGTCCTTTTCGTTATGGAACAGGTGAATTTTACGGTATTTACCAATCAAACCGCCGGGCCCGACCAGAATTGCCGAGTTGAACAGCTTAAAGCCATCGCGCTCATTAAAACCAGAGGCTACATAAGAATTGTTACGCCGGCAATGATCATGTAGTAGAGTGACAAAGCGACTATCACCAAGCTCTTCAGCGGCATCGAAAGCGTGATTTCGTGTTGGGAAATTATAGCCGGAATTGCTCAGTTCAGGCAGCACCAGCAAATCTGCGGCAGGCGCTTCTTTCAGTAACCTGGCCAGACGATTGAGAGTAGCTTCCAGATTGCATAATTCGGGGGTAAACTGAACAAAACCTGCCTTCATCACGAACTCTCCTGCAATAGTTATTTTTTACTTCCTGCCGACTCAACTCGATAAAAACCTTCTTTTAACCGCAACCGGTCGCGCGCATCAAACATTTTGCGACGCATAAGCCACAAACTTAGTATAACACCAAAACCTGTTCCTGATGAAATCATAAACATTATGAGAATCTGATATCTTACAGCCTCGCCTGCCGTGTTACCAGCAAGAATCTGACCGGTCATCATACCTGGAAGGCTCACCAGGCCGGCGGCGGCCATCGAATTAATAATCGGAATCAGTCCAGTGCGAACGCTTTCACGCCAGATATCTTCAATAGCTTCAGACGAAGTCTGACCAAGTGCCAGGCGCTGTTCGATCACCTGCCAGCGATTCCAGGCCAGATTAGTAAATGTATTCATTGCCAGAGCGATGCCATTCATCGTATTGCCAAGCAACATACCAAGGATTGGAATGGCATAGCGCGGACTGTACCACGGTTCAACCTTGATGATCAGCGTCAGGGTGATTACCATGATCGAGAAAGACGAAAGCAGCATCGAGCTGGTGCCGATAAAAAAACGCCCTGCGCCTTTAACTCTGACTTTCTGGCGCGACATAACTTCCCAGCCAGCGGCAGCAAGCATAATCGACCAGATTAGAACTACAAGATAAAAGTTAGTTGTAGTAAACACAACATTGAGAACCATGCCAACAAGTGACAGCTGAACAGTCGTTCGCAAAGCCGCTATCAGGAGCGGACGCTCAATTTCGAGTCGGTGCCAGAAACTCAAAAACGCCAGCAGAAGCACGAGCAGACTGGCCAGAGACAGTTCAAAAACGCCAAGAGGCATTACATTCATGCCAGCACCTGCATTTCGCCGCCGGGCAGAATTTCCATGCGGTTTGTGGTTAAGCGCTCAAGTTGCGTCATATCATGGCTCACCCAGATAGCCGGTGCAGAGTTTTGTTTAAGATAATTCAGGATGAAGGCTTCTACCCGCCCAATACTGTTTTGATCGAGACTTGCCGTTGGTTCGTCAAGCAACAGGGCCTGCGGGCGGTGCTGCAACAAACGCAGAATTGCCAGGCGCTGCTTTTCTCCGGTAGACAGCCGATTGACTTCCCAGTTCATGACTTCGCTGTCGAGACCCATTTGCTGCAGATATTTTATATCAGGGTCTTCGCTGAAATGCTGGCCAACTCGATCATGCCACCATAGGCTCTCTGCCGACAGATAAGCGACACGACGACGCCATTGTGGGCCACTGAGATCACTGCAGGCTATCTGATTAAGCCAGAGCTGACCATCGTGTGGGTCAAGATCGGCTATAGCACGCAAAAGCAAGGTTTTCCCGGCGCCGGAAGCACCGTGCAAACCAAGCACTGAGCCAGGCGCCACGCTCAAACTGTATGGCCCGCGTTGTAGAAACACGAGATTTTCGATTTTGAGACCATTCATAATTCTTCGCCAATTTAACACAGGGTGCAAAATTCTTTGCTAAAAAAATTCAAAATACTGCGATTTGTGCCGAATAGATGCCTGAAATTGCATCAATTATCGGAGTCCTTATGTCATCTGTCAATTCATATCGCCTGATGGCGCTGCTGCTGGCGGCAAGCATGCTGATCAGCGGCTGCAACGCCTTTGAAGGATTCGACCGCAGCGTAACCAGCAGCGACCACGCTGCCATTGCCGGAGAAGCTAAGCTTGAGCTGGCATCGGCAAATTACGCTAAAGCTTTTGAGCTTTACGACCGCCTGGTCAATGAAAGTGCAGTTAACGACGAAATATGGCGCGGGCGGGCCGGCGCGCTGGCAGGGCTTGCCGGCTTCAACATGTTCAGCGTTCTGAACATTCTGCAGAATGAAGCTTTGCCTCCAGACACATCACCAGTCATATTTAAGGCCGCACTGAGCATAACCGATACCGAACTTCTTGAAAAAGCGATAACTGACATGAACAAGCTCATTCTACCGGGCAACGACGATCGCCTTTTCCGAAGTCTTATGGCAGCATTATCGGCGGCCAGACGCCTGTTCGCCAAATACGATACCAATCTCAGCAAAAAGCTTGATCTGCCAGACCAGATCGACTTCGACACCAACGATGACAAAACCCTGAGCTGGCAGCAACTTTACAGCCGCTTCAGTGATGGTACCGCAGCATTCTCGCTTGAGCGCGCATTCATCGAGCTCACTCAGGCTCTCGATGGACGTGGCACCGAATGGTTAACGGTATCGCCGATTCAGGGCGTTAATCACAAGGGCACATACACCCCGGCCAATCGCAGCATGATACTGGCTGTCGGCAATTTTGCTACTGTTCTGCAACAGGCCAACGCCTGGTTTGATGTTACAGAAGCCAAGTTCAAAAGCGAACTCGTCAGCCTCGATGGAGCCAACTGATGCAAAACTATTCTAAAAAACCTGCCGCCGCTCTGATTGCTTTGTTCTGTGTGCTCTCAACCGCACTGCCAGTTTCAGCCGCGCGCCAGTTCGTCTACGAAAGCGCAAGAACACTAGGCATGGGTGGTGCCAGCGTGGCAGTCGCCAACGATCACCAGGCTCTATTAACTAATCCGGCCGGACTCGGCCTGCAAACAAAGAGCTCATATTCGGTCATCAACGCATTGGCCGAGCAAAATGATGATTACAGCAAAGTAAACGGCAGCATCAAGCGTCTCAGCGATGATGATACCGGAACTTCACGCACGGCTAATTACAACAGCCTCATGGATATCATGGGAAAAACCGGCTATCAGGCCTGGTCAACCATGGGCTATTACCTCGGCAGCACCGGCTTTGGCATGGCCGCTTATTATCGTGATTCAGAGCAGTTTTCAGTCGAAAACCCGGCCAACCCGGTAGTTAAATCAGAAGTTTACCAGGACACTGTGCTCTCTGGCTCTATTGCGCGCGGCTTCAATGAAACACAGATGCTTTTTAAGGATCGCACCATTGGCTGGTGGGGAGCCACCATGAAGGTCGCTGCCCGTAAAACTACTGATCAGAGCTATTATGCCCGCGATTTTGCTGCGCTGACCCCCAAAGTTCTTAAAAATACCGATCGCTCCGGCACCACTCTTGATTTTGATCTCGGCGCACTCTGGCAACTGAACAACCCTTGGCAGACCTCGCTTGGGCTGTTTGTTGGCAATGTCCTAAGCACTGATTACAGTGAAGAAGCCGGCACACTAGAGCGTCAATTTGCAATCGGCGCAACGATCAAACCGCTGACCGGAACACCAGAGCGCAACGAAAAACTCATTCTCGCCGCCGACTACTGGGAAACCGGCGACGACGGCACCGCCTTGACCAAGTTGCGTCTTGGCATGCAGGTTCAGATCGCCAAAGGCCTGCACTTTCTCTGCGGCCTGCGCGGCGGGTATCCAACCGCCGGTTTTGCCTTGAGCTGGTATGACCTGCGTCTACAGGCCGCTACTTACGGCGAAGAACTCGGTCAGCGACCAGGCGAAAAAGAAGATCGCCGGCACGCCCTCAGCATCAACCTCGAATTTTAACCAGACCCACTTTACTGCATATTAAAGCAACCACTCTAATTTTCCGACGATTTTTTCAATCCTTTCGCTTTTAGTAATCAGGAATCTTTGCCACTGGCGACTGATCACACAATATCCCACCTGCCCAAAGTGTGATAGAATCATCTTCCAGCCAGAACGTTATATTCAATGAATGAAACATCTAAAATGCCGCAACTCACACATGGCAGTGTAAAACGAACGCTGTTTCGCATGGCGTTTCCGATGCTGGCCGGAACAATCGCCATGAGCGCCTATAATCTCGCCGACACCTGGTATGTTTCCATGCTCGGGACAGTCCCGCTGGCGGCAATGGGCTTTACTTTCCCGGTCGTCATGCTGCTGACTTTTGTGGCGGGAAGCATCGGTACCGGTGTAACCACACTTTCGTCGCATGCCATCGGCAAGGGCGACCATGAAACAGCCAGCAGAATCGTCACCCATGGCGTTTTGTTTACCATGATGGTCGCGGTAAGCATGGCAATTGTCGGCTACAACAGCATTGACATCGTCTTTACCCGCCTCGGCGCTGACGCGCTGACTCTGCCTCTTATTGGTGACTACATGAGAACCTGGTATCTCGGCGCCTTATCTATGGCTCTACCGATGATGGGCAACGGAATCCTCATCGCCTCTGGCGATTCAAAAGGTGCAAGCCGCTTTATGGTTCTCGGAATGGCAATCAACGTCATTCTCGACCCGATCATGATTTTTGGCTGGTTCGGGTTTCCGGCACTTGGCATTATGGGCGCAGCTCTGGCAACGATTATCTCACAAGCCATATCAACAACCTGGCTACTGTATCTGCTTTCGGTAAAGCATCGGCTGCTAAAATTGAGCCTTGGAAGTCTGCCACTGTTTTTGCAGTCATGCCGCAGCATTCTTGGTTTCGCGATTCCGAGCGGCCTGAGCATGATGCTAATGCCGATTTCGGCAGCCGTAATCACAGCGCTGCTCAGCAGATACGGGCATGAGGCAGTTGCAGCCAGCGGCGCGGCCAGTCGAATAGAAATGTTCGCGTTCGTGATTCCCATGGCATTAGGAATTTCGATGACCCCTTTTATCAGCCAGAACATGGGAGCAGGCAGAATCGATAGAATTCGCGAAGGAAAAAATATAGCAACTACCTTTGCCATTATGTATGGCGGATTTATCGCGGTGGTATTTTATCTGGCAGCGCCATTTATGGCCGGCATCTTTACCGATGACCATGAAGTGAGCCGGATTCTTATCTCTTATGTTCGAATCATCTCATTCGGCTACGGCATGATGGAAGTGCATCGATACTGCGGCTTTGTGATGATTGGCATGCATAAACCTGCGTCTGCAACTCTTCTCAATGTTCTGCGAGTGCTGATTCTGCTCATTCCGTTGTCTTATGCAGGAGCTCATTACTACGGAATCAAAGGAATTTTTGCAGGCAGACTGATTACCGACCTGACTGTTGGCACTGTGGGTCTGATCTGGGTTACCCGCATGGTTAATTCTGCCATCGCCGCAGAAAGAGTAACTGCCAACTGATGCATCCCCAACTGCTTTCTGTACGATAACATGACAAACAATTAATTTACCTTGATCTGACTCTAAATTTCAGATCAGATATAAATTCAGCTACACCATAGAAAATATTCATGATCTGGTTGCAGATTTGCTGAGGGTGTTATACTCTTGCCTGCATGCAGCAACCATTCATCGACGTTGACGAACGTCTGGACACCATACCTGGCACCGACCTTAAACTGATCCAGAAAATTGATGGCACCGCCTTTGCCATTGATACTCTGCTGCTTGCCAATTTTGTCAAATTCAGCGCAGATATGAACAGTGCCGCTGACCTTGGTGCCGGTAGCGGCATTCTGGCCTTTTTGATTAAATACCGACACACTGGCCTGCAACTAACAGGTTTCGAGCTACAAGAAAACCTCTTCGAGCTGTCGCAGCGCAACTGCAAGCTTAACCAGCACTTTTCCGGCATCAGCTTCGAGCAGATTGATGTGCGCGATATTCCGGCCCATATTTTACCGGAAAGCTACGATCTGGTCGTGTCAAATCCACCATACTTTCAGGCGGGCAGCGGTCGTCTGCCCACCAGGCCGGGGCGGGCAAGTGCGCGACACGAGCTCAATGGCACTCTCAAGGATTTTGTCGAAGCCGCAAGTTATCTTCTGCCATATGGCGGGCGCTTTTGTATTATTATTCCGAGTTCACGCTTTTATGAAGTACTCGAGTATCTCAAGCCCTGCAACTTTGGCCTCAAGCGCCTGCAGTTCGTGCTGCCCAAAGAGGGCGAACAGTCTCATCTGGCGCTAATAGAAGCCGAAAGATTTTTTAATGGCAAACACCAGCCACTGCCTAACATTACCATTCACATGGCCGATAACGCTTTTAGCCCGGAAATGAGTCAGCTCTTCAGCGTCGGCCTGAAAAAATACAAGGTCTGAGTGCAGGCAAAAAAAATCTTCATTGCTTTGATCAAAAAATAACTTCGGCAATTTTTGCAACCGACTCTAGTCCTGCCTCCTGCCAAACCGATTAATCAGCGCTGAAGCCTCAGCAGCAAAATGTTCGCGGAGTTCGATGAACTTTTTGTCATACTCATCTGTTATGCCATAGCGCCTGATGTGCGGTCTGACTTCTTTTACCCAAACATGTTCCAGGTATTCATCCCAAAGTTTTATTATCTCCGGATTGCCAGAAAAAAAGCCATAATCTTCGGAAATCTGATTTAACTGAAGCGCGCTGATTTTTTCAACCAGACTCAGACGACAAAAAGTTATGAACAGGCGCATGGCACTGGCACGCGATGTCTCTGAATCCAGCTCATAGCAACTGATAACAAGAAGACTGCTCACCGCAGCAAATTGGTGATCAAAATCGAATCTCTGCGAATCAAAGGCGATGGTGTAACACTTGCGATAGAGCGCCATAAAGCCTTGGCCAGCATAGATTGCACGGTATGCCGCAATATCAGCCTGAAGACTCTCGTCAAGCTTTACACCGACCGCGTCGAAAAGCGCTTCAATGTCAAGTTTTCCGAGTGCAGCAAATCCAGCATGGCCAAAATACGAATAGAAGGCCAGCGCCATAATCAGAACTAAAATGGCTATAGATCCTGCAAACCTCATAAATACAACTCTTTTTTCGTGCTACGAACCAAGCATAATTGTAAAACCAGCTTTTGTCCAGTCATCAACGATGAATATATGAGCTGACAGGCCTCCAGATAACAAAAATCCTGCAGTTAGTTTCAAACCCGCTTACTGTAACAGGCAAAAAAGAAGAGCCGCTGACGCGACTCTTCTTTTTTACAGCAGGTATGTGTTTTATTCAGCCTCAGGCAGGTCATAGAGAATGTCATCCCACGGATGACGGTATAAAGTGGCCTTCTGGCGGTTTTGATCCATGTAGTGGCCAATCATGCCAATAGTGCGACCGAGCAGAAACAGTCCGTTGAGCCCACCACTGTCTACAACCGACTGGATTCTGGTTTCGTCCCAGCCCAGCCCCTGCATCATATCAACCGACAAAACGCCGATTGTGCCATCAACATTGAGAATAAGAGTGTCTTTTTTAGCTGTAGTCAGCTGTTCGACTTCGAGCGCATAGTCAAGCAGACTGGTTTTGGGAAAATGCTTGCGAGCATATTCTTTGAGCAGCTCAACCCGCTGATCAGGATTTTTAAGGCTCTTGATGCGATGCCCGATACCCTGTATTTTTATGTTCTTTTTCTTCATAACCGAGATAAACTGCTGCGGAGTCTGACCATGATCGGCAGCCTCTTTAAACATCAGCGCTGCACCGGCGACGGCGCCACCAAAACGCGGGCCGATAGTCAGCATGCCAGCGGCCACAGAGCTCATCAGATCACGACCAGCACGCGCAGTAACAATAGTGTTGTGCGCACCAGAAACCGCCGGACCATGGTCAGCACAAAGCTTGAGCACGATTTCCATAAAGTTGGCAGCCCACAGCGGCAAACGTTCTTTGAACCAGAGCAGACCGATAGTTTCACCGACAGTATAATTCTCACCGATGACTTTACTGATTTTATGGCCGGCATAAAGCAGTTCATCTTTCGAGTCATCTGAAATAGTGCAGGTAAAACTGGTCGGCTTGCGAACCAGATTGCGCGCAACCGCTTCAGCATAATCCATCGGTATTACCGGTGGCTCAACATCAGCAGCTGGCTTAATCACGCCCTTGGCAACAAGCTTTTTGTAGGTCGATTTGATCGCCTTGTCGTAATCATCAAAAGACTCAGGCACCACAACACCAACTTCACGCAACCCGGCGTTTTTGGCTTCGGCAGTCTCGCGGGAAGCGTCGGCCTTGGCACCGGCATGACCAAATTGAATACCCTTGGGCATGTATTTGATCGAAGTACCGGTAACCCACATTACCAAAGGCTTGGTTATCTTTTTACTCTTAACCGCTTCAACAATACTCCACTCTTCTTCGCCGCCAACTTCACCAAGACAGACCAGCATCTTGATTGCGGGATTAGCCTCGAAGCGCATCAGATGTTCGAGCAGCGTCGAACCGGCGTAAGCGTCACCACCGATCGCAATGCCCTCATAAAGACCGTCGGTATTGAGCGCAATTATGTTATAGGCTTCATTCGACATCCCGCCTGACTTGCTGACAAAACCTACCGAACCGGGTCGATGCAGCTTTGAATCGATAATGCACTCGATGGTTCCGCCAGTATTGGCGACTTTGAACGCGCCGGCTACAATCCCACCAACCGTGGCAGGCCCGATAATTACCTTGCCATGTTGTTGCGAAACGGCACGCAGATGGCGGGCCTGACGTTCAGGAATGCCTTCGGCAATCACTACGACTGTGCGCATCTGGTCAAAGGTCAGAGCTTCAAGCGTAGTATCATAAGCACTTCTGAACGAAGCGAAGTTAATGAACACGTCGATAGCCGGGTTCGCCTGCAATGCGCTTTTGATATCTGGATAAACTGGAATGAAAATTTCCTTCTTACCCCAGAACATCTTTTCAGCGCCGGACTTACCCGGGTCAATCATAGCGCCTACCGATGGAATATCGCGACGGCAGCAGTAGTCAAAGTCGAGCATACGCTGTACGGCCTTTGTCTGAAGGCCATAAATCAGCGCAATGGTGTTTCTATCAAATAGCAGATAATCTGGACGACTCATATTGCGATTCCTTCCTTATGCTCTCAGGATTTGAGGGCGTCTGATACGACGCGGGTCATGTGATACTCGGGGCCATGCACTTCAATCGGTACGCCAAGTTTCTCGGCGGCAGCCTTAAGGTTAGCGAGGCCTTCCTGATAATTCGGACCGCCACGGCGAACAAAAATGCGGGCTTTAACCTTTTTAAGCTTATCTCCGAACTCATTTAGAGCCTTGATAATGCCGGTAAAGGTTTTGGCAACATCAGTAAAATTCGCAATACCACCGCCAAGAATCAGAGTTTTAGGGCGTTTTTTCGGATCTGGCTTGCGTGTCATCAGGTCAAGCACAATCCTTGCATATTCGTAGGTCAGACTTGCGCTCGGATTGCCGGAATATTCACCATACATCGCCAGTTCTTTTGCATAGCCAAGATCGCAGACTGTGTCGGCATAAATTACGGAAGCGCCGCCACCGGCAACCATGTTCCAGATAATGCCATCGGGATTAAGAAGAGTAAGCTTAAGCGAAGCACCTGAAAGCGCATCGAGTTCACGGATTTTGGTTTCTTCAGGGCTAAGGTGCTGGCCAAAGGCAGCCGGAAATTCGATATCACTGCCCCACATGTCATAGCAGATGAATTCAGCAGTATCATCGAGTTTGGCAACCATATCGAGCGGAATTATGCTCTTGCCAGCAATTGCAAACGGATTGATTTCAAGATAGGCAAAATGCATGGCAGCAAAATATCTGTATAGACCACGCAGGAAATTGGCAACCAGCGCTTTATTATTACCCAATTCAGCTGGCATGACCGCATCGACCTCGTTAGCAACCGCTTCGATCCCACCAAGAACAGGAACCTTGATGGTAACAACTTTATCCCAATTCTCTTCGACGTTGATACCACCTTCGAGTGAGAAATAAATATAGTCGCATTCAGCGCCAGACTTGATTGCAGCATAATATTCAGCTTCATGCTTAACACAGGGCTCAATGATAAAATGCGTCAAAGTGCCTTCAATACCGTTCACAACCTGTTTTTTGCCAAGTCTTTCCTCGACCCATTTACGAGTTTCGGCAAAACTTTTATTAACCAGCACCAGACCATGCTTACCGCGCTTTCCAAAGAGCTGATCAGGCTTTGCGACGAGTTTCTCTTTGGCAAGCCATGGATTATCCTTTGCGAGCTGTTTCCAGTCGGTTTCGCTGTCAACAAGCACTATGCGCCCATCGTAACCAATGCCTTGCTTTATGAAACTGTCAAGATGCCTTGCCAGCATTCTTTTCCCGTGATATTCGCGAATTCCTCGCTGCGCCATTTTTTTTTCTCCTGCGTCAAGAATATCGATTCGTAGCTATATGGGTATAATCTGATCAAAATATCATGTCAAGTACAGTCTCAGGGCAAAATGAAACATTTTGCGCGACAAGCTTGCCAATTGTCTGTTTTTCTAAGATATCTATGCTTATCCACATACGAGATAAAGCACAGCCACACCTGTGCGTGATTTTTTTCACACAGTCTGGCCTGAAAAAACAGCCGTGCTATCAACAGACTTTTAAATACAATCGTTTGTTGATATTTGCGAAAAATTGGCAATCCGACAGATAATAGATACATTCAATCTGTAACCGCACAGAAAAATAATTTAACGGAGGCAGCAGATGAACAAAAAGATCGCCTTTTTCGATGCAAAACCCTATGATCAGAAATCGTTCTCCGGGATGAATTCTGATTACGGCTTCGACATAAGCTACTTCGACGCGAAACTGACCCCGCAGACCTCTGATTTAACCATTGGTTTTGCAGGTGTCTGTGTGTTTGTCAACGACAACATCAACGCCAAAGTCATCAGTCGACTGGTCGAAAACGGTGTCGAAATCATCGGACTGCGCTGCGCCGGGTACAACAATGTCGACTTCAAGGCGGCCTACGAGAAAATTCACGTAACGCGGGTTCCGGCCTATTCACCCCACGCTGTGGCCGAACATGCGGTAGCGATGATGCTGACTCTCAACCGCAAAATCCATAAGGCCTATCTACGCACCCGCGAAGGCAATTTTTCCCTCAACGGCCTGCTCGGATTCGACATGTTCGGCAAAACTGCCGGCATAATTGGCACAGGAAGGATTGCCAGATGCTTGATCGCGATCTTAAAAGGTTTTGGCATGCAGATTCTCGCTTACGATCCGCGACCTGATGAGGCCTACGCCGAATCAACCGGACTGCGCTATGTCGAACTTGATGAACTCTATGCCATTTCAGACATTATATCTCTGCATTGCCCGCTTACTACTGAAACCAGCCACCTCATCAATCGTAACGCCATTGAAAAAATGAAACCCGGCATTATGATAATCAATACCGGGCGCGGAAAACTGATCGATACTATTGCATTGATAGAGGGCCTCAAGTCCGGGCGTGTTGGCACTGCCGGACTTGATGTTTACGAAGAAGAAAGCGATTATTTCTTTGAAGATAAATCAGCTGCAATGATCACTGATGATGTGCTGGCTCGACTGCTGACTTTTCCTAATGTGATCGTCACCTCGCATCAAGCCTTTTTTACCAGCGAAGCGCTGCGCAACATAGCCCAAACCACGCTGAGTAATTTCAAAGAATATTTTGCCGGCGGTTATCTCGCCAACGAAATCTGCTACCGCTGTGACAGTAATTGCATAAAGCAACAGGGCAAGCGCTGTTTTTAGTCACAAAATCCCAGTCCTTCAACGATTTGAAGTCATGCTCTCAGCAAAACTTCGAAACATGGAGAACTTTTGTCAGACAACTAATTCGCGCGCTTTATAAAGAAGCCCGGTGGCAAATGCCACCGGGCTTCTTTATTTGACCACTTTCTGCGAACAACTATTCTGGAACAACATCATCACCATTGAGCTGCGCATCTATTTTGTCCGGGCCAACACTGTAAAAAACCGTTTTACCGTCTTTCTGCAACGTCTTAAGAAGTTCACCATTGTAAGGGTCAATGCTGATCTGCAACTCTCCAGCAATCTGCGAAAGTTCGCTGAGCACAATTGATTTCTCGGCCAGGCGGCGCTCGTATTTTTTCCATGCAAGCCTGAAGTTTGGAAAACTGAGCATTACAAGAGGGTGTCGAATAGCTTTAAACACTGGCGCAGGGTCAACAGCCTCGAACACTCGCCGGGTAAGTTGCTCATACTCTTTTTCAGGATCACCATATATCTTTTCAAGCAACCACAGAGCCAGAGGCGCACTGATGTAGAATCTGGCATACGCGTGCTTGAAGAACATAAATTCGCTGTTAAGAGCACATTGCATCGGCCGATCCTGAGCCAGTGACATCTTCAGATCGGCGTAACAGGCCGAGGCTTCTTGTGGCAGCAAACTTGAAGATGCAATCAGTCCATTCACACTACGCATCGCAATGCCATCGACGGCTATCGAAATCATTTTTCCAATCAGAAAGGGGCTGGTTAAGTCGGTCATTCTGGCAATCTTTAGCATGGAACCGAAGATAAAAGAGCTGTCTTCTTCTGGCAATCTATCTTTGAAATGTTTTTGATAGGCGGCCAGAAATCGAGCGACACTTCTGATGGTAGAAAATCTTTCTGGCAGATCATTGCCAAAGGGATCCATCTGAGGACTGGCAAATAGAACCATCATTTTCCAGTCAAGCCGATTGAAAGTTTTGATGGAATCGATAACTTTTTGCTCATCCTCGGCGGCCAGTCCCTGGATCTGATAGTTAGTTACGATGCCACCGAGATATTTTTCGCTATAACCGACTAACTCCAACCAGCTACCGATCGCTGCCTTCGTGTCGGCGTCAACAAACTGCTGATTAGTGTCTTCGAGCAGGCGAGAAAATCCCTTACAAACAAAAGGCTTTTGGTTACTACCAGTTTCAAAGAAATACGGCTTAACTACGTGAAATAGGCCATAGAAGCTGTATCCGGTGGTTGCAAGGGCTGCTGTGACCAGCATAATTACCACAACAACAAGTCTTTTAGCGGAGCTGAGCGAATAGAATCTGTCTAGCAGTCTGCGCATGGCAAACCTCCTTTGATTTCTTCGCGGCGCCCAACCGGCATTACTGCTGCAGTCAGAACGAAAGTCAGCGCCAAAAGTTTAAAAAACGCCCACACTACTCCCTGCACAAAGGAGACAGTCAGGGCAACATCAGAAAGCATTTCAGCTGTGTGCCAGCTCAATGCCCGGTTCTGTTCAATTATTGTTTCGAAATCATTCCCCGCAGGCAGTTGAACATCAATCATATTCAAAGCCGCATATAAAACCAGTAATGGAACAGCGATCATAACGAAATATCCGAACAGGCTTTTCAGATCGCGCATTGGAACTACGCCAGCGCCACGCTGAATTTTGTCGCGGATCTGCTGCGTCAGCAAAGCCTCAGCAGTTGCCGCATCGGCAATCTTTTTGAAGCCAGTTTTAAATTCTTCAGACTGCATTTTCCGGTTCCTCCTCAAGGGCGAGGCCAAGACGATCTTTTAATCGCGACAGCCTCGACATAACTGTTCCAATTTTAAGCTGCATTTCTTCGGCAATTTCCTGATAACTCAATTCACCACTAAATCTGAGAGTAAGAATCTGGCGATCTTCATCGTCGAGCTTTTCCAGCAGAGTTTTCAGCTTTGCCACTGTCTCATCTTTGATAAAGCTATTTTCGAGTTCTTTTGCTTCGCTGGTATTTTCCAGGCCGCAGAATCGAGCCAGATAGCGAAGTCTGGTCATAAGACTGCGCCGATTCTTGAGCGCCTCGTTGCGGGCAACGCGTATCAACCAAGCCTTCTGGCTAAACCCGGCATCAGTAAAATTTGCATTACTGAAAGCTTTAACAAAGACTTCCTGGGTCAAATCCCAGCTCTCAACCGAATCGAGAGTAATACCGTAAACTATCGAATACACCAGCCCCTGAAACTGCTGAATCAGGCCGGCAAATTGCTGATTTATTATCTGTTGGTTTTTATTCATCACATATACTTAAATCCACGAGTTTGTATTTTATTCCATTTTTTTTCAAAAATCTCATATATATCGTCAGCGCAAGCACTCGATAAAACTCACCGTTACCTTTAATGAAAAGGGACTGATGGGCATTCCCTGCTCAGAGGCCCCCCTACTGACGCGGCCGCATCTAATCATTGGATTTTTCACAAAATTTCGTAGAAAAAGCGAAGGGGTATTGCTCAACAAGTTGGTTACTAGTCCGGCTGGCAGAATTCCAGTTTTTGTGAGCATGCCTGGGCAGCCACTTCCCTGCTCAAGAGGGTTTTTAAAAATCAGCAGGTGTCTAAAATCTCCCTGTAGATTGTCACAGAACCCAAAAAATTTCGTATTCTTATATGAGGCCTTAACTGTGAAGGAGAGAATTTTTATGAAGATACAAACATGGAGCATTCTCCTGTTATCATTCTTTATGACCATGGCTTTATGTGGTCCTGCAGCGTTGGCTGAAGAAACAGAAGATTCGTGGGGGCCTTTGCAAAGCGCAGAGCCTGAGGGCACAGAAGGGTTTGAAGAAAGCGTCGCCCCAGCGTCAACAGAGGAAAATTCAATCTCTAAACCGGCTCAAATCGAAGAAGTTGACGAAAAAGTAGACATTGACTTAAAGACAACAGCGGAAGGCTCAGCTTCTGAAGCTCCAAGTCTCGAAGGAGTTGTCGATGTTGATACCTATGTGAATATCCGCACCGGCCCCTGGGGACAAATCATCGGCGGTTTTCGCACCGGCGATAAAGTCAAGATTCTCAGTAAAGAAGGCGACTGGTTCAAGATTCTCATCGGCAGCGAGTTTGCCTACATTCACTCCTATTATGTGGATGCCCCAGGCTTTCCGTCGCATCAAGGCGTTGAGCCCCCTATTTGCGGCTCTAATCAGGCCCCAGGCGCCGGCGGCGGTGGCGCAGGTGGAGCCAGTGGAGGAGGACCCCTTCTCGGATATCTGCAGCAGGCTGGTCTCACAGGCGAAGAACTGCGGATGGCCTGGGCCATCGGCATGGCTGAATCGGGCGGAGACCCTGGCGCCTTCAACGGGGACAGCTCAACCGGGGACATGTCCTACGGGTTGTTCCAGATTAATATGATCGGAGAGCTTGGCCCCGAACGCATGGCGCAATATGGTCTGAGTTGTTATGAAGACCTGTATGATCCGGCAACAAATATTCGCGTCATGATTCAGATGAGCGCGAACTGCTCCGATTGGAGCCCATGGAGCACTTACAACCGCGGAAACTACGAAGAGTACCTCAGCCAGTTTCCACCGCAATAAAAGCGACTCGAAAAAAAAAAAAATCCCGCCAAGAGCTTGGCGATCGTGGAGAAACAAAATGAAAAACAAGATGAGAAACAAGATCGGGTTGCTCGTATCAGTGTTCATACTCTTTGCCTTATGGACCGGATGGGCTGTCACTACTACCGGAAATAGCCAGAATGAAGCCCCCATACAGATCACCAGTTCCATTTCGGCCGTTGTCAAAAATTTCAGCCGGGTGATTCCTCCCCCGAAAGCGACAGGAAAAAAGGCTATCGCAGCAAAGATCGATATTAGCTTTCCTGAATTGTCTTGCCAGGTCGGAGAAAATGTTGCCGTGACAACCATTAATGAAGCCATCCAGAGGCGATTGTTGAATATGTTGGACGGGAAAACCCACACAACGGTAGAACAACTCATGGAGACTTTCGGCAATGACTATGAAAAATCCATGAAAAAGACTCCGAAAATGCCTGGCGCGTGGTTCCTCAAGTTCAAAGCAACCGTCCACCATTACGATGAAGATTTGTTCTGCATCAAAATCCTCCATTCGGTTTTTACCGGTGGAGCACATCCGACTTCAAACATCACCTACCTGGTGTTTTCCATGAAAACAGGGAATCTTTACAGCCTCTTCGACCTGATTCCCAGGGCCAATCTTGGCAATCTGACCAAAGCCGCGGAAAACCATTTTCGCCAGATCCGCAACATGAAACCCCAAGAAACCTATAAACAAGCGGGTTATCGATTCGAAAATGACCAATTCTCACTGAACCGGAATTTCCTGATTTCGAAGTCTGGAATGTCATTCTGCTTCAATCAATGCGAAATTGCTCCATATGCTAAGGGAATCACCGAGGTGTTAATCCCCTGGAGTGATCTCAAAACCGTTGTCGATGCCAAAGGCCCAGCCGGAAGATTTCTGAAGGAATAATAAAGAAAGCAGCAGCATCGACTCAGACTTAAATGAAGTGCCAAAAAGCCAACCTTATGGCCCAATAAGGTTTTAGATTGTGTTTTCAGGCAATTTTAGACAGATTGCAAAAAATAGATGCCAAAAATACTGGCGTTTGCTCTGCAAATGCATTAATTTAAAGCACTAATTGATTTAATGAAAACTGGGTTTATCAACTGCTGCCCTTCTGTCAGTGTAGCAGCATCAGTCAGGAGAATTGTATGCATTCGACAGACATGGGAAAGTCACAGGCAAATGCAAAACCTGTAATGTCTATCCCAGAAATACGCCGAAAAATTGGCGAAGAAACCTTTAACGCTTTAATAGAAGGCATTTACCTGGTTCCGAAGCCTGAAAGCGAAAATATCAGTAAAATCAGGGAATGCGCCGACCTGCCGCTCAGCGCAATGCGCCTTATCATAAAATATGCGGAAAACAGCACCGAAATACCGGAAAGAATTTACAATCAGGGAATCCGTAACGTAGCTATAGGCGCAACGTTGTGTGTTTTTTCGGCTTTGTTCATATTCATGGTGACAAAGGGCGGGTCGGAGGGGAAGGAATTTTTCAAGATCTTGGTCCTAGGCGCTTTTGCAGGTGCATCTGCCGTTTTGAACGGTATCCAGTCAGTCATTGTCGGATCTGTACCATCCTATCGGACAAAATGGCACGTAAAGCTGCTTTTCAACGGAGCCATCGCACTTGTCATGATCGCAGGCCTGATTGGATTCATATATTATCTCGCCACCCAACCCTGAACAAAGGCTCAAAAAAGATTTCAATCCAGACCACCGGGCAGATGTGAATAGATGGGAAGATCACAAACGGGACAATGCCAGCGTTTATTGCGACTTACCAGATGTGCTCTAGAAAGATTGTTCATACAGACAGGACAAACCACAGATTTGAGGGTTATTGGTCGCATTGGCGGCTCACTGGTAATGTTCTTTCCCAGAGATTTGTCGATAAGGCGTCTGCCAAAATCGCGAACCATTTTAAGAACGTCTTTTTCTGTATAACTGTTTCCATCGAGATTGATGGCATCTTTTCCCAGCTTTTCGTATGAATCGATAAGATACCTCAGTATTTCCTTCTGTTTGTCGCAAACCATAGAATTCTGCCAGGGCCAGGTAATTCCGACACTGTATGCCGCCAGCAGCTTTTTCACAGCTTCAAGATGGTCCTTTTTGCCTCTGAATGCCATAGCCTCATTGACTAATCGATCACGTTTCCGTGCGGGTAAAAATACAAGAAAAAAGAATGCTACTCCAAGAACCACGGCAATTCCAAATGCGGCAAGTAAAATATCACCAGGTCCAGAAAATCCTGACGCCATAGCTTCACACAGCCTTTCTTAATGTTTGTTTTCCAATTCCGGGTTTTCTTCTCCGGAAAGAAACTTTTATTTGCTATCTTACAAGATAGGAGAAGTTGATTAACAGCTATTTCGAGCTATGCATAAGTCGGTATTTCCGCCAAGAATAACATGAATTAAAGAGCTACGCAAATTAAAATCGAAGGGTTGTCTCTATTTGTAATTTCAGCCAGTTGAGATTATCATGCAAACGTAGACAAATCACTCTGACAGGTAACAATAAGCATGGAAGAAACCAGAGTTCTGACCATTGTTTTCACTGACATCAAAGGTTTTACCGAACGAACTTCTAACAGCGACAGAGAAGCTGTCAGCAGATTACTTAAGAAACACGAAGAGCTGCTGCTGCCACTGGCAAAAAGCTATAACGGAGTTTTGATAAAAACCATCGGAGATGCCTTCCTGCTCTCATTTGCCAGCCCTACCAATGCCGTGCTGTGCGCCGTGATGATGCAGGAAAAACTCAAGGAATTCAACGCTTCGGTCAGCGAAACAGAAAAAATTGAAGTCAGAATAGCTATGAACACGGGTGAAGTGATCATGCGCGATGGTGATGTCTATGGCGAACCGGTCAACGTTGCAAGCCGCATCGAAAGCCTCACCGATGCGAACGAAGTCTGGTTTTCGGAATCGACCTATCTTGCAATGAACCGCCAGGAAGTTCCGACCAGTCTGATCGGTGAATATCGTCTCAAGGGAATTCCTGAAGCAGTGCGGGTTTACCGCGTTGTGCGCGACGACAACAGCGAATCTTATACCCGGACTGTAAAAAGCCAGCTTGAAAAAATAAAAAGCATGCTCGCCGAAACTATCGTTCCAACTGCAGCGCCGCGCTCAGCGCGGGCATTGTATTTTCTTGGTCTTGTCATTCTGCTCACACTGGCCTTTTTCATGTTCAAAGAAACAGCTCTCGACAAGCAGCTGAGACTGGCTCGCGAAGCCATTTCCGGCAAAGATTATCGTGGCGCAGTCGAAAGTCTCAAAAAAGCGGTTCAACTGCAACCTGCCGCCAGCGCAACAACTCAACTGATCAGGCAGGCAGTTAACAGCCATGTCACGCACCGTCTGGCCGTCGGCGAAAAAACGCCGGAAAATCTGAGTGAGCTGGAGGAATTTGTCAAAGAAGCGCGAACGACCTTCTCATCTCTTGATGCTCAGCTGCTCGACTGCGAAATTGAGCTTGCCATTCAGCGAGCCAGTCTGCTCGCTGCGCAGCGGCAGCGTGATGAAGCCGACGCCCTGCTCAATGACCTGGCGAAGCGCTCTGGCAATAGAGGCGACATTCTCTTTACAATCGCGAAGTTCTACAGCCGGCTGGGCTACAACTGGACACACACTGTCAGATACATGCACATGGCAGCACTTACTGATCCGGCCAGCTTCGCAGCTAACCCTGATGTGTTAAAGGAATTCGAGTGGTTTCTTCAGAAAGTCGCACCCAACGATGGCTATGACGAAGTAAGAAGCTTTATCGCTACCCACTGCTTTGATCACTTTGTGCCAATGCTACAGGAAGCTTTGTATAAACCCGGCGAAGAATACCATGTTCTGCGCCTCAATTCGCGGCACCTGTTGTCACAAAAAGGCACCTCAATCGACGAAACAGGATTTTATCTTGTCGATCTGCTTACCTCACCTGGCAACCGCAATTCAAAAGAACTCACAGAGACCCTTAACTACTTTATCGAGAATGCCACAAACGCAATTATTCTGAAAGAAGTCGCGGCGCAGTTAGCTTCTTATCCAGCAGTTTTTACACTATTCGAAAAATACAGCTACGACAAAAATGACCCGGAAACACAGGTGATTGCAGGGCCATTCTTCGACCACTTCAAAGAATATTTAAGCAACCGCCTCACGTCTGACGATATCCACCAGCGCATAAACGCACACAATGTACTTGGAACACGAAGCGAAACATCCCCGACTGAACTCTGGCAATATCACATTCGGAATCTTGCTGATTTCAAGAGCATGCAATGGAGCAGCTCATACGTGCCAGCACTGTTAGAATCTGTCGATTATTTGATCAAAAATCCGCTGCCAACAAAGTTGTCTGACAGCGAAAGCCATGCCGTCATCGGGCAAAAAGCCGCCCGAGCCGCCAGCGAAATCTTAGAACAGGTTAAACAAGCTATCGAAGACAACCAGGATACCGCATTCATTGCTCCCGGCAAACGCAAGCTCGCCGACCTTGAAAAGCTTGCAAATCTGCTGCAGAAAACTTTCCCGCGCGAATAAAAACTGACGCTCTCCACCCTTGGCAAAACCGAGCTTCTAATCAGTCTGTCATGGGCATAGCATCATCCAATCCAGAACGCGTAAAGGCTGCACAGGCCGATATTGATGAGCTAAAACTGAGCAAGGAAACCATGGCATGGGCGCGTGATCGGAATAAATCGCAGAAAGGTGTCGAATGGCGATTTTCAACGAAAGATGCGAGAATAAAGCTGAAATCTCTTTACTCTAAACTCAACTGTGACTAAGGACCAGGATGCGCAATTTGGTTCATTTTTGTGACAGATTCGTGAAAAAATAAAGTTGCTATAACTTTACAAATCCAACAGATGAAGAGAAATTGCCGAGTTTAATAATCTAGCTGCAAAAGAGGATTTCAACCCTTCGATCAATCAGGTGTTCTTTCAGGCTCGCACATGAAAAAAACCTAATAATTCGACTCCTCTCGGGAAAAAACAACTTTGAGAGAATATAACCCGAGCACAAAATATACTATTCCTATCATGTAAGTTAACGTTACTCCATGTCCTTCTAATGCTTCGAATTCTACGAAGATAAATCTACGCGGATTTGCCGGATCCACCTTGATCGCTCGTTCGCAGCCCAAAGGTCTTTCCTCAGAAAGTCTATTGACATCATCTATATTAATCGATCTGATTTGTCCACATTCAATTGAAATTGTTTGTGTACCAACCGACCAACTGTAGTTCAACACCAGAATATTTTCATCTCCGATTTCAGGAACATATTGATGTGCAATACGCTTGCCGGTTACAGTAGCAATCGCAGGAATCCAGTGGCTCGTTTTTGCGTAACGCGCTCTTTCAAGAGGGGCTTCCCGAATCCAGGCATAACTGGTATAGAATAGTAATAATGCAAGCGCCAGGACTCCGCATTTTTTTATGAACTCTTCAGATTCCATTTCTTGCGACCCTCCGATTATCAATTTTCGGTAAACTACTGAAAAGTAGAAGTATGCAACATTCGTATGAATCCCAAGGTAATTGAAGGAATCTTTTATGAAAAGCATATATAAAAGCGAAAAACTCAGCTAATCCAAGATACGACAACTCCCGGCGATCTGTGACCTCTTTTAATGTTTTAATAACTCAGTAGGCGAAAATGCTGCCGAATCATGGATATATTATCTGGTAGTCGTAAAAAAAGACCTGACCCGGGTGCCAATTTCCAGTTACTGGCGCTCAAAAAGCGGTTTGTCTGAGACAGGTCGGCTTATTGCGGATGCGGTCAAATGCCCATTTCGCGTCGGCATCCGTGTCGAGAAGTTGCGCATCATGGGTCTTTAAGAACTTTTAATCCCAGTTTAATTGGGGTTTAATAAATGCCGGCATCATTATTTTTTCTTCCTCGGTCGGCTCATCACTTATGTGTTTGTTCATTTCATCAAGGTTATTTTCAAGCATTTCGTCTATGGATGAATTAGTAGGCTTTACTAATTCTTTGATAATCAGATTGGATAGCCCTTCGTTAAACTCTGAGCCTCCCCACATGTCTTCAGCGGCTGTGCCAATCGCGCCGGCCAGTTTACCGCCGACTTTTCCAACGACATAATCACGGCCGTACTCTAACCCTTCTTTAGCAGCGATATTGCCGACTAGCTCAATATAATCTTCATCACTGGTAATCGCGTTGTCAGCGGCAGCTATCAAAGATTCTCCTGCTATTTTAATTGCAAGTGCAGATGCTGAACATACTCCTGCTAATGGTCCGGTAATTGCTGCAATTGGCGCAGTAAATGGAGCTAGTGCTACTGTTGCGGAAATCGCAACGCAAGCTTCTGTAACAAAACCAAGCAGCATTGCGGCATTTTCAAGCGCGGCGGCGGCGGCAAGAAGAGAATCACCGGCCCCTTTCAACGCGTCCTGATAGACAGCCAATGCGCTGGCGTTTTTGTCGAGACTATTATAGACTTTTGTGGGATCCGTCTTTGCCGCTTCTTCCAATGAACCGTTTTTCAAAGAATTCATTGTTTTCCAGGCATCCCACTTGATCTGTGCTATATCTTTATTAGCTTTTTCGATCTGGGCAAGGTAGCCCTCAAGCTTTGCTTTTTCTTGTTGAGCCTGCATTTTTGCAGCCCATTCACGTGATTGCTCGGGAGTGGTTATCCCCTTATCGTCTCTTGGAATTGCAATGTAATTTTCGCAGTTCTCGATCATCCTAAGAATCTCTGATGTAATAGAGCCAAGTTCAATTTCTTTGACGGCCTCTATCTCATCATAGGTTCCCTGAAATTCATCTATTGCCTGCTGAATTTGTGCTTTCTGGGTATCTTGAGCAAAAACTACAATCGGTGTGAACAGTTGCAGAAAAAAAGCAACCATTGTAAACGAAGCAATCAGTCTTCGATAAAATCTGTTCATAAGAACCTCCGATTGTTTCAAACTCTTTTTGAGCTGGTGTTAATTAAAAATTCCTTAAAGATCAAAAGAAATCTGGCAATCAACTTGCAGTAATTCAAAGATCCTCATAAAGAAGCAATGTTGCATATTTTTGAAGACACTCTCTGAATAACTACAACGACGCTTAATATAACGGAATTATTCGGCCATTTAACCCGAAAGCATGTTGTCATGCTTTCGGGTTAATGTCTTATTCTGGTGACAACTCAGGGCAGCGTATACGCAATCGGGAACCAGGATTTTTTGTCACTTCTGAAACCGAATATTTTGCCGTCAGGAGTGATCATTTTCTTTCTGGGGGCGAGGAATGGAATTACAAGCAAATCAGCCTGACTTAGAATTTTGCCTGCGCTGTTGAGGCGTAGAACGCGGTATTGGTGAATAACGCCGGCTTTGTCACAGGCAATCAGCTCTAGATACAGGTTATTTTTTGCATCAGAACCAATCAGCTTTGCCGAAGTATAATGTGCCTTCCGTTCCTTAGGCGTCTGAAGCGGAAATTTAGCGATTGTCACGTTTACTGTAGGTGAAGCTTTGTCAGCCCGGAACAGCTCTGCTTCCAGATCGTTAAATTTCACACCAAGCGGTTTGTCAGAAGCGTCAACAATAGTAGAGAGATCCTGACCAGCATATCTTTCAATCAATTCGCCGGCGGGGTTGAAGCGCAGCAGGCTGCGCATGACTGGATTTGCCACCAGCAGATTTCCCTTGCTATCAACGCCGATATCTTTAGAATCCGGCAAACCTTCGATTTGAACTTGCGAGAGACCTTTATTATCGGCGCGAACAACAATTCCCTGTGTTGAGTTATAAAGATAAAAGCCACCAGACGGAATTACAGCCATGTCTGTTATATTAATAAACTGCTTTAAACTGCTTCCTGGGAATGCAAATGAAGAAATCAAGCTTCCATTAGTAGCAAAGTGTTTTGCTTTCTGATTTATCGCATCAAGAACCCAGAAAGACCCGTCAGCAAGAGGATTGTAAGCTGTGGGCGCGCCACCTATGCGCTGCTCTGCAGATGATTGTTCATCACCACCCACATTGTTATCAGCCTTGCCATATGCGATTGAGCAAATGTCTTTGTGAGCAATGGCAGAAGAGGCCAAGCCAGCTTCATACTGCAACCCATTTACCAGAACGCTAGAAGTCTTTGCAGAGGCAGCACCGGAGAAAACCAGAGAAATTACAACCAGAGAACCAATTATAATGTTTTTCATTTTTTCTTATTCCTTATTCCACGAGTGGGGGAAATTCCAGGCCTGGAACATCGCGCGGATTCACACTATTTCCGCTAGAATCAGTAATTCCCATGTGCAAATGTGCGCCGGTTGTCCACTCACCGGTGTTATCGGAGAGAGCGACATCCTGACCAATTGCGACTCTCTGACCTTCTGTTACACTTGTGCTCTCAAGGTGACAATAGAAGGAAGAATATCCATTGTCATATCTTATTCTCACAAAATTTCCGCCGCCATCGCTCCACCCAGACTCAGTGACGACACCGTTGCCAAGAGCGTTTAGGCGTGTTCCATTCGAAACCGGCAGGTCGATTCCTTCATGATAACTGCTACCGACGCTTATATCGCGCGGGCCAAAATCTGAGCTGACAGAGGACGGCATTGGAGTACAGGGCTCGGCGCCAAATGTACCATTATCGACAGTTGCGCTGGAACCCGGGTCTCCAGTAGCAGGAGATTCATCAGAGCCGCAAATCGGGGGCTCAACGCCCTGGTGCGACGGAAAGCCTGGGGCATCCACATAATAGGCGTGAATGTATGCTTCCTCGTCGCCGTTGAGAATTTTGAACCAGTCGCCTTCTTTACTAAGAATTGTGATTTTATCGCCGGAGCGCAAACCACCGACAATTTTTCCCCAAGGACTGGTGCGAATATTCAAATAGGTATCAACATCGACAACTCCTTCGAGTTGAGCCGATTCAGTAGCGGAACCATTTTCTATTACTTCGATTTGAGCCGATTCAGTCGCTGAGCTCTCATCCGTTGGCGGGGAAACAATGCTCTCTTCGAACCCTTCGGTGCCTTCCGGTTCTGCGTTTTGCACAGGGCCCCACGCATCTCCTTCCTCTTCAGCAAATACGTCATGGCCAAATAAAACCATGATCACAAAGAAAGACAACAAGAGGACACTTAAAGTCTTTATTTTCATTGAGGTTTTCTCCTTAATGTTTGAGTTCATAATAAAATACGAAAAAACACATTATTTGTGACAACCAGCTTTTTACAATTCCTTCAAAGACATAAGCCTGATTCTTACCCAATTTATCTGCCAACAGGCTTTTGCCCTCCCCCTGGCCTTGGGCATGAGGGCCCTGACGATATCGTTGGTTTTGGCGATATCATTGGCTTTGGCACTATCGTTATCCCGATTCCGGCCTTTGCCCCGGCCTCTATTTCTGGGTCGTGCAGATCTGGTGTTCCCCTAAAGAAACCAGAATCGTCGTTGGCACTGATGCGCACGGAAAAATCATGTGTCAATTTGATGGGCGGAACGGTTTCCAGATCAATCTTCAGGCTCAAGATATTCGGCTTGTCAGGATATTCAGCGAACCCGATATATTTCAAAAAGCCTTCCCGTTCACCTTTGAAGCTAAATGTAGAAGAGCTTTCTTTCATATTTCGTTTAATATCCCCGGTTTCAAACTTGGCATCATAGGTAATGTCGCCTTCAAGCCTGGTAATAAGAAGAAAAGTGTCTGAGCCCATGACATTTTGAAGCTCCCAGCTTTTGCAACCGGAGAGGTCTCTTTCTAATTGTTCACAGATTTTAGCAAAAGAGCCCTGGTAGATTATTTCAAGATTTTGCTGTTCATGTACTCGCCGAGTTCTCCAGAAGAAAAAAATGAAGAATCCCAGGATCAGGCTAGCCACAAGAGCGTAGAGAACAAGTTCAACGACCGACATTCCACGTCTGCTACAAATGACTTGTTTCATAAGAGTTCCTTCAAGGTTTTGGGAATGCATAACCACGCATACAAACCTCTCGCCTCACCTGATCATCAGATCCCGGGAAGCGAAACTCAGATTTCACATCAATCGAAATCATTCTCGCTTCGACAATCTCATTGATGTCAATTCGCGTCTCGATATCGAGATTGTTAATTATTTTCTTGCCAGCATACTTTTTGAGAACTCGGGTAAATGTTGCACCTGTTGCTGACGACAGATCGCGATAGTCAAGCTGACAAAACTCTCCAATGCATGATGTCTGGTGGGAATTCACAATAACGGCATCTCTGGCGGCGAGAGAAACCCTGCGAGTGCGAACGAAATGCTGCGTTAGAGGCAAGAGAAACACAGCGAGAATTATCATCGCGATGGCAATCTCGATCATGGTGAAACCTGCAAACTTCTTTCTATCTGACAAAACTTCCCTCGTCTTACACACAAAATGCCTGCTTTTTATCAATTCTAAGACACCACTATGAATGTTGCAATTATTCTTTTACCAGCTCCACGCGGCGATTTTTTGCCCGTCCCTCCTCCGTTCCGTTATCAGCAATTGGTTTAGTATCACTCATTCCGACAGCCCTAAGCCGTGAACCACCGATTCCTCGATCTATCAGCCAGTCTCTTACGGCATCAGCTCTAGCCTGTGAAATGGCAGGGTTGAGAGAGGTATCCCCAGATGTATCACAATGCCCTTCGATGGCTATCCGAACCTCGGGATTATTTTGCAGATATACCAAAGCCGCTTCAAGAGAAGGAGTCGAATCGGCAGTGAGGTTTGAACTGTCAAAATCGAAGGTTACTCCTGATAAAATGACCCTGCCGATAGAATCAAGCGCAATTTGCAGACTCTCAGGGGTTACTTCGTCACTTGGCAAGCCGTCCATAATCGGATCAACGTATTTCCCGGGAATATAGGTTGTTGGAACAGGAGCGGGATTGGGTGCTGGAACAACAGTCGGGATATTAGCTGAAGGTGGAAAGGCTGTATTCATCTGTGGTGAACTGGGCAAAGGCATTTTACCATTCGGTAAAATGATGCGACCAGGTATAAGAGGTATTTCCATTTCTTCGTTTTCATAGCCGACAATGACTCTGTACGATTTTGCTTCACAGATTGACATAATAAGGCATAAAAAAATGAGGCTGGCACCTGCCAGTTTTAACGAAAACCGCACTACCGTTCTCATGGTTCTTTTTGAGGAAAAAAAGAAAGTGTGCCTATTCATGGGTTCACCTCTTCAATTCGAAAAATAAAAGGACTCTCTTTTTGATTCGGATTTGTAAATCTAAATATCTTCTCTAATCCTCTAAACTCTCGAGCAATTTTGTTACCTTGCAATGAATAGGTAATCGACCCAGGATTTCCATCTGGGTTGACGAGTAGACTCATTCCGTCTGGATTTGATTGAACAGCTTTAGACATGGCCAGATCATTTTTGAGCGTCTCGGTAAACACTCCAAGATCCATATAGTATTGGGAGGATTTGCTATTGTTATTCACCTGATCGACCTGTTGCCCGAACATTCGATATATCACTCCAGACAAGATTGCCGTGATACAGACGACAACAGCGACTTCAACGAGTGTTACACCTGCCTTGCGATTACTTTGCAGTCGGTCATTTTCCGCCTTCAATAAAATATTCCTCCTCTTGAGACAGTTGATAGCGATAAGCAGCCTTCCTATCCCATTTATCCTTGGTGGAGTATGGATCATGTGCAGACACAAAAGTGATATTCTTTTCACCTGTCTTCATGTTTGAAGTGTCAATTGAACAGGCAGCCAGTCCACCTATGATGTTAAAGCCATTGGTCGCTCGAAACGTTCCCATCAGACAGATCAGATGTGCCTCGATGAGTTGACTCGTTTCGACGGTGATATCTTTAAGAGAAACGATAGTTACAGGATGCTTTGATTTTATCGCAGATTTGATGCAAACATTCCCGCCACAGATAATTATTCCAGGACTGGTGATTTCAAGATCCTTGTCGAGTATTAGATCGGTATCGCCAATATATACGATTCCCGGCAGGCGAAGCTGTGAGGTCTTTTTTTCAAGAAAACCGGCTTCCAGTTCCTTGAAAGATGCGAATACAGCGGTTATCTTGGCTTGAAATTCCCTACATCCTTTTATATTAGCAAGGCTCCCTGCAAAAATCGGTGTATCCATTCCAAAGATTCCACTGGCTGTTTGCAGTGAACCACGATCGCCTACCCAAGGTCGAATATCGAGCGAAGGAGTTGTCTCTTCGATCATCTTTTTCAATGGAGTCGTGTAAGTCGCTGATTTTGGCGCATCCATGCTTCCGCCTTCACGTTCTTTCATAAAGATATAATCAAGCGCATCAAGATATAGTCTGGTGTCGATTGTGGTCATGATCTCGGAATAATCGGAATATTGAGAACTCACATTGTTTGGGTTGTTAATATCCAGAAATTTGCCGAATTGGGCCAGAATATTGTTCACTGTTGGAAGCGGATAAAATGCCGATGCGAAATCAGATTCGTCCAAAAATCCAGGAATAAGAACATTTGGATAGAATGCACCATAATCAAATTTGACGTCAAGACCTCGAAAAACCAGATATTGCATGTAAACTGGTCCGAACATCAGAGTGGGAGAAAAATGCAGACCAGTTCCAAATGGCCTGATTAAAGCGCATTTTGGCGAAGGGCATCTGGGGGGACTAGGCATACCAAAAAGAGCTTTAGTAGACAACACATCATCGGGCCTTGCCAGAACGTTTGCACCTTTTCGAACCGTATAATAATCTGATTTTATCCCCTGAAAACTCTCCCATAACGCCGTTATTTCTTCTCCTGTAGAGGTTTGTTTGTTTTTAAGATGATATTTTGCTTCCAGATCTGTTCTTTCGTAGAGACCCAGGCGAAGCAGGAGCCTGTCGTCGTAATCGCTACGGTTTCCTCCGCCTACGAGGTTTAGCATCCATGGCTGGGGTGACTTTGAGTTAAGGAATACCCATCCCGAATCCGCGACAAGTTGTGCAAAACCATTCTTTGTGACTAGTGACAAATCAAATTCTCGTGAGGGCTTCTTGACGACGCCGAAGGAACGGTTTGTTCCTGTTTCGTCAAATCCCTGATTGTTCAAAATAATGGGACGACAACCATTTTCGAAATCAGAAGAATTTGTTTTTAGTTCAAGAACGTTGATCTCCTGATTATTCAGCATTTCTCTTACGAAAAGCGTAAATTTTGAAAGAACAGGGTGAACCATCATGACGACCTTAAAACCTTTTCTGATACGAACTTTTCGACTGGCTTTTCCTACTTTGCCAATAGCGGTGAACTCAACAGTTCCAGATTTTTCGATCGGATCTGGCTTAAACCCCTCCAATTTATCCGGTAAAGGCATAGGAGTAATGTCGAAGATCCTCATCTTCACTACAAGTTCTCCACCATTCAATTCGTCTTCTAAGTAGCGAAGCAGCTCAACCGGATATTGCAGCTCAAATTCGTCTTCCTTTGTTGATGTTCCAAAAAAAAGATCGGATATCTTATTGGTCGGATTAAACTCATAAGAGCCACTGGCATACTTCGTCACAGCCCATTCTGCGCCAGCTCGGGCAATGGCAAGAGAGTGTGCGGAATCAACAAAGTGACTTGCTACCTGGGTCTGGCCGCTGGAAAGAAAGCTCATGATAAAAAAGAACAGAGTCAGCACAGCCATTGCCCCAAAAACAAGCGGCAACACGAACCCTTGCCTGATCCGCCAGGAGTTTAAATTAACCGGCGAAAAGTTATCTGTTACGCCAGAGCATCTTCGTATCATTGGTCATTTTTCCATTTTAAAGAATTCGCGTAAAGCCGTCAGTTATCTCCAAAATCTTCACTGCCAATCGGGCTACGTTCTTCGCCATCACCACCGATTGTTGTGGAATCGGTATCGATATCTTCTTCAGAAGATGCAGGATCTTCAGAAGCAGCCGGGTCTTCTTCATACCCCTGTTCTGGAGCGTTCAACAGATCGGTTACACTGGCAGGCTTAGACTGAGGCTGAGAATCAGAGGCAATGGATACAGGGGGTTCATTCTTCGGGATATTCTGCAGTTCAGACTTAGGCAAAGCCCATGTATTGTTGGCAAGAATAACCCGCTTCCCTCTTTCCAACCGAATGGTTTTCAGCAAAGTATTTTCAGGAATCAGATCAGCTGCCCCTTCAACCAGCAGTATTTCTGCTGTTGGCGGATGAATATCAAACTGAATCTCCGTTCCACGAATAGCAAGTACCGCGCACGGGACTCGAACCTTCAAAACGCCGCCAAGGTTCTTGAACTTGGCATTGAATTTACCGGTTTCGACGTTGATGCCGTCTTTCAATACTTTCATCTGACCAAGTCCGGTCAAAAAGACTTTGCCACCATTTTTATATTGAATTTCGACTGGTTCAGAATCTGAGTCGAACTTTATTCCAGCTTCTTGAACTAGCACTTGCTCCGCATTCGAAGCGACAATTGCTCCTTTTCCGTCAGTGGAAAGAATGGTTGCCTTCCCCTTGAGAACCGCGAATGAAAGGACTTCTTCTGTTACTGAAACAGAGGTTTGCTTAAAAAACAAGGAAAATCCAATCACAAGTAAAAGAACGACCATAGCCAATGCTAATGACCATTTCATGTCTAACCAGGCGAAAATGGACGCTTTCGGAAGAGCACGTGAATCAGATGTCTTAGAATTTGCAAGAGCTTTGTTCTGAAATGATTTCATAAATTCTCCTGTTTCGCGCAAAGAAAGACCTGCAAGATTTTTATCCTGGGAGAAATTTCGAAAAAAGCCTACTGTTTTGCAGCAGCTCTGACAGATACTGATGTGATCTGCCAGAGAACCTGGAATTTTTGTCAAATCTGGGGGTGGATCCTGTTCTAGCCATTCATTCACCCTGTTGCAAGGTTTCATTGTCCACCTCCTTTCGAATCGCCGAAACGGCTCTCGATACAATTTTCCGCAAAGCTTCTTCTGATTTGCCAGTAATCTGGCTCATTTCCCCATAGGAAATCTGTTCTACATATCGCATGAAAACAATTTCCCTTTGCTGAACCGGCAATTTTGCAAAAGCTGGAAGTCCTTCTGGACAAAACTCACTATCAGATCCAACACAATTCCCATTTTCAGTTGCATTGGAAGCAGCTGTATCTATATGTGTTCCCGTATATTTTATCGACGGTCCCCGGCGACGAAAGGTGTCTATTACCATATTTCGTGTGATTGTCATGATCCAGGCTCGAAAAGAACTTTTTCTCTGTGGATCAAACTGCTGCCATGCTTTCAAAAATACTTCCTGGGTAATATCTCTTGCGTCTTCGGTTCCATGGGTGAGGAACCTCACATATCTGACGACGCTGTTCAAGTGCGTTTTTACCAGAATAGAAAAATCAGTCAACTGCTCCCGAGAGGACATGCAATAACCACCTTACACCAGATCAAGAATGCAAATACGAATGCAAACTAACAGCTATACCTCTTACTGATATTGAATACGGAATTCTGACACAATTTGTGACAACAGAATTTGTGAACTCGGAAAACCTCTTTTTAAAAGCTCTTTAAAATATGATTCGTGGTCCAATGCCATTTACCACCATGCTAACGGCCTGAAGATATCACTCACTTTTTTGTGAGTCAAGAAAAGCTTATTTTCCTGACTTGGAGAAAACACCTCTATGCTGGCGGCTCACGCTCAAGCAAAAGAACCGTGTAGTCATCTGGCTGAGGTTGGCCCGTCAAGAATGACGGATGATGATCGAGGATATCAGCGCAGGCATCGATAATTGGAATAATCGGTCGTGATTCGAAATAGGCCTGCAGAGACGCAATCTTCATTTCGTTCTCATCACCCTCTCCAAGTGACTCATACAGGCCATCGGTATAGAATACCCAGCGGTCGCCCGGATTGATTTCGACAGGCGTTCCAGGGGTTGCAGTACGTCTATTAATCCCGAGCGGAGGGGCAATAATACAGTGTTGTTGTGACCATGTTCCGTCCAATGCTCTCCGAAACGGGAAAACATGACCACGATGGTAAATCATACTGGTGTGTTGCTGGGTATCGATAACAGTAAACTGTGCTGTAACCATGAGTTTTCGCTCCTGGCTGTTCAAGAGAGTATCATTGATTGTGTTTGCAAGCTTCTCGATCGAAAAATTCTCTACCACCCTTTGCAGGACAGATGTTTTCACGATCGTCATCCCGAGCGCTGCCGGAACACCGTGTCCCATGACGTCAGCGATTAATACTACCAGATATCTATTGTCGACGATAAAATAATCGAAATAGTCACCGCCAAGCTGAGTGGCTGGTCGGGAATTTCCGAAAACTCTGTAGCCATTAAGTTCAAGAGGCTTCTGAGGCAGAAAACTAGCCTGCACCTGCCGTGCAAGCGACACCTCTCGCGCCATCTCATACAGTCTGGCATTTTCCAGGGCCGTGCCAGATATGCCGAGAAGAGTTGTCCAGAAAAATTCGCTTTGCCAGGGCTTCTGACGCATCTCTGATTCATGTAGACAAACAGCGCCCCAGCAGGAATTGCCGACAAGAATCGGCAGATATATTGAGTATACCGGAGAACCAGGAACTGTCACCTGTTTTTTCTCGTCAAAAACCGATTTCAGGCGCTCCGCGAGTTCATTGCGACAATCATGAAGATACGCATCACCCCGCACGCCAGCCACCTGCCCGAGGGGTTGAGGCTGACCGGTTTTCGCTTCAAAGTAGACGAGAAGTCCATAATCTGCGCCGCGCAATTCACAGAATCTAGCAATGACTTCTTTTGCAAGAATACTCGTTTCTAGAATCGCCGGAAACTTGCTCCCGGCACTGTGAAGAATCGTAAGCTCCTGAACCTTCTGATCAAGTTTTACATTTTGTCCTCTGAGATTGGCGTTCGCCAGCTTAAGATTGGCAATCAATTGCACAAATCTGACGACGACATATTGTATTACAGCCATCAGCAGCGGAACTGTCATCGGTAGAATCAGTTGCCGACTGGAGAAGGCCATATAACAGAGAGCTACATACCCGGCCAAAAATACGCCAAAGAATGTCGTCGAAAGTATGAACACGCCTTCCCAACAAAGAATGGCAAAGGTAATAAGCGCGAAAATTGCAATAATACCAATTTGGCCTTTCATTGTAGGGGATTCGAGAAAATTCGATGCCAGAATATTTTCGAGAAGATTCGCATGGACAATAACACCAGGTTTCAAGCCATGCGGCGTCAGTCGAAGATCGCCAAGCCCCACAGCTGAGGGGCCAACGAAAACAATCGCCTCGCGAAAATCTTCCAGATTGAACTTTCCCTCAATGATATCAGCAAAAGAATATATCAGAAATGGCTCCTGAAGCCTGGCACCCAGGTAATTGATGTAAACCGCCTTACCAGTAGCTGCATGCCAGGAGTTTTTGATCGGTTTCCAGGGGGGCAGATCGATTAGCGGAACCGGCCGGCCGCAGAGGGTTATGCCCTGGTCCGTGACAACAGCTTGCTGACCGGCAACTTGCTCTGCGACTGCCAGCGAGTAACTTGGGATCCAGCGATCCTCGAATCGGTGCATCAGAAACGTTTTTTGAATGACACCATCAGGATTGAGGTAATCGAAATCAGCATTAACATAGCCAAAACCGGCCGCGGCATCGGCAAGAGTCTGAAACGGAAGCCGGGCCTCCTCAATCAAAATCGTCGGTGGAGACGCAAGATTATCGAACACCTGCAGCTCAGAGAACACAAGAGGAAAAACAACCTTTCCGTATCTGCGGCAGCTCGCAACGAATTCTTCGTCACCTTCGGGATCCGCAGTGGAATTTTCTTCAAATATTACATCAAATGCAACAGCATTTGCCCCTGCCGACGCAAGACAGTCGATAACTGACGCATACAGCTTGCGTGAAAACGGCCAACTTCCGATGCGCGTCAAACATTCATCGGTAATAAGAATCAGAACAATTTTCGTCTTCGATTTCTGCTTCGGTCTGGCGCGGTAGCGCCAGTCAAGCGTTCTATTTTCGAGACCGTCAAGAGAACCATGCAGCAGAAGAACGGTAAAAACTGCGAAAAAAAAGACGACTATCCCAGCCTCTACGAGGCGAAGTCGTTTCACATCAGCAGCTCAGATGAAGTGTTTGACGGCAAATACTTTGGTTCTCTGTTCGCAAGATAGTAACGTAACTTTCTATATCATGCTTTATTCTATCAAGGAATTTGACAGAAATTGCAATTCTTGCCCGAAGATACCACTCGTTTTTTTATGAGTCAAGGGAAGCCTTTTCTTCACTTTTTGGACAGAGAATCACTGCAAACACTTCTTAGATAGATGGTCATATAGTTTTTCAAACTGATCGAGCTGCTCGAAATAAAATGGCGGCAGCCAGAAGAAGAAACGACAAATACGCCAGATATCACTCAGCAAAAGCAGCCTCAAATCATGCTGGGCCGAAAAAAATTGGACCATCCTGATGACATAACTGGTAATAAAAATATGCTGTTTTCAGTATCAATAAAAAAGTAATATGATTATAGCAACAATTGGGAGATCTATTAAATGAAAACAGCCAGGTTCAGCACAGTTATTTATGGCATTTGCATGATAATGCTCTTATTCGCTATCACCACAGGGTACACCCAAACTAATTCTAAAGGGAGCATTGATGAGAGATTTGAAAATGGCCGCATGCTTGGGAAAAAAGGGCAGTATTCTGAAGCCATAAAAGTCTTTGAAGGTATTCTTGCTGAAGAACCCAATCATGCCAAAACGCTTTTGTTTCTTGGAATCAGCTTTGTTTATTCTGGAAATTCTTCAAAGGCTTTGCAAATTCAGGAACGGCTGGGGAAAATCGATGCAAAAGCTGAGGCCAACTTAAAGAAAGTTATCCAGAAAGGGCCGCCACCAAAAGAAGGAACCGATTCAAATAAAACGAATAAATTGGCCTGTTATGCAATGGGAATATCGATTACAGGCGCGATTGAACTATATTCAATGGATAATCCAGGAGTTCGGCTATCTCCTGATGATTTCATCGATACGCTTAAAGCAGCTGACTCACTAAGCAAAGCATATAAAGGCTGTCCGGCCAAAGGAACCCATAGAATCACTCTTGATAAAGACAAAGCAATTCTTGAATGCTCGATCCACGGTAAGATTACAGAGTTACCAGCTGCAAACTTTCTAAGCAATGCCGTCATCGAAGAAAATCAAACTATTAATGCCGAAGATGCCGAGCAGGAAACAGCTTCTTTGGCAGAGCAGCCACCCAAACCTAGAGTTACTCCACCAGCAAATGGAAATCGTCCGGCCCGTCCCGGCGCTGCGCCACCAAGACCGCTTTCAGTTCGATTAAATTATGTATTAGAAAGAAAAGATGATTTGTTAGCATATGTCGAGTCAAACCAGGAATTTAAAATTGTTGGAGTCGGAGAAAAAATCAATGCAGGAATCCAGGTAGAAACTATTGATGCCAACAGTATCACTGTTTTTGATTCTAATAATCCTGCGAACAAGAAAGTATTTGATCTCCTGCAAAACAAATTCAAACGTGATATCACCGACATGGATCCGCGGTTAGCCAAATCAATGGAAGACTGGCATCAACGAATTATTGCAAACAGCGAAAGCTTTGAGCTTAAACTGGAAAGGACTCTGGAGCGAAACGGTGAGTATTTTGCAGTTATACCCTTTCATTTCAGATACCTCGTTGTAAGTGTCGGTGAAACTGTCGATGAATCGATTCGCATTCTCGCCATTTCCAATGATTCTATTGAGATAGAAAATCTGTTAACCGGAAAAAAAGAGGTTTACGCAATAGACAATACCACTCCAAGGTAGTCATCATTTGCCCATTGTGAACTCAATAAACGGTCTTGAGGGCACATTGATTCAACTCCCTGATCTGTGAGCCTTTCATTTTGCATAGAGATTGATTTATCTCATCTGAAAGGTTAGTCTGTGCAAAGAGCGAAAACATTGGCTGGAGGGCAACTATGAGCGAAAATCAGCAGACGGCAGCAGAGACTGTGATTCAAATCAGCGCTGAAAAACGTCGCGAGCATTTTACTGCCGGAATGATCAGGTGGATTCTGAACGAATCAAACAGCGCCAGCTGGGAAAAAGACCTGCCGCAAAAGTGCCAGGCGCTTGCCCTGGAGGCAAAGAATCTCGGCAATCTGCCATCAGAAGGCGTTAAAAAAGCACAGGCAACTCTTAAGGCAGCGCCAGCTGCTGTTCTCTATTGGCTGGGCCTGTATACAGGTTTTTTCTGGGTCATACCTGGTGCCGCTCTTGGCATTCTCGGCAGTTACCTGATTTCTGACAGTATTTACGGAATATTTAAAGCAGGCAAAGACGCCAGATTCTTTCGCTCCTTCCTGCACTACCTTCTGCGCATGGAAAACGCCGATGGTGTTATCTCTGACCAGGAACTTGCCAGTCTGCGCACAATTATCGAGTTTATTCCGGCGTCGAGCGAAGAAAAACTGCAATGGCTTACAGCTATTGAGTCTCCAGACGGCTATCAAAAGCTTGAACCCAGCAAGGATCTCAATGAAAGTGAAAAAGAGCAGATCCTTTCAGGATGTTGGGGACTGGCACTCTGCGACGGTTCTGATGAAACCGAAAGAGAAATATTCGTAAAATTTGGCCAGGAACTTAATGTCTCAGCTGAGCACCTTAAACGGATTCAGCAGAAAATGGAAGCCAAGCTCACACATTACACCTTTCTGGTCGAAGAAACCCTGACCACTGCCATGACCCTGCACCCTGAATTCCAAGATTATCGAGAAAAAGCAGCCGATATACTTTCGTTAATCTCACTTAAACCGGTTTCTCAAAAAGAATGGGTGAAGCATATCGAACGCCTGCTCGCCAAAAATGAGCCACAATCAGAATTTAAGAACGCAGAGGATGAGTTCGCGCCGCAAATTATGCTGACCGGCCTGCTGCTTGCGCGCTTTTTGAGCACAGTTGCCCAGGATACAGGCAAGACTGTCACCGATAATTTTCAAAGACAATGCCGCGAAGCCGGACTCGCAACGCGCCTGAACACACTATCAGCCAGTATCGATCAAGCAGCAGCGAGCTTGGATTGAAGATCGTAGCGTCACGCTTTCGACCAGATTTAATGAAATATTCAGACTCATTTCCTGAATTTAGATTGATCCTCTGCGATACTATGACGCAGCTATCTGGCAAAGAATCGTGCGACACATTTGTCGCAACCAACAAGTAATCTGCGACGTTACTGCGACGCTCTGCCAGGTTTTATGCTAGCACTAACCAACTCCACTGCCGCGCTATAGCGCACCGACTGACGATTATGCAAATCTGGCACGCAGATTGCACTAATCAGATTGAATTATCATTTGCACAATGTGCGACCGAATGACGATTTTATCAAAAAATTCACAACGAACCTAAAAGTAGACATGAGGTAATCAGATGGATATCAACAAGATGACGCAAAAGTCACAGGAAGCGCTCCAGGCCGCCCAAAACCTAGCCATTCAGCACGGGCATCAGGAAATCACCACAGAGCACATGTTGTCTGCGTTGTTGGCTGATGAAGCCGGAATGATACCTCGGTTGTTTAACAACATCAACGTTCCGCTCAAAACCATCAAAGAACGTGCAAATGATCTGATTTCAAGACTACCAAGAATATCTGGGCCTGGTATGACCCCGGACAAGTTCTACATGAGCCGTGAACTCTCACAAATACTGGTCAAAGCCGAAGAAGAGATGAAGGCGCTGAAAGACGAGTATCTTTCGGTCGAACATCTGTTGCTGGCAATGATCGAGAGTCCAGTTTCCACGGCTGTCAGCAAAATGTTCGCCGAACTGAATCTTGACCGCAATCAGATTCTACAGGCACTCACCGCAATACGCGGTAATCAGCGCGTTACTTCGGCAAACCCTGAGCAGACTTACGAAGCACTCGAAAAATACGGTCGCGACCTCGTTGCCATGGCGCGTGCCGGCAAGCTTGATCCGGTAATTGGTCGCGATGCCGAAATTCGTCGTGTAATTCGTATTCTGAGCCGAAAAACCAAAAACAATCCGGTACTTATCGGAGAACCAGGCGTCGGCAAAACCGCGATCGCCGAAGGCCTGGCACAACGTATACTACAGGGAGATGTACCAGAAAGTCTGCGTGACAAAACAGTATTCTCGCTCGACATGGGTGCTCTGATTGCCGGCGCCAAATTTCGGGGCGAGTTCGAAGAGCGCCTCAAAGCGGTTCTTGCCGAGATTAAAAGTAGTGACGGACGCATTCTCATGTTCATTGACGAGCTACATACTATAGTTGGCGCCGGGCGCACAGAAGGTTCGATGGACGCCGGCAACATGCTCAAACCCATGCTGGCTCGCGGCGAACTGCACTGCATCGGCGCCACCACCCTCGACGAATACCGCAAACACATCGAAAAAGACGCTGCGCTTGAGCGCCGCTTTCAGCCTGTTCTCGTCGAGGAACCAGATGTCATCGACACGATCTCAATTCTGCGTGGTCTCAAAGAGCGCTTCGAGGTCTTTCACGGCGTACATATTCAGGACCGCTCGCTTGTGGCGGCGGCAACTCTCTCGCATCGCTATATTTCCGATCGTTTTCTCCCAGACAAGGCAATCGACCTTGTCGATGAAGCCTGCGCCATGATTCGAACCGAAATAGAGTCAATGCCGGCCGAGCTCGACGAAGTTATGCGCCGCACCATGCAACTCGAAATCGAGGAAGCTGCGCTGGTCAAGGAAAAAGACGACGCCAGTCTGACCCGGCTCGAAGCTCTGCGCAAAGAACTTGCCGATCTGCGCCATCGTGGCGACTCAATGAAAGCCCAGTGGGAAAGCGAACGTGGCGTCATCAAAAGAGTTCAGACGCAGCGCGAACTCATCGAAAAACTGCATCAGGAAATCAACGAAGCTGAGCGCGCCTATGATCTAAACCGCGCAGCCGAGCTAAAACACGGGCGCTTACCCGAAGCTATGAGTCTGCTTAAAGAAATGGAAGGTGAGATCAAACAGAAGCAGAGCACTGGCAAACTCGTGCGCGAAGAAGTGACTGAAGAAGAAATCGCCGACATCGTGAGCCGCTGGACCGGTATACCGGTCACCAGACTTATGGAAGGCGAAAAAGAGAAGCTTCTGCATCTCGACGAGCATCTGCACAAGCGAGTCATCGGACAGGATGAAGCGGTAAATCTGGTTACTGACGCAGTTATCCGCTCGCGGGCCGGCATTAAGGATCCTAATCGACCAATAGGCTCATTCATCTTTCTTGGCCCGACCGGCGTCGGCAAAACTGAACTCGCCAAAACACTTGCCGAATCACTGTTTGACAGTGAAGAGAATATGGTGCGCATCGACATGAGCGAATACATGGAAAAGCACTCAGTCTCGCGCCTGATCGGTGCCCCCCCGGGCTATATTGGCTACGACGAAGGCGGTCAGCTGACCGAAGCGGTAAGAAGAAAACCCTATTCAGTAGTGCTTTTTGACGAGATTGAAAAAGCCCACACTGATGTATTCAATATTCTGCTGCAGATTCTCGATGATGGGAGACTTACCGACTCTCAGGGCCGCACCGTCGATTTTCGCAACGTCGTGGTTATTATGACCAGCAATATTGGCGCACAGACCCTGATCTCCGAAATCGGCAGCAACGGAGAAATTTCCGAAGTTACCCGCAGCGAGGTTATGGCCGAAATCAAAAGGTTCTTCAAACCCGAGTTTTATAACCGTGTTGATGATATTATTATGTTCACACCGCTGCGACGAGGTGAACTGGACAAAATCATCGACCTGCAGATTGCGGCTATTCAAAAACGGCTGACCGAGCGTCGCATCACACTCGAAGTCCGTGCGGATGCACGCGAGTGGCTTACCGAAAGAGGTTACAGCCCGGTATATGGCGCACGGCCTCTCAAACGGCTGTTGCAGAAAGAAATTGAAACTCTGCTGGCACGCGCCATGATTGGTGGCAGCATCGCTGACGGCTCGCATGTTATTATCATTATTCGCCAGGACCGGCCTGCGATTGCATAATATTATTATCAGGAGGCTACGATCATGAACTTCTTTCTGGGCACCTGGACAAGAAAAATCGCCTCGACCTTCGGGCTGACAATTTTGATGATTGTTGGCGGTGCAATAATAGACCCGGCCTACCTCGACAACCCGATCGGCGAAGGCGACCTCGGTGTTACCGCCGAAGATGGCTACGACATGCCAGCGACCACTGAAATATCTGTCACAGCCGATGGCATTGATTCTATCAAAATCGACCTTAAATCTGAACTCGGCGATTTTGGCGGCGAACTTGAGGTTCTCGCACCTGACGGGCAGATGATTCTGCGGAATCGCTATGCGCTGCGCAAATATCCTGCAACACTGATGCCCAACCCAGCAAAGTGGCAGAGCTTTAACGCCAGAAACAGCGGTAAGGGCACCTACCTGGTGCGTCTGACCCAGGAACGCCCAGGACGGGCCAAAGTATTCTTCTACCAGGGGCCTTTTGTTGCAAGAATGCTTGCTCTGCCATTCATCGCCGGATTTATTATGCTTATTCTCAGTTTCACCTTCAGCAAGCCGCGGGCAATTTCTGATAAAAACCAGGTCTAATTCCGCCCTTTATGACATAATGATGCAATCATAACGATTCTGTGGCACCAGAGAATCAACGCAACGCCGGTAAAGACGGTATAGTCTGCGAATAATTGCTTCCAGCGCGATAATGGCAGATGATAAAAACATTAAGACAGCACTTCCATTATCAGTCTTCAGTCAGTATAATTGTACCATTAAGTTAAACTGGAGGCTGTTTTATGAAAAAGCTGCTATGCCTGACACTATTGCTCAACCTGCTCTTCGTTGCAGGAAGCGCATCTTTATTGGCCGATCCTCGTGCGGACTATGAAGGATATGTTTCTTCCTACAATGCATATCGTAATGCTGTAAACGAAAAGAAGCCAGCTACTGAAATTCTGTCGCTTCTCAACGATTACCAAAACGCTAAAGCAACCTATGAAAACTCGCTGAATCGCCCGACCGCGCAGGTAACACCCCAGGCTGTCACGACTCAGCAGCAGCCAGCTGCAGCTGCTACCACCGCAGTTAACCCAGCTGACAGTGAATTTTCTGCTACAACCAGCAAACAGCTTCCGGTCGGATTGCAGAGAATTCTCGATCAGCTCTGGTCAGATTCAGGGCGCAAGACCCCCGACCAGGCAATGAAATTGCTTTCGACCTTTATTGACTCGAACAGCAGCTCACAATATGCCGATGTCGCACGCTATGAGATGGCTAAGGCCTATGAACTTCTAAAGGACGACGAAACATCTGCTGCCAAAATCTTATCGCAAATCGGCCGCAACAACCCAAATTCTCGTCTGGCAGTAATGGCAAAAGAGCGCATCAACTATCTCAATGCCGGCAAGCAACATAAACAATGGAAAGATGCTCTTAACAAGACTTACGGCATTTCTCAGGAAAGCTACACGAAATATCGCAATACCTCATGGCTGGCGATTCCGGTCAAGATAACTCGCTGGATCGGCTATGCCGGCAAAATGTTTAACTTTGACAAGACCCAGAGCGATTTTATCAAGTTCCAGGTTTGGTATGAAGAAATGGGAGCTAAATTTGCACCGCCGGTAGAAATCACTTTTGACCGTTTTAAGGTCGCCAGTGGCGGCAACGCTGACAATGCCGAAGTAAGCTTGCTTTACAGCAACTCAAAGGCATGGTATACCCGCTGGAAGACTCTGAATGAAGCCCGTCATTCGATTGACATACAATATTTCATCATGGCAAAAGATGCCTTTGGCTGCTCATTGGTGGGACAACTTCTTAAAAAAGCAAAAGATGGCCTGAAAATCAGACTTCTTCTTGATGCACGCGGCACCAAAGAGTTGACCCGCAAGATGCTCGGGCAGGATTTGCTGCAGGAACTGACCGAATATCCAAATGTTCAGGTTAAGGTGTTCAACCCGGTTCATGCCAATCTGTTCGCAGTTTTTAAGGATCCGCGCAAACTGATGGCGTCGAACCATGACAAAATCATCGTTGTCGATAATGAATACGCGATTATTGGTGGTCGTAACGTCTCCATGGATTATTTTCTTGAACCAGAAGATCATTCTGGAGCCTACCGCGATTGCGACGTAATAGTTAAAAGCCGTGAGATCAGCGAACAGCTGTCTTTCGCCTTTGATGAAGAGTTTACCAAGCTCAAAACCTATTCGATCACCAAAGAACTCTGGGGTAACATCGACGTTATGTCAGACCAGCTCTTTGCTGCTTACGATGTAATGGACAGCCACATAAACAACGAAAAATTCGTTATGCCCCGCGATGCCAATAAAAAATATATCAAAGCAGCTACCACCTATATGGAAGAAGTTGCTCCCTACAACAACCTGCGTGATTTCACAGGCTTTGACCGCTTCGCGAACGCAGTTGAGGCTCCGGTCAAAATCATCGACAAACACTCTCTTGGTGGGCCGCGTAACGACATTACCGATCAGATGATTCGCTATATAGATGGCTGCCGCAAAGAAATCGACATTCAAAACCCCTATGTAGTGCTCAGCGAACGCATGTTCAACGCTCTCAAACGAGCGGGCAAGCGCGGAATCCCCATCATGATGCACACAAACAGTCCTGCTTCTACAGACAGCCTTGCGACTCAGGCCATGTTTTATGCAGACTGGAAAAAGATTTTTGCCGAGATTCCAAATATCAGAATCTTTGTCTACAAAGGCGCAAACAAACTGCACGCCAAAACCTGGGTTTTCGACCGCAAAATTGGTGTAGTTGGCACCTATAACCTTGATTACATGAGCGAAGAAATCAACTCAGAGGTTGTCGCTGCCATAAAATCAGATGAATTTGCCAACCAGCTGCGCAGCGGGATCTTCACAGACATCGCAAAATCAGACGAATACAAAGTTGAATTCGATTCCAAAGGTAACGTCCAGGCCGTTCACGGTCCTGACGATTTGCCAGGCAAAAAATTCTGGCTGCTCAAAATCCTCTCAAAGCTCACTTTCCTCAAGAAGATCATCTAGCTGAACCGGCCAAAAACTCCCGTCTGGTTTATCCAGACGGGAGTTTTTTTATAGATCGGAAATATTTATCAAATCACTCTCTGACGCTTCGCCTGAATACAATCTGATAGAGAGATCTCATATTCTTTGCGTCTTATGCAGAAGAGTTTGAAAAGATTATTCTAGACCTGAGCCATTTGCCTGCCCAATATCCAGACGATATTTAACTCGATCAAGTTCGAGACGAGCAATATCTTTATAACACTTATCACGGGCTTCTTCGAGGGTTTCGCCAACAGCGGTAACGCTGATCAGTCGACCACTTTTAAAACGGTAATCTTCTGAATTCTCAGATCTGCGGCAGTTCGAGAAAAAAACCAGAGAGTCACAAATTTTGTCGAATCCTCTGACAACAGGATCTGTCGCTTCATTGTCCGGGTAGCCCTCGCGAGCAACAACTACAGAAACAGCAGAGTGTCTGCCAAAAGCAACCTCTGAACCGACTGAAGTCAGACAACCCATGGCACAGTCCTTGAGCAAACCAGCCAGATCACCACGAAAACGGGTGAGAATACTTTGCGTTTCAGGGTCACCAAGTCGAGCATTGAATTCAAGAATCTTTGGACCTTCTGCCGTCAACATCAGCTGAATCGAAAGAAAACCGCGGTAAAGCAGGTTATCTGCCTTCATACCATTTACCACCGGCTGTACAATAGTTTCAACAATCCTGCGGTCGAGTTCGGGGGTAAGATCAGGTGACGGGCTCACTGCGCCCATACCACCAGTTGTCGGGCCGGTTTCGCCATCATCAGCGCGTTTATAGTCGCGGCAGGAACTGAACGATACCCATTGCTGCCCGTCTGTCAGGATAGTGTAGGAGCACTCGACGCCTTCGAGTCTTTCCTGAAGAATCAGAGGTGCGCCGTGACGCTTGAGAAACTTCAAGGCAGCGCTTTTAGCATCTTCAAGAGTTTCGGCAACAGCAACGCCTAATCCATGCGAAAATCCATCGCACTTGACCACCCGGATCTTTGGATCAGCTTTAAAAGCTGCCGCAATCTCGACAGCATTCACAACAATATGAGTGCGTGGTGCCGGCAGATGATGTCGCGCTATGAATTTAGAGGCAAAAGCCTTGCTGGTCTCTATTCTACCAGCGTCTTCAGCGGGACCAATCACCGGTATCCCAGCCAATGCCAGAGCGTCAACAGTGCCATCTTCGACATACTTGGATGAGCCAACTACTGCCAGAACAACTTTGTCTTTGCAATAGCGCACCAGTTCTGCATTATCTTTAAAAGGAACGCGACGACAAATACTTATGCCACTCATGCCAACATTACCTGGACAGGCAATAATCTGATGCACCGAGGGTGATCGCGCCAGAGCGTGTACCATCGAATGCTCTCTGGCTCCAGAACCAAGCACAAGTATATTCACAAAACACCTCAAAAAAAGCGAGAGATAAGCAAGTTGCAATATGATACTACTCTTTAAAACCTGCGTCAAGACTATATTTCACGCGTATAATTCCTGTTCAGCACGCGCATTTAAAGCACTTCCCAGCTAAGTATGGCCGACGAACGAGTCACTTCAATGAATAGCCCATAGCTAAAAGCAACCGGGGCAACCCTTCGCAGAGCTGCCCCGGTAAAAGAACTGAATCAGTAGTTACTATTCGCCCTTAATCTGCTTTTTGAGTGCAGTGTATTCATCTGAATATTTCTTCAGCTGTTCGAATACCTTTTTGGCACCTTCCTGATCATTGGCTTCAACCATGCGATTGTATTCCAGGTAAGTATCATAATACTTCTTTTCAACCTGTTCAAGGTCCGCAGCTGAACCAGACACCGCTATCGATGACGAATCAGCCATTGCGCTTCCCATGACTACAGGGCCAGTGCCCCTACCGCCGCCAGCAACAGAACCAATAGAGACCGGAAAACCCGCATTGCTGGTTGTCTTCTCTGCAACGCTGCTGCCCTTACTAAAGATTGTTGAAATCTTGCCACCCTTGGCAAAACCAGCAATCAGTTTGGCTACACGACTTCCGAGGAAACCACCGACGATACCACCGATAATCGGACCAATTACCGGAATCGGAGCACCCAGAGCCATACCAATTGCAGAACCGATTGAAGAACCCACGAGATCAACTTTGTCAATCGCCTTGAATGCCTTGGCGACTGAAAATTCGCCACTTTTAAGGCCGCTAATCAGATTAGAGCCCATCTGGCCGGACGCAGAAGCGAACATTATCGGGATAACCGAACCAACCAGCGCGCCAATCGGGCCTGGAACAAACGTCTTAACCAGAGTTGAAGCAAACTGACCGCCAGCGGCACCAAGGGCCGAGCCAACCACATTGCCGGCAAATTCGAGAGTAGCAACTGATTTAACCGCTTTTGAAAACGATGGTTTGTTGCCATGAATCATGTCGATTGCCAGATTAGTACCTACAGCAACCGTAGTTGTGATTGCAAGATTGGTGAACGAAAAGCTGTTTTTGAGCGAAGTCTTGGCGTTCTGCGTGCCTTCAGTCACACCCTTAGCCAATTTACCAGAAAAGGTATCGGCATACTGCACGTCAGCAGAAGCGCTCAACAGCATCTTGTCGCCACTTCCATCAGAATCTTTGACTTTGCCATTCTCAAAGGTTTTGTCTTTGCTGATCAGACCAACCTTCTGTCCAACTGCAAAAATTTTAGCCCGGATCGCGGTAATAATCCTCTGCATATTTTCTTTAACCAGGACAAGAATTGCTTTGAGTTTTTCGGTTGCTGCAGCAAATTTCCCATTGCTCTGAAGTTTTGAGGCCTGAGCACCAAGTTGTTCAACGCCATATGCCAGCTGTTGATCGTATGAGAGCGCGATCGGCGAAGCACCAGCTTCAATCGCAGCATTTGCCTGCGCACCAGAATTAACAAGAGTAGTTCCCAACAGCGACTTGGCATTACCCATGATTGCCTTAAGGCGCTCACTGATACTCATGGCCTCCATATTGCTAGGGGCTATCTGGTTATACAGCGGGGTAGAAACTTTCTCAAGGCTCAGCAGCGTGCTTTGCGCAGTTCTCAGATTGCTCTGCAGGTTGTTGAGTTCAGGCAGAACATTGTTGAGAATTGAGATATCTACGGCCTGATTGCCGGCAACCGGAATGGTCACCTGCGGGGTCTGCGCGTAGGCACCGAAAGTTGACAATACGAACATAATCACTGTCATCAGTGAGAGTCTGCGTAGCGTCCTGGTATTAAACAGCTTCATATTTATTCCTCCGCTCTTTGAACAAAGAGACTTTCAAATCAAACGGTACAATTACCTCCCAATTATAAGAATCCATCAGCACAGTGTCAATGCCTCACCGCTGCATATTTATTTCGAAATTTATTTCGCGTTCACTCAGTATACCTGCTTATAATACCAATCTCATGCGCAGCAGACATACTCACGCTAAGACAAAAAACCACAAAGCAACGCAATAAATTGCTTAACGTTTTCGAGCAACTTATTTGAAGGTAGCAAAAACCGAGCCTCGCGAGAATTTGCGTAAACGTAAGCTTATGACGAGCCTGAATGATGTCAGGCAGGCAAGTGAGAAATGAAGCCACATTACTTTTACAAAATAGAGAAACCATTGCCTGTTTGCTCAAGTATTCAACAAATTCATCAAGCAAGTGCTTTGCAGAGTCGGGCAGGTGTTGTATCATCTTGAATATGAAAAACCAACATCTTTTAATTGTAATTATTATGATGCTGCTGCCAGCATGCACATTGCGCGCAGAAAAATACCGCAAATGGGAGTTTATCAACCCAGCGGATCTGCAGATAACCATGACTACCGAAAAACCAGAGATTATCGCGGGCACGGTCGCCACTTTTACAATTACTATCCGCAATCGTACCGACAAGACCGTTAACATTCACTACCCCACCGGGCAGCAATGGGACTTCGCCACCTACCACAACAAGATTCAGATATACCGATGGTCTCAAGGTACAATATGGGCTGATTCTCCGCACACTATCCCACTCAAAAGCGGCGAAACCCGCTCTGAAAAGCTGACATGGTTAACCATCGACCGAAACGGCGTACCACTGCCGCAAGGAATCTACACTGCAAATGGTATGGTTATGACTGTGCCGCGCTTTCTGGTTTCCAGCGACTGTCAGGTCAGACTGCTACCTGCAGAAATCAAGCCAACGAAAATAATTGAAACCAGACTCAATCAGTATTTCGACATTGAACTGCCGCGCTATTCAAACCTGCGAGAACTCGACTGGAAAATCGACTACGTCTATAACGACAACCGCATTTCTATTCACTCAGTCAGCAAAGTCAAAGACAAATTCGTGGTCACATTTCACCCGAAACGGGTTGGCCATGTCGAATTCAATTTATATGCCTTTTATGAAACAACAGACGAAACCAGCTCACTCGAGCGCCGTTCCTACCGCATTGAAGTTAAGTAGCGGCTACAGCAGGAGGAAATCATGAATAACATCGCAACAACCAAGCAAACCGTCGAGCGCCTTATGCTGCAAAAAGGTCTGCTGAGCGAAGAACAGCTCGATAAGGCCAAAATAATTCAGGCGCAGACCCTCGAACGGCTCGAAAATATTATTGTCAGACTCGGCCTTCTCTCTGAACGTCAGATACTCGATCTCTGGGCCGAATTTCTCGGCATATCGGTCGTCGACCTCACGAATATCAAAGTCGATGCCAAGATTCTGCAGCTGGTTCCTGAATATCAGGCCAAACAATACAAGATGATTCCCTACAAGCGCGAAGGCAACAAGCTTACCGTTGTCATGGCCGACCCATTCGACATCATGGGCACCGACATGATCGCGTTTCTTACCCAGTGCAAACTCGAAGTGCTGATTGCCCCAAAAAACCAGATAGAACTTGCCATTCGACAGCTCTATTCATGGGAAGGATTTTCAATCGGCGGCGATGAGACCAAAAGCGAGCTTGAGGAAGCTGCTGACTCTGGTATCGAAGTAGTTCGCAAAACTTCCGAGCAAAGTGCTGTCGTGCAGTTTCTCAACGCTGTTTTTAAGCAGGCAATTCTTAAACGCGCCTCCGACATCCATGTCGAGCCACGCGAAGACATATTGCTCGTGCGTTTCAGAGTAGACGGCATGCTGCATGACGCGATGACCGGCCCCAAAAGTCTTATTGCGCCACTGATAAGCCGCATCAAGATTCTCTCTCATCTCGACATCGCCGAGCGTCGCATGCCTCAGGATGGTCGTCTCAAGGTTAAAATGCAGGAAAAGGAAATCGACTTCCGCGTCAGCACAGTACCCAGCCTGCTCGGCGAGAAGGCGGTTCTGCGCGTCCTGCAACGAGAATCAAAATTTGAACTCGATAACATTGGCTTCTTTCCGGACGACTTGATACGCCTGAAATCCGCGCTCGACGAGCCTTATGGCCTGATCCTGGTTACCGGGCCAACTGGTGCCGGTAAGACCACAACCCTGTTCGGCATGCTCAAATATTTTTCAAGCACCGAGATCAACATTTTCACCATCGAAAATCCGGTTGAATACCGAATACCCGGCATTACTCAGGTTCAGATCAACGATAAAATCGGCCTCGACTTTGCGAGCGGGCTGCGCGCAGCTCTTCGCCAAGACCCAGACGTCATTCTGGTCGGCGAAATCCGCGATCTAGAGACCGCTGAAATTGCCTTCAGAGCGTCACTCACCGGCCACAAGGTACTCTCAACGCTGCACACTAACAATGCCCCGGCCAGTATCAACCGCCTTATCAACATGGGCGTACCGGCCTATCTGGTTACGGCAGCGGTAAGAGTCGTGGTTGCGCAAAAACTGCTGCACCGCATCTGCCCGAGCTGCAAAATTGAATATAAACCTTCACAAAGCATCATTCAGCGCCTTAACCTCAATCCAGGCAAACTTATCGGCACCAGATTTTACAAAGGCAACGGCTGTCGGGATTGCAATCAGACCGGAACTCTTGGTCGTACAGGTGTTTACGAAACTATGCTGGTTACTGCCTCAATGAAAGATGTAATCATGGAGGGCGGCACTGAAATGTCAATCAAGCGAGTTGCCCGCCTCGAAGGCATGCGCACCCTGAGAGAAATGGCGATCGACCTCGCAATTACCGGTGAATCTACGCTCGAAGAAGTTGTCTATGTCACTCCTTCTGACGACGACGAAAGACGAATACCGCTTGGCGGACTCTTTGGCGGACAGGGCGGATCAAACATCATCATGCCAATTCAGATGCAGCCAATGTCAGCCGCAATGCAGTCCGGCAACATGCAATCGACAACGGCTGGGGCTCAGGTCATGCAACAAAAGCGGGCACCCATAGATCTCAACGACCCGGTAATCAAAACCATTATTGCCGCGCTCGAAAAGGAATATCTGTTTTTCAACGACGAAAAACTCGCTGAAAAACTTCATCTGCCGACTATTCAGATCCGCGAACTCATGCAAATGCAGAATCTGTATCGCACCCAGGAAGGCTTCAGCCACTATTTCGGTAAAAACCCCGAAGAAATGAGTGAAACCGACGTCGCCGATGTGATCGCCATGATACTCGAAAAACACGGTGAAATACCAGGCTTCATCTTTCAGAACGAAACACAGGCACCGATATGGGCGACCCTCGCCCTCAAATCTGCTCTCGAAAAATTACGCCACAGAGTACAAAAACCGGAAGAACTGCCAGAATATTTCAACGAACAGTTTATTATTGATGTTGGCCTCGAACAGGTCTATCTTTGGGCCGATCGCAGCCGATTTACCATGTTAGAACTGGCTGCACCAGGCAAGTTCAAACCATGGCAGTTCGCTGAAACCGAACGCTGGCTCGAAAGCAACGACATCAACACCTGTGCTCGTGAAGCCCTTGAATGGCTGATGAGCGAAAAACTGGGATGCAGCCGTGGCGATCTGCCCACAATGCTGAATCGAAACATCTTTAAAGACAATGGACTCGGTGCCATACTCGAAAAGTTCAATGATTCGTGCTATCAGCTGGTAAATCAGATATTCCCGCAAGTCTTCAAACCCTGGCAGTTTGCCGAAGAAGAGCCGTTGATATGGTTTCAGGAAGACCGGCTCGAAGTCGCCGGCAACGCCACCCGCTGGCTGATCGAAGAACGTCTCGGAATGCCCGTCGAAGAAATTCCCAAGCGCATCTCGATCAGAGAGTTTCACACAAACGGCCTGTCAAAGTTGCTTGATCTGTTTAACCAGAATCTCGCCATGATCATTGAAAATGCCTATCCCGGCAGGTTTAAACCATGGCAGTTCAATGAACAGGCTGAACTCTGGAGATCTTCCGAAGCCATGGAAATCGCCCGACAGGCAACCGAATGGCTGATCAAGGATCGTCTGCACCTTACTCCAGAAAAAGCGGCACAACACCTGACCCGCCGCCATTTCATCAACAACGGGCTCGGTCAGATGCTCGGCAGCCTGTTCAATCATTCGCATTTCATGGCACTTGAGAACTGCATCGAAGAGCTTAAAAGCAACGAGATTTTCCAGAAGGCGCTGTTCAACTACGCTCACGAAGTGCGCGAAATCAACGCCAAATGGGAAGCCATCGCCGAAAAAATCGCAATCAATCACTTTGGCAAGGCCAGATTCAAGGTCACTCTGCCTAATCTGAAAATCGCACCAATTGTGCCTGAAAACGAGCGCATTTACATCAACGCCGCCAACCAGATCGAGTATGTACCGCAGCTTGTCATACCTAAGCTCAGCGCCTATTCTGACTTCAGCGACTTTTCAAACTGGGTGCCCTACTGCGACCGCCTGACCTACTGGATTCTCGGTGACGACCGCGGCACCGGCTATGTCGAACCGACCCACCCAAAGGTCAAACTGGTATTCGTAGACGCTCTGATCGCCGGACTGCGCTCAAAAGGCCTGCTTGACGTCGTCGAAAAAGTTCAGCAGCTTGTCGCCACTCACACCCGCATGCTCGACCATAAAGCGCCTGCCGGAATCTGAGATGCAGGTCCAATCTTTCTCGAAAACCGGCAGTATCAGAGACGATAATCAGGATCACCTGCTGGTCGACTCTGAACTGCGCTTTGCACTAATTGCCGATGGCCATGGGCCAGATGGAAGGGCGGCCGCCATGCTCACCGCCTCAACTATCCACCAGCGCCTGAGCGAGATTGCACCGGTAACCGGCGACGGCGAAAGTCTGCACCGTTTGCGTGAAGCATACGAGCTTGCACAAAAAGCCTGCAACGAGCAATTCACCACACAAAGTCGCTGTGACATCGCTGCAGCATGGACAAACCGTGGCACAGTCGCTATATTTGCAACCGGCGCTTGCCGGCTGCTCAGCACTCAGTCAGACACCAGCGACTGGCTTGAACAACGCGAAATAGAGATGCCAGCCCACACCGGCATGTCGTTGCTGCTGACATCTGAAGGAACAGCTGCCGCCTTGAGTTCACAACAACTCCAACCAGCACTCAATATCCTGATTGAGCAAAGCGATGCAACTGGATTTGAAGCATTTTCCCAACAGACAACCGCTGTTTATGATGGCGACGACTGCAGCGCAATTCTGCTCAAACTCGAAACCGCCGACCTGACAGCTGGTAATCCCCACGAGATCGAGCTGTTCGAGCATTATAACCGAGAATATTCTTTCAAGCTCTGGATGCCACTCTCACTTGCCGGCTGTATCGGCCTCGCTGCCGTAGCTGCAGCCATTAAGCTCAAACCCGTCATCGACCGTCTCAAAAGCTGACCAACAATTTTCCGAGAGCCCGACGTAAGCAACATGAACAATTTAAAAACATTATAAGGGCGCAGGCAGGTTTCTCTCTTAATCAAAAAATAGAATCGATTACAGGATTATAAGGGTGAGTTAAGCAATAAATGATTTTGTTCCGATAGATATAGTGAAAACCATTTTCAGGAGCAAAAACATGAATACTTCTCAGAACCAGTTCAGCATCGGAATCGACGGCAGTTACAAAGTGATCGAAACCCCAAGAAACACGCTTATCAATACTTCGAGCTGGCATCGTAGCGAAGGAGCCAGTCTACTGCGCGGACGCTGAGAAAAACATGGCCATTTCAACCAAACCGCCCAGTGGTATGCGCGATTTCCTGCCGGCAGAACTCGTGCGACGCCGCTTTGTTGTTAACACAATTCAGCAAACCTACGAAAAATACGGATTTGTGCCGGTCGAAACCCCCTCAATCGAGAATCTTTCAACCCTGCTCGGCAAATACGGCGATGAAGGTGATCAGCTCCTGTTCAGAATCCTGCATCGTCGTGACAAGCTCGTCAGAGCGCTTGAAAATCCGGAAGTAAGCGAGAAAGATCTGGCCGATCTCGGCCTGCGTTATGATCTGACTGTGCCGCTGGCGCGTCTGATCGCTAATAATCCTGAATTACCAAAGTTTTTTAAACGCTACCAGATCCAGCCGGTCTGGCGCGCCGATCGCCCCGGACGTGGCCGTTTCAGAGAATTCTGGCAATGCGACGTTGATATCACCGGCAGCAAGTCACTGATTGCTGAAGCAGAAGTCTGCTCAGCAGTGGCTGAAGTGTTGCTGAATCTTGGTTTCAGCAACTTTGAGATTCATCTCAATCACCGCCAGCTTCTTAAATGCCTGATTAAAGCAGCCGGGATCGAACTTGAGAATGAGGCGATCACTCTGGTCGCAGTTGATAAGCTTGATAAAATCGGCGCCGAAGGCGTCGAAAAAGAACTCGAACAACGCGGCATCAGCGCAGCTCAAACTACTGCACTGCTCAAACTGATTCAACGTCCATGCGGCATTGATGAAACTGGTGAACTGCTGCGTCTTAAAAATGCGCTGGCCGGAAACGACGAGGCTGTCGCAGCAATTACTCAACTGACCGAGCTTTGCCTGCTTTTGAACAATTCAAAAGCAGCAGGACATTACAGTATAGATGCATCTCTGGCTCGTGGGCTTGGTTATTACACCGGCCCGATCTTTGAGATTCGCTCGTCAGACTTTTCCGGAAGTCTGGGCGGCGGGGGCCGTTACGACGGGCTGATCGGCATGTTCAAAGGCAGTGAAATTCCAGCAGTTGGCTTTTCGATCGGATTCGAGCGACTGCTGCTGGTTCTCGAAGAAAAAGGACTTTTTGGAACGCTTGCCTGTGGCCCAGACGTGGTTATTTGCCACTTTGACGATGTTGCTGATGCAGCCGTTCTCGAAGCCGCCAGCAACCTTCGCGAACATGGAGTCAAAGTCGAGATTTACCCGGAAACCCCCAAACTCGGCAAACAGATCGCGTATGCCGAAAGCATCGGCGCGGCGTGGGTAGCCATCATGGGCGCAAGTGAAGCTGCCGAAAAGCTACTCTCGCTTAAAAATCTGACTTCTGGCGAGCAACAGCAACTCAACTACAAAGAGGCGGCCGAACGCATAAACCGGCGCTGACCTTTTCCAGCCATTCATAAGCGGCTCTGCATAACCTGCAGAGCCGCTTTTTCTGTCAATCCAGCAGGTGTTCAACATGTTGAACACCCACATCTTGGTTCCTTGTCTGTGCTCTTATAACAATCCAATGAGAAACAAACATACTCGCACGAAGCCACAAAGCATGTCATCTCGACCGAAGGGAGAGATCTCAAACTTTGCATTTTTTGCGTCTTCGTGGCTCTGTGCGAGACCTTCTTAGTTTGTTCTTTTGGCCACGTTTAGAATTGCTTTAGGCGGTTAGATGCAGGGTTGAATTTAGGGACTAAACTATGTGGGGCTTTCTTCCGATAATTAACGAAGAAAAGAATTTCATGGAGGTAGCATAATGAACTTAGGTAATATAAATCAGGATCTCTATAGTCGCCCAAACAGCGCCAAAAACAATAATAAACCAGAAACCAGAATCAGCTTTGAAGCTGATGAACACAGGCTGAGAGAAACTGCACAAAAAAATGACAACCTGGTCAACAAGTTCTGGAACATGACCGACTCAATGCCCAGAGAAAACCAGATAGCCTTTGCCGCCACTGTCATTGCCGGACGCATAATGAAACAGGGCATGACCGATGAAAACCAGTCATTCATGAAAAATGTCAGCAACCGCTTCTCACCCGAAGAAATCGGCGAACTCAAAAAACAGGTATTAGAGCATCCGTCTGTCCAAGGAAAAAGCAGCGGCGAACTCGAAAAATTCTTCAACGATTTCGAGCAGATGCTCGCCAATCAGAAAAACGAAGAACCCGACCCGACCAAAAAGCAGCAGGCAATTCCGCGTCTGCGATCACCTGAAGATATTTTCTTTCAGACCACTTCTAACTTCAACCCGATTAAAGGCCTATCCGCCGCATAAAGCAGCTCAGGGATTGAAAAATCCTGGTTGAACCATATCGAGAGTCAGATTGACTCCCATCAGAAAAGCCGTGCCGTTGATCAGCTGATCAGCGGCAATTTTTTTCACTACAATCTCACCTGAGCATTCAAAATCTTTGGTCATGGCATGGAAAAAGTGCTGCTGCAGCTCGGTCATGCGACCTTCAATGGCGTGATTAAGCCAACTTTGCCCGTAAACCCCAGTTCGATGCAAAAACCGGCGCAGTTCTACAGTTAAGCGCTTATACCAGCCCACCTTGAAGCGCCGACCCAGTGCCATGCTCCGTGCCGTCAACAACAACCCGCACAAAGCCGCATCACCAATACCGGGCTCGCCGGTGCCAAAACCAATGACGCCAAGCAGCGGAATTTCTGACAATTCGACAAGATGCATTTGAATGGTCGCCGACAGAATTTTAAGTCGCCCATCAAGTTCTTTCAGTTCAGCGCCTTTTGCCTTGCGGATCTGCCTGGCGATAAGACTCTTCATGTGACCGGGAAAATCTCTGACCACAAGGCGCTCAGCTGATTCAAAACGTTGCCCACCAGTCAGCTTGAGCTGAGTCAAAAAGGGTATCCTGAGGCAACTGTCGGCGAACGCCCAGCCATCTTCGGCCAACGGCTGATCAAGCGGCGGCAACTGGCGACACACGATAAAATCTGGCCCACAGCCAATATCGGGGCTGACCAGATTGACCATGTGGCCGTCGAGCGAAACCAAAACTATGCGATCAGTCGTACGATGGCGCAACGAATATATCGCACCCGCCGCAGGCGCCTGCAACAGCTTCGCGTCAACGGCTTCGACCCCCGCAAAATATCTTGTCTTTTCTTTCATGCCCAGAGTTTAGCACAGCCCCTGAGTTTTGTCACGACCCGACAAAGCTGCTCAGTGTAAAGATTCAGTCTCAGATGGGAATGGCTTAATTAAATATTCCTGGCGGAACAAAAAATCTATGATCTGCTTTGGCAGTAGCTTTTCATTGTTAGCTACAAGGTCAAGAGTCTGTTTAAATTTTGCGTTTGCCTAAGATTTCCCTGCCCTTCATCGCCGGCTTTATCATACTGGTCATCAGCTTCGTAAGTATCCTCATCACTTGAGACAAATCCACACTCAAAAAAGGCGCCTCGAATCCTATAGATTCAAGGCGCCTGACGAAATCAAGTTAAGATTTGCCAAAGAACTCCAATTGGCTTAACCATAACCAGTATAGCCATCTCAGGGAGCTACTACGACAATCCCGCTGGTAATGAGAGCATCCACACTGTTTGTTGGCGGTAATGTATAAGTCGATGTATTACCATAGATGTCACGAAATACGCTATCATTAGCCTTAAGAGCGTTTGTAGCGGTGTAATTCAGAGAACCGTTTGGCTGAGTAGTGGTTTTGTCGCCTGACCTTACAGCATATACGTAGGTAAGAGTTGTTCCAGCTGTGCTCAAATAAGTTGCACTGGCAACCACCCCTGGGTTGATATTAGTCACGTTCAACAATAGCGTTGAATTGGGAAGACCCAACACAGTAACAGCTTCATCGAATTCAACCTGAATATTGAACGAACCTGTAGTATATGTAGTATTGGCAGGAGATGACCTGACGCGGATGACTCTTGGACCAACAGCATCGATTATGATAGCGGAATTGTCTTTGAGCGATCCGGCTGCATCGAGCGCTGGAAGAGTAATAATGGCGTTATTGCCAGCATTATCGCGAATCGTACTTCCGCCGCTTAACTGCAAAGCGTTGATACTGTTGTAGTTAAGGTCTAGCGAATTGTCGCCGGGCTGGACAGTGTAGGTAAATGTCAACGCAGAGGTTCCATGACCACTGACATAAGTTGCCGGCCTGTCAGTGGCTCCGGTCTCGAGAGTTAACTGCGGCGTGCCGGTAACAAAAACGGTTTCGCTGAAAGCAACCACAATGTCTATCGAGCCGCCAACAGAGAATGTCCCGGAAAGGCCGCTTGAGACAGTTGCGACAGTCGGGCGTACGGCATCATAGTCCCTGGTGATAGGAGCAGCTGGAGCATTAAAATTGCCGGCCAGATCTGTTACTGCGTTTGCATTAAGACCGACCGTTACCGTTATTGGACCGGTGCTGGCAGGAACCACACTCACATTCCAGGTTGTACCGGCAACAACAGGTGTAATACCTCCGGCCGTTGCGTTTGTCAAAGCCATGTCATCGGCTGCAAAACCAGTTACCGCTTCGGTAAAGGTTACGGTCACAACAATCGGGCTGACGTTGGTCGGGTCAGGCGCCGTTGACGTCAGGGTAACACCCGGATTTCCATTGTCATAGCGCACGGTGATCTCATTAGACACGGTGTTATCATTGCCGGCCAGGTCTTTTACCGTGCCAGCATTGATTTTGACCGTTGCGGGGTCAGTGGTTGCCGTCATGACAACGGTCCAGACTCTGCCTGCATTTGCGGGGTTGGGATCAGCCTGAAAAGTTCCAATATCCGCAGCACAATTACCACACAACAGATCGTTTACATCAAACGTCAATGGGTCTATTACGTCATTGAAAGTAATGGTAACTGTAAATGTTGCATTAGTCCAGGTCTTGTCGGACATCAGAGTTACCGCCGGCTGTACTGTGTCGTACACCACGCTGGACTGGGTGGCTACCAGATTGAAGTTGCCGGCAAGGTCCATGATCAGGTTCGCTGCCATGCCTACACTGACTGTTCCGTTAGCTGAAGGCGTCACAGTAAACCCGTATTCCAGGCCATCGATCACAGTCGTCAAAGTAGCTGCAGTTCCGCCACTTACGGTGATATCAACCAGAGCAAAAGAACTTGTGGCGATTGGTTCAGTAAAGGTTACTTTGAACGGTATTGGACTGGTGTTGGTTCTACCAGTAAGCGCGAAACCGTGAGAAAAAGTCACACCCGGCGGGGTAGCATCGTATGTCCTGCTGAATTGAGTTGCAGCAGCATTGCCATTGCCGGCCGTATCACTTGCCACAGAACCGGGTATATTTACGGTGACAAGACCATCACCAGTCGGAACCAGGTTTGCACTCCAAACCCTGCCAGGGCTGTTTTCAGAAATACCCGTAGGCAATGTTGCATTGACCAGTGTCAGGTCGCTTGCGGTAAAACCGACAACCTGTTCACTGAAAGTAATAGTTAGCGGAATCGGATTGCCGTTTGTCGGATCAGGTGCGTTTGATACCATCGTAATGGTAGGGCTGGCAATATCATAGGTGACAGTTATCTCGTTTGACTCGGTGTTATAATTTCCAACCAGGTCTCGCACCCTGCCAGCAAGCAACTTGATCTTAACCGGATCACCCGATGGAGTTATAGTAACCTTGTATTCCCGTGCAGAAACTGTAGTAACAGCACTGGCAGAAAAACTGGCAACAGCAAAATCATCAACCGTCAAATCGCCCCCTTGTACATCTTCATCAAAGGTTACGGTAACCTCAAATGGGGTGCCGTTGGTCAGACTGGTTGTCGTAGACAACATCACCGAAGGCGATGAAGTGTCGTATACCCGGCCGAATTGAGCTGCGGCAGTGTTAAAGTTACCCGTCGGCGTCGTTTCGTCGGTGACTCTGTTTTCAGCCATGTTGACATAAACTGCGCCATCACTTGCAGGTGTAACATCAAAAGTGAATTCCGTCCTTGGCGTAGCTGTCACCAGAAGAGTCAGGTTAGCTTTAGTTCCGTTGGTGACAGTAATATCATCCAAAGTAAAGGTTCCATCTTTTATAGACTTGCTGAAGGTCACTTTAAACGGTATTGGACTGGTGTTAGTCGCAGTGCCATTCAGACCGCCGTCAACGGAAGAAAAGACGACAGTCGGTCTATCAGTGTTGTACACTATGCTGAGCGAGGTTGCAGCAGTATTGTTATTGCCTGCCGCATCTGTCGCTACGTTTGCCGGCAAAGCTATGGTGACTGTACCCGTGGCATTGGGAACGATATCGACCCGCCATTTCTTGTTCGGTGTAACAGCCACTAGATTGTCGGTCGTGCCATTGGTAACAACAAGATCGCCTACTGTAAAGCCAGCTATGATCTCGCTGAATTCAATAATGACACGAATCGGACTGATATTGGTCGGGCTCACGAGGCCCACAGTTCCAGTCGCCAAAGTAACCGAAGGCGGCGTTGCATCATAAGTTACGCTCAACTGGGCGGCTGCAACATTACTGTTGCCGGCAGTATCACTCGCCACCCCAGCAGGAAGGTTGACAGTAACTGCTCCAGAAGCCATTGGCGTGATGCCGACTGTCCAGACGATATTATCGACAGTTGTCAGAGCTCCTGCAGTACCATTGCCGATGACCAGATCGCCTGCGATGAAGCTGGCGGTCGCAATAACTTCGCTGAATGTTATCGTTACAGGAATCGGACTGTTATTAGTTGGGCTCATTACCGCCGTCGATAATGTGACAGTCGGTTTAGAATTATCGAAAACGATACTGAACTGTGGAACGACTGCGACGTTACCATTGCCTGCGGCATCAACCACCTTGTCGGCGGCCAGATCCAATGTAACTACACCAGTCGTAGTCGGAACAAGACTGAACGTCCACGATGAGGGGCCGCCTATCAGGTTATTTACATAACCGTTGCTGACAGTAAAATCAGACGTAACCAGACCGGTTACCGGTTCGGTAAATGTGACAGTCATCGGCACAGTGGTGCTGGCAGGCGACCCGGCCGTTGTTGTAAACGTGGGCTCAGGCTTTGTAGAATCATTTGTCACACTGAGTGTCCCGGTGGCAAGGCTTGAGTTTCCGGCCATATCAGCCGCAGCCGAGGCGAGCAGATCGACAGTGACCACCTGATTGGCATCGGGTGCTATATTGGCTCTCCAGACACGGTTGGCAGTAACAACCCATGGGTCTCCAGAAACACTGCCGTTGACAACATTCAGTTTGGATATGTCAAAACCCGTGACATTCTCATAGAAAGTTATGGTGACCGGGAACGTACTGGCATTGGTCGGGCTGACCGCGCTTGTTGTCAAAGAGGGAGCCGGAGGCGTATTATCGTAGACCACGCTGATCTGACTGGCAGCCGTGTTGCCATTATCGGCGCTGTCAGTCGCAACGTCGGCAGCAACATTTACCGTGACCATGCCATCTAATGTCGGTGTGATACTCGCCGTCCATACTTTGCCGGGTGTTGATTCAACAAAACCAGATTTGGAACCATTGACAACAACGAGTTCACTCTCGATAAAACCACTGACAACTTCACTGAATGTGACGGTAACACCAATCGGGCTGGTGTTAACAGGGCTGGTGAGTTGCGGATTAAATGCCAGCAAAACCGATGGTTTGCCTGAGTCATAGGTCCAGCTGAGGGTATTTGACACTTCGTTACCATTTCCGGCAGTATCAGATGCAACGCCTGCAGGCAATTGTAATTCTACCAGACCATTAGCAATCGCTGAAATAATGAAAGTCCATGTACTGTTTTCAGTTCCGACCTTCTGCAGGTTACTGGCAGTGCAGTTGGTTCTTAGATCGAGGTCAGCCAGCAGAAAGCTTTCTACCGGCTTGCTGAAGCTAAGGGTTACAGTTATATTTTTACTGCTTGTGTCTGCTGCCACGTTTGCGGTAAGAAGTGCTGTTGGCGAAGTCGAGTCATAGGTAACGCTTATCGTGTTGGCGGCGGCATTACCATTGCCGGCAGGATCGAGCACCTTGCCTGCTTCGAGCGTGACACTTACGACACCCTGAAAATCAGCAGGATTCCGCTCGATTTCACAAGTCCAGTCTTTGCCTGAACCAGAAAAGCTAGCCACGTAGCCATTAACGACTGTCAGATCAGCTGCGTCGAAGCTGCCGGGAATGTCGGTGGCAATATCTTCGTTGAATTTTATAGTTATCGGAATGCTGCCGGAACCGATTATGGCGGGACTGGTAGTTGACAATACCGCGGTCGGGCTCGCAGAATCATAGGTAACACTGAACTGCGCCGCAGCGGTGTTCTGGTTGCCGCCGCCGTCAACCGCAACGTTGGCAGGCACATCGACAGTGACCAGACCATTGATAGATGGCGTGATACTCGCTGTCCAGGTTATGTTATCACCGGAACTGAAACCGCTCACACTACCGTTACCAATTACCAGCTCAGTGCTGGCAAAGCCGCTAACAGCTTCACCGAAAACCACGGTTATCGGAACAGGGTTGCTGTTGGTAGGGCTGGTTTTGCTGGAAGATATAACTACGGTTGGTCTCTCAGAGTTATAATTTATTGTGAGCACAGAGGCGGCTTCGTTGCCGTTACCGGCAACATCAAAAACTTTACCGGCAGGCAGGCTTATCGACACATCACCCTGGAACGACGGAATGACCTGAACGGTCCATTCAGTGCCGCCAGAAACATGCTGCAAATTAGTTACGGAACAGCCAGATAGAGATCCGGCGGAAAAATCAGCTAAGCTAAAGTCGCTAATTGGCTCATCGAATTTTATGGTTACCGGAATCGGGTTAGCGCTGGTGGGGGTTTCAGGAGTAGTCAGGGTCGCTGTTGGCGCCTTTTTATCAACAAGCACACTGAGTCTTGCTGCCGCAGTATTGCCATTGCCAGAAGTATCGATAACTTTGTCAGCACCAAGATCTATATCTACTGTGTATGTGCCGCCGCCCGAAGGCTCGATTTCTACAATCCAGCTGCGACTGGCAACAACTTCAATAGCGTTTTGCGGCGAACCATTTATGACACTCAGATCGGTAGCCGTAAACCCTGTTACATCATCATTAAAGGTCACGGCTATCTTGAAAGTACCGCTGGCAGGACTTGTATAACCCTGTGCAAGAGCGAGTGTCGGCATCGGTTTTGTCGAATCATAGTAGCGTTTGAGCTGCAAAGCGGCTTCGTTGCTGTTGCTGGCGGCATCAGTTACGTTGCCGGCTGCCATATCTACTGTAACAAAGCCTTCAGCATTTGGCGTGATCTCAACTGTCCAGGCCCGGTTGGCAATTGCAACCTGCAGATTGCCGGCACTGCCGTTACCAACAACCAGGTGACTGATGGCAAAACCGGTTATGTCTTCATTAAATGTTACAGTTACCGGTATCGGGTTTGCATTGGTCGGATCGGGCTTGATAGTGCTGAGTGTAACTGTCGGTCTTTCGATATCGTAGTTGCGCACGAGTGTAGTCGCGGCCGTATTGCCATTGCCGGCAGCATCTGTTGCGATGTCAGCAGACAGAGCAACAGAAACATTGCCTGGCGCAGCAGGAGTGATTGTAGTAGACCATACCCTGCCAGCAGTGACAGTCTGAAGCGTAGACACCGCAGTATAGTTGTCGATCTGCAGATCACTGATATCAAATCCGCTTACGTTCTCACTGAACTCGATTCTGATCGGAATAGAGCTTAGATTTGTCGATGCTGAAGCAGTACTGGTGATATTTACAGTTGGCGATATCGAATCAAAAATGACTCCTATCTGATTCGCGGCCTTATTGCCATTACCAGCACTGTCATGAACTATATTTGCAGCGAGGTCAACCGTAATTGCCCCCTGACTTGAAGTGTTGACAAGAAACGACCACTTTCTGAAAGGTGTTATTTGTGATAGAGAGGTGGCGTTCCCGTTCCCTATTGTCAGATCAGACAGGTCGAAATCGATAATATCCTTGTTGAACTCTATTGTAACTGTGATCGGCAAAGCATTGACACTGGCATTCGCTGTTGTTACAAAAGTCGCAGTCGGCTGAACTGAATCATAGTTGATACTGAGAGGAAAAACAGCAGCAAAATTGCCATTTCCAGCAGGATCTGTGACTTTATTTTCCAATAGATTGATAGTAACTACACCATTCGTTGTCGGAGTTACGTCGAAAGTAAAGGAATTATTTACCATTCCGACCTGCAGATTGCCAGCCGTACCATTGCTGATTGTCAGATGCGTAAGTTGGAAACCGCTCACGGCCTCACCGAATTGGATAGTTACAGGTATGGGGCTGTTGCTGGTGGGGTTTGTCTCTGTTGTGGTCAAAGACACTACCGACGGCCGCACAGAATCACAGGTGATTGCCAGAGGCAACGCGGCAGTATTGGGATTCCCGGCTGCATCTGCGACAACCCCGGCAGCGATGTTGACGGTAACTTCGCCCTCTGCAGGGGGGGTAACATCTATCGACCATTCTTTGTTGTCTTTAATAACCTGCAGATTACCGGCAATGCCATTGCCTACAGTTACATCTCCGAGTACAAAACCAATTATCTCTTCGCTGAATTTGATAGTTACCGTTATCGGGTTGTCTCTGCTAGGGCTTGAAGATGTGGTAGACAATGCTACTGTCGGTATTACCGAATCATAGACAAATTTTATCTGATTGGCAGCAGTATTGCCGTTGCCAGCTACATCCGTGACCTTGTCGGCAGCCAGAGAGACAGTGACTTCGCCCTGAACGGATGGAGTGACAAGGAATCTCCATTCCTGCTTTTCAATTATAGTCTCTAGATTACTGGGAACACAGTTCACAATTGTCAGATCGTTGAGTTCAAAGCCATCTACCGGCGTGTCAAAATGCAGGGTTATGGTTACCGCAGCGTTGGTCGGAAGTATTTCTGACGGCGAAAGTGTGGCGAGCGGCTTATCAGAGTCGTAAACAAAACTCAGCTGAACGTCTTCAGCAGTTGAGTTGCCGGCAAAATCTGAAACGGCTCCGGTCGGCAAAGTTACGCTGACTGGGCCAGCTTCAATTGGAGAAATGTCAAATGTCCATTCTTTTCCGGCTACTATCTGGTGCAGATTGCTTACATAACAATTCTCCAGATCCAAAGTCGTCAACTCAAACGCTGTTACCGGCTCACTGAACGCAATACTGACCGGAACAGGGACGTTCGTCACATCTGCTACCGTTGAGGTGAGGTTTACCGTTGGTATCACCGTATCGACGACCCAAGACCAGATGGTTGCATTTGCTGTAGACTGCCAGGTGCCCAGATCATCGCCGCCGACGACTTGAACCGAATGCGCGCCATCTGCAAGACCATTCAGAGTAATCCTGTCATTAACGCTTACTAGTGCCTCAGCGCTCCAGGAAGCGCCGCCATCAGTGCTGTATTTGTATCTGGTGACGCCTTCGCCGCCAATAATTATGCTGGCGCTGCTAATGTTGGTGGGGTTTGTCGGCTTGTTGTCGAGAACAGCTGTTTTTATGTTCGCGTCAATTACCCATGAAAAGACAGTTGGTTCGGTTATAGACTGCCAGTTACCGTAACTGTCGCCACCAATCAAATTGATAACGTTGGCTCCCGATTTCAGACTGACCAGTTTGATCGAAGTGGTAATCGGGTAGTTAACCGACCAGCTGCCCTCGTTCAGGCGGAATCGATAAAACTGCACTCCGTTACCAATGACCTTGATATTTGTCGTTGTCTGATTAGTCGGATTTTGCGGCAGCGTGGTTGCGTCAAACTGCGCGACCTTAACTGTCGTGTCGATTGTCCATTCAAAGGTCGTAGCCGCAACTTCAGACTGCAGATTGCCGACCGCATCAATTGCCCTGACCTGTAGACTGTGCATTCCATCGACCAGACCGGTCAAAACTATTTTTTCTGAAACAGGCTTTTCAGCACTCCACGCGCTCCAGTCTTCGCCAGACATGCGATATCTGAAAAGGTAACGGACGACGCCAGTTCCTCCAACATTGATTGCGGTTTGGGTACTGCTGGTTACTACCGGTGGCAGATTGCTCAGAACGGCAATCTTAATGCCAGTATCGATGGTCAGCTCGCTAGAAGTGCTGTCGTTACCGGCTATACCGGCTTTATTGGTGGCAACCGCACTGACATTATAAGTGGCGTCAGGCAGAGTATCAGTTATCTGAGCTTTCCAGGATGTGCCTTCCAGAGTTGCATTATAAGTTCGTGAATTTACTGTCACCCGCACCGTTGCTTCTGGATCATCAACTGTGCCGGTGATTTCTGGTGTAGGATCGTTCGTATAAAGAGTTTTAACGGTTACACCAGGAATCAAGGCAGTGGTAAATGTCCAGGTGTTCTGGGCGCCAATCTGGTTGCCATAAAGATCTGATATAGCTGAGGAAAGATCGACCGTAATGGTCTGATTGCCCGGCAAGGAAGTTGCTGGGGTCCAGATCATTGTCTTTTTATCGGCCTGGAGAGCAGAAGAACCCGAAACAGCCGTTCCCTGACTGGTAACGGCCATAGCACCAGATGTCGCTGACGAAGCAAGTAGAACTTCACTGAACACAACGCTGATAGTGCTGTCCGGTGTAACTCCAATGGTATTGGCTGCCGGCGTGCGACTGACGATTGTCGGCGAAGTCGTATCGGTTTCATCCATAGATTGAATGTTTACCAGCATGCGCAGACTCACCTTGCCGGAAGCGCTTTCAGGATCAGTAATTAAGACGCTTATAGTGGCGACCCCGTAGCTGTCCATGGCGATCCAGGTTGCGGATTTCTGACCGGCCGCCACCTGCAATGTACCGCGAGAGGCGCTCCATGTGTATTTCAGCAGACCAGCCTGCGTTGCGTCAGAATCGTAAGATGTCAGTGAAATGTTCATCTGTTCACCGGTTACGCAGCTGATGGTTTCAATTCCTGCTGTGTTTTTAGACACTAACACCCCAGATGGAGCCTGATTGGTAGAAGTAGGCGGCAAAACGGTCTGTTCGATAAAGGCGGGAGTCGTACCCGCAATGAATGGTCCATAAAAGCTTGAAAAGGTTGAAGCGCCTGGTGTTTTTACAAAAATTTGAGCCTGGTTTTCGCTGACCGGCAATGGTGGTGTAGTAAAGCGGCCATTGCTGCCAACAGTAAAAATTTCGCCCCAGAGCTTCATTTCTGTGCCAGCCGGTAGAAAATTACCGGCTGAGTCTTTGAGAATACCGGTCAAAACCGTTTTAGATTCTGTCAGGTTTATTACTGGAGCGGTAGTGTTGGCAGCATCGTTTTGAACGACTGAACGCACTCTTTGCTTGTAAATCTGGCCGGCGAGATTAAAACTTGCTATGACAAAGTGACTGTCCGCCGGAACGCCATGAAACGTATAAGTGCCAGAAGCGTCTGTATATTCCGGGTTTATTTCGCTGTGGCCTTCCAGCCAGACTTTTGCACCCATGACCGGAATCATGCCGGCTGCCATTCGCAAACTATCCTGTAGCGAGGCCGGCGTAGATGGAGAAGATGGCACCATAACTGAACCAGTCAAAGTTCTGGCGATGGGCTTGGTTGCGTCAGAATCACCTCCGCCACCACCACCACCACACCCAACTACCAACAACGCAACAACAGCAACAACGGCCACACAAGCTTGCAACCATTTCAAGCAAACCAATTTCATAATCCCCTCCAGAAGCACCTGTAAATCTATTCTATGCGCCGGCTCTCTCTCAAACAAAGTCGGATTCGGCGCCTAACAAAACAGCATTGCAAAAATATCTACAGGTTTATCGGTAATTTAAACCGAAAAACGCTAACAGCTTCTTTTCGCAATGGGCAAGATCAAAACACCTGTTTTTTAAGAATACTATACTGAGAATATAAGGTCAATATTGATCAGTTATTCTCGCCTGAAACTGCGGATTTCACCTCATGCAGTCCGAGAGTAATCTGACCTCAATTATGAGCAAAAATCAAACCAACAAGGTGTAATTCAGCAAGAATTGCTAATTCATCAGCTCATGTTTCAATGGGTATCAAACAATCTGAAAACTGAAACTCTGCCTTTTTTTTTGTGACTAAGTAATCTGTTGGCAAGCGCCGATATACAGAAGGATTAACTATCTGATTTGCGAGAATATTCTCTGCCAGCGTTAGTGCGACTGGACTACAGGGCTGAATCCGAGGAGATAAAATGAAGCGATCGAGTTGGCTGTTCTTCGCTTTAATGCTGATATTCAATCTGTTTGCCAGTATCCCTGCGCAGGCTGTAATCACGATTTCGAATGTCGCCATATCTTTTGGCAATGATGCCGATGGAAACGGTATCTTTAATCGTGGCGACACTATGACCATAACCTGTGTAGCATTTTTTGCAGCACCTACAGCAGCCTGGACTTTACAGCCAACCGCAGATTTGACCTCTTTGGGCATGGGGTTCGTCAACATGACTGCAGCCGGAAACCTCTGGACGGCAAACGTTAACCTCAACAACTTTAATCAAAGTATTCAGTATGGACAGTACAATATCAATGTCAGCGCTCAGGGTGACGACACCGCAATGCTTACTGCGCCTTCCAACCCAGATCCTTTCGTTGATCTCTGCCAGGTCGAAGGCAGCAATGCTTCTGTAACTCCTACCACCGCAAAAGCTGGTGATGTGATAACAATAACGATTGTAGACAATCGTTACCAGGCTGCACCACTTGGAGGAACCATTTGTACAGTCAATCTTGGTATCAACGACCCCATTCTCGGGAACTTAATGGGCAATACCACGACTCCAATGAATCCGATAGGACTACCAGCTGCTCCAAGAACATTTCGAACCACCTACACAATTCCACAGGGGGCATTCTGGAACGGGCCACTGACCATTAGCCTGACTGACCCAATGCTCGGCCATCCTACCGTAAATTATCAGACCAATTCAATACTTGTCGATGGCGTAGGGTCTGTAATCGATAACACAAATACGACGGTCGTCATACAATCCGGCAATGCAACCGCCCTCCCAGGGGACGTATTGCGATTGACTGCCGCGGTCACCTTATACGATGGCGAAAACGTTACGGCAAGCTGCTCGGCCTTAACCAGCGCCGCCGCCACTCCCGAACTGAACCCTCCTCATGCAATGCCTCTCATTACCTCAAACGGCATTGGCAACCCGGCAACCTGGCAACTTGATGTTGTCCTCAGAGATGCAGATGTAAAAACCGGCAGTCTGCCCATAACTTTCACTTTCACAGACAATGATGGCAATGTAACCAATGTAACCCGTTACATTGCAATTGATCTAGATGCACCGAATATTCTAAACCCGACTGCGAATATCTGGTCTGATGGCATAGACTCGGCCCTGGATACCGCTACAATGGGTTGCCGACTTGAGTTTACCGCAGAACTTTCAAGCGACATCGAGCCCGACACGCTGACCGCAACGATAGATCTCTCAGAAATCGGAGCCTCGGCACAATATCCCATGTCACGAGTAGGAACCAGCGATACCTTCCGGGCAAACTATATCGTTCCCCAGGGTAATTTAGAAGATATTATCGACTATGAATTCGTCATATCAGTAAGAGATACCGCAGGAAATCTGGTAGCGCAATCCGCTGCTCCTCCGATCAGAATAGATAACAAGCCGCCAACGATCAGCAATATCCAGCTGACCAGCAGTAACCCGAATAACAGCAGTATCCTCAGGGTTGGCGATGAGTTTACCGTAGAATGCACCATCACCGACATTGAAAGCGGATCTGCATCTGTAGACCTGACACGGATTGGCGTTCCTCTTCCTCACACTCTTTTACCTGTAGGCAGCAATGTCTATCGCGGAACCTGGACTCTGCCGAACGCCAGCGAATCTACAGCTGTTCCTGCCAAGGTTGATGGCTTCACTGCTTTCACAGTTTACGCCAACGACACCGTAAATGGCGGAGCAAATATAGGACATATAATTCCGGGATATACAAACCAGTTGATGATCGACAACGAACCGCCGGAAATCATCGAAACCGCTTTCCGTTCAGATGCGCTAGATACACTTCCGCCGGCAACAGTGTTGATAATAGGCAACAGTGCAAAATTTTATGCGCGAGTAATAAAAGCGCCGATCACTGTTACTATAAACATGCTGCAGCTCAATCAGGGCAATGCCGAAAACATGTGGGCATCGACCAACTCGGATTACCCATCAGGTGATGACTGGTATGAATATGTGTTGCCTGGAGAAATTCCGGAAGGGCTCTTCGATGATGCGATAAAAACCTTCAGGGTCACTGCTACCGACGACGCTGGCAATACCTACACCGCTGATATTACAACTCCTGTCGGAATTGATAACAAGCCAATCAAGGTCACTGATTTCGATGTTAATGTCACCTATCGTAACGACCCGCCTGACGATACTGACATCAGTATTGTCAATCTGAACAAGGCAATTGAGTTTACAATTTCTCTTGATTCGACAACTGCCGTTGCCGATCTTGCCTCAGCAACAATAGATTTGAGCAAATTCGGCGGAAAAACCAGCACTGAACTGCTTACCTACATTGTTGCAAATCATGCCTATTCACTCACCACCAATGACTACACCGAACTGAACTACGATTCCTCCAGCCACAGATTCACAGTTACCATTACCGATAAATCAGGCAATATAACTACTGCACAATCGGCTCAGAGACGCGTTGACAACTGGCCCCCGGTAATATCTCTGGCCAAAGCCAGCTTGCCAAACGGCGGAATCAGGGCGAAAATTGGCGACACCATTCTTTTTGAAACCGAAGTGTCAAGAAACGAAGGAGTCGCACCGGTAATCAATCTTGCCAGTCTTGGACTGAGCAGCGCTCAGGCAATGACACTAGTTTCTACAACCAGTGGCGTCAGCCTTTTTCAGCATTCCGCCGTGATCGCTAACGGTACCACCAATGACGCGACTTCATCCTGGACTATCACATCGAGAGACAATGACCTGAACTTTGTAGCCAGTATTACCAATACTCTGCGGGTTGACAGCCAGCCGCCTCAGATCAGCATTGACCTGAACTTAAGCGGTATGAATGACCCCAGTTACATACGACTGGGCGAGAGCATCACATTTACTGTCGAATTGGATCCGGCCGACACCACAATCAACACAGTTACTGTAGACATGCGAGCCATCGGCCTGGGAGCAAGTGAAACGTTGACTATTATCGGTTCTACCGCTGCCAGAACCGAAACCACACTTTTAACCACCAGCGAATACACGAATCATCGCTTTACCGCAACAATTTCCGATGTGGCTGGCAATAAAGTAACTTCTCAGTCTCAGACTTTTACCGAAGTTGATTGCCGCCCGGTAATTCTTAACAATTCTGGAATGGTTCTCTGGCAGGACAACGGCGTTGTTAACTCAGGTTTTGCTGGACCCGGCGACGTAATTAAGATCTACGCAAGTGCAACATATTATCAGGATGCCGTAGTTACCGCCAATCTTGCGACCGGCACACCTGTAGCTGACTATGCTTCAGCCACCATGACCTTCAATTCGGCAAATAATCGTCATGAAGGTCTGATAACAATTGCTACAGACACTGCCGGCTGGCCAATAATCGCCGGGAATCTCATATACCGGGTAAGAGCCGTTGACAACGTCAACAATATAAGTTCGACAACTTATGCGCCCTGTCCGGACTTTTTCGTGCGCAATACCTTGCCGACAGCTCTCACAGCAGGCATAAATCTTTCTCCGAACTATTATCTTGCGACTACCAGCTCCAATATTCTGGTTTACAATCTGGCCAGCAGCACCACTGGCGATGGACTGATAGCATCGGCAACCTTTGCCAACAACCTGATCGTTCACAAAGCATGGCTTGACTTCAGAGAATTCGGCACCGGCACCATTGACTTGAAAACTGATAACAGCAGCAGTGCAGTTACGGTCTCAGGCTACTCCGTCAACCGATTACCAGCAATCGAAGACGGAGTATCAAGAAGAGTCTGGTTATATGCCATGGATGAAGCCGGCAACGCAACCTCGACATCTGAGCGTATGTTCATTGACAACGTGGCCCCAACTCTTGTCAGCGCCGAATTTGACGGAAACATTCTTTCGGTAAGTCTTTCAGAAAATTTCGACAACAATGCCTTCGTTGTCGAAAACTGGCAGATTGTTGGCAGCTCCACTCTTGGATCTCCAGAGAACCTTACCTTCAACGCTACCGCTCCGATTGCAACTCTCGACTGGTCCAGTTTGCAGCTTGCACTTGACATCAGTCACCTCAGAACAATGTCAGAATGGGCATCAACGCCGATTTATCTGAAAGTCACTCACGACAATGCCACCTCTGCTGTCACTGACATGTGGGGCAATGAACTGCGACCGGTCGAACATTTCCCCATAACCATAACCAGCTCGGCATGGCGTGAACCTGCACGAATAACGCACTTCACCATGAACCAGATCTGGCCTGCCGAAATCACATTAGACTTACTGTTCAGCAAAGCAATGGACGAAAGCAGTTTGATTGCAACTGCCGGGGTTCTGCTGCTTGCCACCGACACCACCGGCACCTTTGAAAATAACGTGGATTACAATACCGGTTATGTTTTTCAGGCTTCAAGCACCAATCCACTTGCCTCGGATACTTTCACCTGGCAAAGCGATACACATCTGCGGATTACGCTCAGTGAAACCGGACGCCGCTGGATCGCGCGGAAGCTGACCAACGATACCAACGTAAAGCTATATTTTGCCTGCAGACATTCAGCAAGACCATTTGTGCTCGACTTTCTTGGCAAACCAGTCACACACATAGCAGCTTCAAGTCCGCTCGTTGCAGCAGACAACCGCCCGGTGTCAGGTTTTGCCTTCAGAGGACCGCCTAATGCCCCGAAACTCAATATCGGTAATCGCACACTGGTTCTTTCTTCAACTGATCAATTGCTGCTCTTTGCCGGAACCTACAACGCCAACGATGAAGTTCCATATCTTGTCGAACCCGAACCCAATAACACCAGCAGAGTAACAGGCTTTCACAGCAAAATCACTCTGTATGAAAGCAACAGCAACTCCAGCGCAACTCTACAACTAACCGAACTGGCCACCACTTCCAACCCGATTTTTGCAAGTTCTACGGTTACCCTTAACCTCACAGACACTGATCTTGTCAACATTCTCTCACTTTATCAGGCCAACCCGAGTCCAATCTGGGAACTGTCGGTAAAGGCGGGCGCCTTTACCAACCTCTGGGGCACGCCAAACCTTGCTTATCTGCCCTCGGATTACCCTGGCTCAATGGCAGTTGCAACTGGCACACCAGCAACTCCAGCAGCGATAGCTGCTGTTTCGATGAGCGATAAGCCGACAGTCAGTCAGAAACTCGCCGGCGAGTTGATCTTCGAAATCGAAGTATTCCCACCTGACTTAGACGGAATCCCGTTGCCATTACAATGGCAGACTACTCCCAAAACTGCAATTTTTCGACAGGACACTGGCGAATGGGTTGCTTCCGGCACTTTCGTAAGCTACAGCGAACGAACCATTGCAAACAAATTAAGAGGCGTGTTCCGCTATAAGAACACTACTGCGCTACTACCTACTACTCTCCAGGATATCCCGGCGCAGATAAATGTTTATGGTGTAACTGACATATTCGGCAATACCTATAATTTCGTCAGCTCCTACGCTTACGACCTTAACACTAAGAATGATGCCGCAACCGAAGGCTTCACCGACATATCATCTGCAGCAATTGTCCTTGACACTAGATTGCCGCAGGTTAGCTCAATCATTCCCAACGATTACATTGGCAAAATCCCGGCAGGCTCAATTTTCAGGGTTAATTTCGACGAGGTCATGAACACAGCGATAACTCCAACGCTGACTCTTGCAACTACAACCCAGTCTATGAGCTTTAGCTTTTCGGCATGGACTGCAACGGCAACCGCAGAATTCTCTAGCAATACAGAATTCACCGCAGCTCTACCAAATGGAATCTGGTATTATCAAGTCTCTGGTGGAACCGACTTTGCTGGGAACGTTATGCAGACGACTAACACCGCCTCATTTCCAGTGCAAGTTCGCACTTATGCACCAGAAATTGATCCAGCTAAAACCGTCCTGCGCACCGTGCAGAACACCATTTCGAACACACAGCTGATCAATCAGCCGTGGAGTCGTTATGTCGGCTCAGCAGTCTTCAGCGTCGAATATACCAGCGCACCAACAGTGAATTTTCCGCATTTCCTGGAAATATATGACCCGGTCAGCAACGCTTTACAGGCGAGAGTAATGCTGAGTATCGTCGGCAATCTGGCGACTGCGACTGTAGCGGCGCCTTCAGCCGGAGCGATTGGTCCAACAAACTTTGCAACCAGAGTTGTCGATAGTCTTAACAATCGGACTGCAAATATACTCACAATTGTATATGATGGTTTGGCACCAAGTCTCACCGACTTTGCAATCAGTGGCAGCGTTGGCTCTTCAACAGCCGAATACACATATTTCAATCCTCTATCTGGTGATCTGGTACTTAATCTGGTTGCCACAACAACAGATGCACTCCGACTTGCAGTCTATACAGCCGGCGGTGCTACTTCTACCCAGAACATCAATGACAGTGGAACCCCTGGTCAGTATTTCCTGGCTACCGGCAGCAACTATGCGAACGGCACCTACACCTTTACCATCGTCGATATGGCTGGCAACATCGGAACCGGTTCAGCAACCCGCACGATCATCGCCGACAGCGTCGCGCCAAGCGTAATTTCAATCCTGCCAGCAGATGCTATTGGTAATTCACCGGCAGGTTTAACTGAAATCGCCGTAAACTTTAGCGAACAGATGGATGTCAGCGCCTCACCAACACTGGGAATTGCTACTTCTACAAAAACAATTTCAATGAATTGTGTGAGATGGGAAAATAGCGGCACCAGGGCAGTTTTCACTAACACTTTTGACATAGACAGCACTTACCCCGCAGGCTCATATCCATATAATATAAGTGGTGGAAAAGATCTTGCCGGAAACGCGCAGATTGCCACAGCCGGTACGATAATGGTTTATTCAGATGGGCCATTCGCCAGAATCGACAATCTTACTGACCAGAGCCATGTATATGGCATCGCAAATGGTATAAAAACTAACTATGCCTTCAATCCAGCCTATGGCCCGGCAACATTGCAGATCAACTATGTAGTCGGCCCTTTTGACGCGCCGCATAGCCTCCAGGTATACAGCTCCACAGGTGCCCAGGTTGGCACTTCGACAAGCAGTTTCACCGGCAATATCGACATTCCATTTCCTGACAACTTCATGCTGCCTACTTACCCACCTGCTGGTAATCTGGAAACATATAAATTCAAACTGATAGATGCCAACGGTATCGTCTCTGGCAACTTCCTGCCAGTTAACCTGAGCTACGACATTGCCACACCGACTCTTAACAGCATCAGTCTGAACCTTCCGAGCACGGCAACTACTACTGGCGGGCTAACCTGGTATTATTCTCCAGACACAACCAGTACCGGCCTTACCTTGTCGACAGTCACCATGACGACACAGGCCTCTGACTCCATGCGAATGCTGATCTATAAGGAAGACGCCTCGATTGCAACCAGTTCGAGCGATATGATCAGCAGCGCCAACGGCATTACTCATACATCATCAATTGCCAACCTCGCGGTGGGCGAGTACATTCTAACTGGCGTCGACTTCGCCGGCAATCTGGTATCTGCTGCCAGCCCTGCCTCTCAGGCAAAACTGATCGTAGACAGCACGGCACCAAGCATAATCAGTGCTACGCCAATATTAGCAGGAGCACTGGCCACGGGCAGCGGAGTGTTTGAGCTGACTTTCAGTGAACCGATGAATACTGCTGTTACACCAGCCCTGCAAATTGCAACTGACACAATGCCTGTTCCAATTTCCCTGCAGTTCACCAGCTGGACCAGCTCGACAACCTGTCGGTTCTCCAACCCACAAGCTATCGACAAGAGCATAACACCTGGCACTTACAGCTACCTGATCAGCAGTGCTGCCAGAGACCTTGCCGGCAACCTCAGTATCACCCCGACACCAGGTTCGTTTACGGTTGAACTGTTTACCCAGGCCCCAACTCTGGCTGCTACACCAAGAATCATCAGTCGCCAGCTGGAAATCTGGGGCAACAAAGACCTGGTAGACTATCCGTTGTCGTTCGAAACCAATTCTGCCTCACCAGATATCGCCACGCTGAGCATTGCTTACAATGGGCTCTATCAGACACCGCACACTCTGCACGTCTATCGCAACAACGACAACACAGAAGTTGCATCATTTGCCATTTTACCGGCCGGAACAACAGCAATCACCATAGACGACAACGCACTTGGCAACCCTGCCGGCATTCCAGGCGGCATAATGGCCAGCTACAGCTTTATTCTTTCTGATAACATCGGTAACATTGGTGCCTCACACAGCATTCCGATTCGCTATGACGGCATACAGCCAATCATTGCGACAACAAGCATAAACAATGTCTTCATCCCGCCAACAGAAGCTACTCTCTATTACAATGGCAGACTTGGGCCGCTTAATGTAAGCTTTACTACTGCCGCTTCTACAGCAACCGACTCGCTCGTTCTGGCGATATTTGGCATCGCCTCCGCCACAGTCACCCCGGCTACATACAGCTATGAAATGAGTCCTAACCTTACAACCGGCGTAAATACTTACAGCGTTGCATCTGGCACTATACCAGATGGCACTTACTGGATCACAGCTGCCGACCTCGCCGGCAACTATGCCAACGGTGTCGCAACAATCACCCCGTTGATTGTCGATACTGTCGCTCCAGGTGTGTTATTGGCAACAACTACCAACAATCTCGGAGTAAGCACCAGCCTGCCGATCGTCAGCAGTAACGCCGGAACGTCCTATTTCAAGCTGCAGTTTGATGAACGTATGCGGACAACAGCTTCGCCAACCCTGACCATTGCGACTGTCACAGCAGAAATAGGCTACACCTTCGTCGGCTGGCTTACCACGGTCAGCGCTTCCGACACAGCCCTGTTCAAAAATACTGCAACCATAACCAACGCTCTGCCTCAGGGAACTTATATCTGCAAAGTTACCGGCATGGATCTTGCCGGGAACAGCATGAGTATCATTACCGGCACAGCTGATGTGCGCTCACGCGGGCCGATTGTAAGCTCATTCCACACGACTTCTTACCAGGCAACTACAGCCAGCGCGACTCTGGCCAGTGGTCTTGAAATGCTGACCAACCAGCCCTTCAGCTTTGACATCGCTCCTGGTATCGCTACCATGAGTATTCGGCTGGCGCAGATACCAGATGGCAATCCGGGCAACCTCTGGCTGCATTTCATGCTTGACAATACAACAGCAGCATCATACCCGGTAGCATTGGTCGGTTTGAACGCCACGTTCTCCTGGTCAATTGCCAACGGCCCGAATCCGTCACTGGCAACAACTTATACCATACGGGTTGCGGATGCTAACGACGACCTGTCGCTCGAAAGCCACCCATGGCGCATTGACAATGCTTCACCGGCAGTGCAGCTTCTGGTCGCCAGCGGTGGTGAACTTGCCACTGATTCAGTATATTTCAGCCCGTCTCTGCACCGCTATATCACAACCAGGTTCAACACAGTCGAATCAGAAGCGCCCAAACTAAGAATTCTTGGCAGCAATTCAACTGACACCTTCGATCTCACTAGTACCGGAACAAACCAGTGGTCGACGAATTTCGAAGGGCGTTACAGCCGTGGCGGCAGTGCTATGTTGCCCGACGGTGTCTATGGCCTAGACATGGTCGATCGCGCTGGCAACGTTGCTTTTCTGACTTCCGACGGCTTACCCATCAACTTCGACGTAATAATCGATACAGTTGCCCCGGTTATTGCCACTTACACGCTCACTCAGAACAATCTGGCAGTCACCTCGTTCGCGCCGGCGGCTGGCGATCTGGAAGTCATCGTGGTTCCGGTCGATCCCGGCGAAACTGCCAGCGAAACAGGCATCTGGTGGCTGGAAGTGCGCGACAATTCTGGAATTAGAGTCAACCGCCAGCGGGTCGAAAACATCGGAGGTTTCTTTACTGCCGTCTGGGATGGCACCGACGCCAGCGGCAATATGGTTCTCGATGGCACCTATAAATTGAGAGCAACCGACTACGCCGGGAACCAGGCCACCCTTGAAACGGAAATATTTGCCAGAACAACACCATTCAGAATTTCGGCTATTGAACAGGTCAGCTCATGCTCAGCAAGGCTCTGGTTCAACCATGATGTCGATGAAAACAGCTGGGTTGGAGCAACTGACGCGATTATCGCTTCGCCACCACTCACAATCACCGACCTCACCAGAGACCAGGAACGTTCGATCACATTCAATGTCAGCCCGGCATTCGAGCACGGAATTTCTTACATCTTCACAGTTGCTACCGGCACGATCAAAAGCGTCTTTGGCGCCAGCATCTCAGAAACCGCCAACACGATCATTCTGCCTGCCGATGGGCGTGGCCCCGTTATCGACAGCGTCAGCTTTGATGGCCTGGCTGGTCAGCAGGAATTCAGAGTCCAATTCGATGAGAATTACACGGCCGCCTCAGCAGGCAATAAGAGCAACTACACTCTGGTCAGCACCAGCGGCCCGGTAACCATTGCAAATGCTGTTACGCAGTCCGATCTGCGCAGCGTTATCCTCACTGCCAACCCGGCCCTGGTCGAAAATGCCAGTTACACCATTACTTCCAACAACATTGTCGACGGCTACGGCAATGCTACAAGCTCCTCTTACGCTTTTAAAGGCCGTGACCTTACTCCGCCGACACTTACCGTCTCGGCCTTCTCGAACCCGGCCAACGAAAACGATATAATTGCAGTTGTCATCAGCAACGAACCGCTAAAAACTGCCCCGACACTCACTGTTGCTCAAAGCAATGCACCCATAGTCACCTCAATGATGCAGCAGGGTGTCGAGCCCCAAGCCTACATGATGGGCGTCAGTCTGAGCAGCTCGTATGCCGGCAACGGCACATTAGCAGCCGAAGCTAAGGATATCGCCGGCAATACCGGTTACGGCACCACGACCTTCACAGTAGCCTATGTATCATCAGCCCGTGCGTCGCTCATACAGTCAGCAGACAGCATTATGACTCTGAGCTTCAACGAACAGAGCCTCAAGTCTGACGCTACCGTTCACATTCTGCAGCATCAACTCGAAAAAGGCGACGCAACCGGCGGTGCCATCAGAACTTCGCTGCAAAGACAGTTCAGAGCAACAATCGGATCTCTACGCGGAAGCCTGGCAACCGACACAGTGCTGCCAAACCACAGCGAGCTGGTTCCGGTTTCTGATGCCTACGAGATCGGCATTAACAAGGAAAAAGTCAACAAGGGCTTCAGCGTAAATCTTGCAAGCAGTGAAGCGACATCCACAGTCGGCCTTGGACTCTTCTATCAGAGCGGCGACAGTTGGAAGTTTGTAACCGCCAGTCGCGACAAAGAAGGTGCCTTCGTGGCCAGAACCGGCTCATCGCAAATGTTTGCAATCATGCGCGACATAGCAGCGCCGCGTATTAATCTGGCAGAAGACATGACTTTGAGCGAGCCTTTCCGAACCGCCAGACCTGAATTCAAAGGAAAAATTGAAGAAGCCGGATCAGGCGTCGACACGAAATCTATAAATGCCTACATCGACGGCGGCCCGGCTCAACCGGTTCAGGTCGCTGCCAATGGAGAATTTGTATTCACGCCGCTTGCAAACCTGGTTGCCGGTGATCATGATCTGACCATCAAAGCTACAGACCTTACCGGAAACCAGGGAGAAATGGCTTCAATTAGATTTGCGATAGTTCAGCGCCTGGAACTCGGCCAGATCATTCAATATCCTAACCCGGCCAACCGACGCGCATTTATCAGAATAAGCGCTAACCGTGGCGATTTGACCAGTGACCTGGTCAAGGTAACTATCTACGACGTCGCCGGTCACAAGGTCGGCAATCTCTACGATGTAAAAGCAGTAAGAGAAAACTGGGGTATCAATTCGAGATATCTCTACGACATCCCATGGGATCTCTGCAACAGCAATGGCAAGTCAGTTGCCAATGGCGTCTATTTTGCCCGCATCGAAGTGCGTGATCCTGACGATACGTCAGTCAAGACTAAGAAAAACTTCAAACTGGCAGTACTGAGGTAATATATGCATAGAATGACCGCGAAAAATCTCGCCAGAACAGCTTCTGCAATGCTTATCATTGCCATAAGCCTGATAATTGGCTGCGGGGGTGGAGGTGGAGGTGGCACTGGTCGCCAGGTGCTTCCCGGCGAAAACCCAGCAGGCCCGGTGATCATCATCGGAACTGGGACTGGGACTGGAACCGGCACGGGCACGGGCACTGGAACCGGAACTGGCACAGACACCGAGTTAACTGTTGACCAGAAAATTGCACGTGGCTGGGAAGAAATGACAGCCGGAAACTGGGGCGGCGCCATGTTGATCTTCGAAGATGCCATCAACGACGCGCGCGCGACGATCATCCAGCGCCAACAGGCTTTTAATGGCCGGGGCTGGTCACGTGTCAAATACTATGACACACTTTCAGGCATGTCTGACTTTATTCAGGCCGGCGATCTTAAGGAATCACTTCTTGGCTACGCACTGGGACTTATCCAACAGAGCACTCAGGGCGGCATTGCTCAGGCAGTTGGCATCCTCGAAAATATCGGACTGATAGACACAGGTTATCAGCTAACTCCCGAAACCGGACATCAGGCAATTGGCGTCAGCTCGGCAGAAGCACATGCTATGCTGGCCTACGCCTACTTCTGGCGTGCACAAACCGGTGACGCAGGGAAAGCCCGCGACCAGATCATCGCTGCCCGCAACGATGACACTTCAGAAACAACGGCCGTTGCTCAGATTTACAACACTCTCAAAGCAGCCGGGTTAACAGGGATATGATATTTCACTGATTCAGGTTTTATAGTCTCCGCATTGATTGGGAACAAAGGGATAGGCCGGCAGGTCGGAAAAAACGACCTGCCGGCCACATTTTAGTCGATTACCTTAAACAGAGTTTTTTGCTTGTATCTTATTTAAAAATTGCCGATAGGCTATCCAGCTGGTAAACTATTGGTTCCACCCGTACATTTTTCCGTGGCAAATCAGCATTTTGTAGACAGGAAGTAATCAAATGGTAACAAAACTAAACCTCGGGTGTGGAGAATTTAAAAAAGAAGGCTATGTAAATGTAGACTGTTTTGCAGTCTCTGAGCCTGATATCAGGCATGACTTAAATAGTTTCCCCTACCCGTTTGAAGAAAACAGCTTTACGCTTATTGAAGCTGATCATCTTCTTGAACATCTGAATGATCCATTTCAGGTAATGCGTGAGTTATACCGTATTGGTGCAGATGGATGTAAAATAAAGTTGCGCATGCCGCACTTTTCAAGAGGGTTCACCCATGCACAGCATCATCGTGGGTTTGACGTATCATTCCCACTTTACTTTAATCCAAGCTTTCAGGGGGGCTACCAGGGAGTACCATTACGACTGGAAAAAATGCGTCTGAGGTGGTTTGCCCAGCCTTACCTGAAAAAAACCGTTTTGCCCGCGCCGTTTTATTATGCTGGCAAAACATTGGGAACAATAATTGACTTTTTTGCGAATGCTTCGCCGTTCGTCTGCTCGCGCCTCTGGTGTTTCTGGGTTGGCGGTTTTGAAGAAATTGAGATTGTGTTTTCTGTGAATAAATCAAACTGCTGATAGAGCCTTTTTTAAAGACAAAAACCAAACACCTGTTGCCAGTATAGCCATAATATAACCCAGCAATCGCCAGGCAGGCCTGACTCGATATAGACTTAAGATGAAATCCCCTGAAGGCAAATCCACAATCATGGTTCCATCGTCTTTGGAGGGTTGAGGGATCAATGACAACTCTTTTCGATCGGCATGAGAGTCAGCAAACACAATTTTAACCCGCCAGTAAGGGTCAAAATGAGATAGAATATTTAGCTTTTGCCCCTCTTGCACATTTTTAAAGCCATAATCTGCCCAACCATGGCCCTTGTAAGTTGGTCCAAATATCTTCTTACCAGAAACAGTTTTCCACTTATGAGGCTCTCCTGCCCATTCACTTAACTTGGAACTTACAGGCACGGTAACTGGAAGGAAAGGCAGGTAGAAGGTCTTTTTATAACAGCTTTCTTCCAACAACTCCGGCGGCCACGACTTGCCCGGCAGTGTAAAAATGGCAATCAACAGAATCCATGGTATCAGAATCACGCAAGTTGACATTACTTTTTGCTCCTGATAAAAGTTCCTCAAATAACTGTTTGCGCCGACAAATACCATGGCAGAACCAGGAAAAATTGTTCTCCATGGAAATTGAACGACGGAGAGGCCTGGCAGAAACTCCCAAAGAAACCTGGTAACGCTGAAGCTCATCAACAGCATAAATAACCCAGTGACAATCAGAGCCTTTTCACTACTGGTTGCCTGGCTGCTTTTTAATGCAATAAGCCCAATTATCGCCACAAAAACACTTAAAAACAAAAGCCATGGGCGAAAATGCTCAAATCGAACGGCTGATTCAAGAAGATAAATGTCTTTTTCGCTGGCAGCATTTATTCCCAGATAGGAAAAAATGAGACCGAAACCCTTATACACAGGCAATTCCATGCTGTTTTCAATATGAAGAGGATTGTCCAGAAATGGCGTAAACTGGTTGCCTGGAGCAAGATTCTTCATGTCGAATGCACCGAAATGTGTTTCACTTTTTGTTCCCATGGCTGGAAGAATGTAAGGCGCTGCAAACATGAAGGCAAATACTGCCGCCAGACAAATCAGCGAAAGGGGCCGCCAACGTTCAGATTGTTCCTTGAAAGAGATAATGGCTCCAAATATGACCGCTGCATAGAATGCCAGCAATGTGGTCTGTAAATGGGTAAAAGCCATAATCCCCAATGTAATCGACAAAATATGCCAGCCTGTTTTTTTCTTGTCGGCAATATTTTTACAGCCAAGAATTATCCATGGAAAAAGAAAATAGGCGCAAAGGTTCTGAAACTGAAACGCAAAGTGGAGAAATACCACTATATAAGGATTTGAAACTATCAAAAAGAATGCCATATTGCTTTGTTTTTGAGTTTCACTGATAGTGAGCCGATAAATAGCTATAGAGCCAATAAGAAAAAATGTAATAAATGAAAGTTTTACTGCCAGATAAGCTGGAATACCAAAAAATTGAAATATCATGGCCACAAAATATGGTATTGGGGCAAGAAACCTGAAAAGAGGTGTACCTTGCCCATCATAAGGCGTAGCAAACCAGTCAGGATAACCGGGATCATCTGCAAATGCGAGTGCAAAGCCAATACTTGTACGAATATGAAGGGCACTCTCGAACGCATACGGGAAAGGGTGCCTCAATAAAAATGGGAGAAGAACCACCAGTAATCCCAGCACCGGCAGCCAGAAATCAAATTTCCTAAGGTTTGGCAATTGTAGGCAGCCTTTCTTCTGAAAGTAATAAATATAAACATCATTGTTATAAAAGGGAATCATAAGCCAGAATGCTCTAAAATAAAAGCTTGATTTGCGCAGAACACACCTTAACAGCCAGTCATAGTTATTAGCAATTCGCGCTCTTTGCCAGTTTGGCACAATCAGCATAAACTTTCTGTTTGAAAGGCCATTTATGGTTTATACTTGCTAATAACTTACGAAAGTTGATAATTAATGAATGCATATTAAACATATTTCCTGGCTCAAGTGCGTGGACTGCGGAGGAAAAATATCTTTTAAGGCCGGGCAGAAGTCCGCTGAAAGATTAGAAAACGGCGTATTGGGATGCCAGGACTGCAATCGCTTATACCCTGTCTTAGATGGCATCGTGGTAATGTTTACGCGATCGGCTGGTCACTCGTTAAGTCCAAAGGAAAGAGACTACATAAAGCAGTTTAACTACCCCCTCTCCGAATTTGGGTGTGATAATAAAACAGCCAACGATCTTGATCTTAAGCAGATTGCTGTCCAGGAAAACTGGGAATACCAATGGGAGCAGATCTGCCCCTTCACAGAAAGCGACCTGAAAGGTCAAGGGCTTTTGGGTTCTGATGCTTTTAAGAATTTCATTCCTGTAGAGCCATCACAAATAAATGGAGCGACAATCCTGGTTGGCGGCGCTGGTCGTGGCCGCGAAGCTTACCATCTTGCCGGAATGGGAGCGAAAACGATTGTCGCCGTGGAGTTGGGTCGAGAAATTCATGCCATCAAGAATTTACTGCCCCAAAATAGTCAAACCGAACTGCTTCTTTTACGCGCCGATCTGGTTGCGCTACCTTTGCAAGCAGATCTTGTTGACATCGCAATTTGCGATCATGCACTTCAGCATGTTCATGACCACAAAAAAGGCTTCAGCGAAATGACCAGAGTTACAAGGGATTCAGGAAAAGTTGCAATATGTGTCTACAGCTGGGAGGGCAATTTCATAATGACCCATATGGTAGAACCTTTGAAATTTTTTCTGCACAAGATTC